>Ga0255772_10004539_pt1 | contig 13068 bp, 23 predicted proteins | sample 071ome_34_FD_179970 | JGI IMG/M metagenome (GOLD analysis project Ga0255772, IMG submission 179970) | Coastal salt marsh microbial communities from the Groves Creek Marsh, Skidaway Island, Georgia - 071411BT metaG (version 2) | ecosystem: Environmental > Aquatic > Marine > Intertidal zone >...
GGTTTGATTTTGATTTAACACCTGAATGCATGAGGTCACCCTGATACACTTTACCTTTTGGTGTTATCTTTTTAAGATGTTTTAATGCGCCGTGAAGCTTCTGTGCCAGACCAGGTGCGTGACCGTGATTTCTTTCGATATCTTCATGAGTGTGGTTTATCTTAGGGTTCTTATTAAAAACAGATTTAGAACCAACAAAGAACTTACCGTTTTCTGGATGATGGCCCCAAACAATTGAGGGTGCACCATCGTACTTGGTTGTGATTGAGTGACCTTCACGCTGGTTACCTTTCAAGGCATGGTGCGTGTTCATGAGTGAATGAAATGCGTGGTGAAAACCCTCGTCCCCGGAATTGTGGGCGTGGTCTTCTACATGGTCAAGATGAGTGAGTTTCTTTGTATCAGTAGCAGCTTCTGATAAAATACGATATTCTGAGAATGTGAGCATCACGGTGTTCCTATACCTAACATGACTTTATTTATAAGTCCATATCTTTCAATACTGATATTATTTTTTCCGTATTTATTGGCCATACCCGATTCAAATATTCGCCACTTTCCCACCACTCAACAACATCAGGTATCTTTCTATAGTAAAATCTAGGTACATAAAGTGTTTCGTGATTAAACATACTGTCAATCATAGCATAGATGATATATTGTCCTGTTAGTTTTTCGTCAGAAAGTCTATTGATAATAGTGACCTTTTTACCTTCTGTCCATATTAAATTGTGCATAGCCGTACCTAAAAATCCTGCTACGTGAGTAGCATTTGTCACTAGGTTTATCTGTTCGCCTATACTGAGTTCTTCTGGTGATATAATCTCGTAATTCTTTTTTGCGAAAAATTTGTCTATCTCGTAACTTCCTATAATTTTGGATGAAGAAAGTTTTTTTCTAGTAAAGAATATTTTTTTAGGAGAATTCTTTTTTGTTATTAACTTGTTTGCTATATGGTGTGTCGTTTTTTTGAACTCTTCATGTATATAAGCTTTCACAAAGGTTGAAGAACTATCGGGTACTATAACTTTAGAGTATTTTGTAGGCGACCTTAATATAATGACTCTTTCGATATCGATATCAAAAGACTGAAAGAAACTTTCTAATTTTTTATTATGGGTTTTCTTGAACGGAATAGGTTCATGGTGTCCATTTTTTGCTTGTAATAATTTTAGAAAGGAAGTTTCCTGTATCGAATCTTCTGTATAAAAACTGGTTAGTACAATGTCGCCTTTGTAATCATTGTTTTTTAACCACCACATTTTAGGCAAAATATCTATTAGAAAATGCCCCCAGTGTATGTTGTTTTTTTCTGATTCCATAATAAGAGCAGAACCTAAAAACAAAACTTCTTTGTCTATTGAGGGCATCTTATCATTTTTTTTCACAAATTGTAGTAACATTCTTTTTCTTCGTTCTAAATTTGTGCGTCTTTCGAGTGCCCAGTTGTATCGGCGCGGCCCGCATTGGGTCAATTCTGTAGCAAGATTGTCGGCTCTGTAGTTAGAATCGGATTCTACTGTCTCGAAATCCTTTAAAAGTGTAAAGTGATTTAATGTAGTACCGGAAACAGTAAACATATCTTTGAACGGGTTGATAACTATATCATTATAGACCTTATAACCTAAAGGGCCATCATCGTCATAGGTACAATAATTGTTGGCGACTTCATGTTCAACAAACTGTGATGTTTCTGTATCAAAAATGTTGTATTTAATTTGTTTCATATTGTCGAGACCAAAAAAAAGGGGACCGAAGTCCCCTTATGTATTACTCAGTCAAGAGTTGTTTTCGTTCACCGATAACGATTTTTCTTGCCTTCTTATGTTCTGGTATTACATTACGCAATTCGATACGCAACATACCATCAGACAAACTGGCTTCGACCACCTCGATTGTATCAGCCAGAGTAAATGCGCGTTCAAAGCTTCGTTTTGCGATACCTCGGTGCACATAATCAGCCTCTTCTTTCTTTTCGACCGAAGCTGTCACAGTCAACACCTGTTCTTTGAGTTCAATAGACAGGTCTTGCTCAGTGAAACCAGCCACTGCAAGCTCAACGATATAATTGTCATCGTCTATCTTTACAATGTTATATGGTGGATAAGATGGTGCCTTTGTTTCAGATAGTGAATCGAGACGACGCAGAGCGCGGTCGAATCCTACTGTAAAAGGGCTGTAAGATGGGAATGGACTTCTTGTGATAGTCATATTGATTCTCCTATATTAGCGAGTGATTAAAAGTGGATACCCTTTCGGCATATCCACTTTTATTTATACGACGCGAACTTTATTCTATTGCTATCGCTTTTGCGCCTAGTTTCAGGTTCTCTTCAGCAGTTTGTACGGCCATGTTTTCCATGGTTGTTTTTCCGCCTTGAGAGTGTGGTTCGATGTGACCTGCGTGATAATCAGAAGTATGCAGTTTACCAGGTTCAATAACCTTACCACCAGGTGTAGTAAAATCTTGATTTACCGCTTGCACAAACATTGAATTGCGATCTCCTAGACTACGCTTTTTATCAATTTCGATAAAGTAGTTTTCAGGAGTCATGTGGTCACGAATGATATCATTGCGATGGTAGTTACTCAAAGACTTTTGACCACCAAGCATGAAGTCGAAACTTTTAGATGTACCTTCAGACACTTTAAACTCTCTTGGGTCCTGCATAGCTTTGCCTACACTTTTCACATAGGTGTCAACAAACTTTTCCTCTCTTCCCTCAGCGAACCTGAATTCGTTATGAGATTTACAAATTTGTGCGTAGATCACATACAGGTCAAAAATCGAGTTAATCTTAGCTAGATCTTTGAGACGGTCGTGCTTCATGACAAAAGACATGAATTTTTTGAGACGCTTTGCGAACTTACCGGTGTTTTTATCTACCATTGAATCGGTATAAACAGCATCAAGTTTAGCTGGAGCTGTGCACGAAATTTTCTCCAGCCTGATGTCATTTGAAATACCATAATCAATCATAGCAAGAGACATGAGAAAGTCGTCAACCACACGACGATTAATCTGTGTGCCTTTGTACCATGATTTGAAAAAGTCTCGGTACTCCCGAGCACTCTCCCTTATCACACTTGCGATGTTTGAGGTGAAACAGTTGCGCTGCTCTGGGTTGTTCAACGGTACACCGTCATTGATGCCGAAAAACATTTCGGACAGTTGGTCTCTGCGAGCTGTAGCAATAACTGTCACAGCGACGTTAACATCGTTAATGATGTGGTCGCGAAGTGTTTTTGAAAGGTTTTTAAAGTTTTTGTTACCTTTTGTGACTTCTACAACTACGCGATCTCCTTCGTCGTCATACCAAGAATACTCGCCTTCCATAAGAGACACTTTTCCTTTAAAGAACTGTTGTGTGCAACCACATCGATTGTTTGAATCGATGTTTAGGTAAGAAGTTCCCTGGTTCAACCAACCCTGGAAGTACCGCATATCTGAGATATAATCCTTCTCTGTAGCAAGGTCCAGACTCCTTTTTACATCGCAAAGAATGTATGGCGATGGTGCCATTCCTCGAATTGCATTGCTCATGTAACTCGATTGGTGTGCGGGCGTCCAACGGGTGCCGAATTCATTCGCCTGAAACGCAGGATCAATATCGATCAACCCTTTGGTCAAGAGATCGTTAATCTGGGTCATAGGAATGACCTTCGTTTGACTTTGAACAGATTCAAGTTTTGTAGTAGCTTTACGCATTTTCATTTCCTCATAGTTAATTAAAGTTATTGCTTAACGCGGGTCCATTATAACATATCCATAAGGGTTTGTCAACCCCCTATTTGTTATAATAATTTAAGAGATATAAGAACTCTTAGAACTGATATGGGATGCGCTTGTGTCGTGGAACATCAAAGTAGTCGTAGGCTTCTTTAATTGACGAGCGCGGGATGGTCACATCGTTATGTGCGAAGTTACCAGAGAACCACTGTAGAGCGGTCTTACCTTTGAAAGGTCCACTTAACAGAACGTGTGGTTCTACATCGAGCGATGGACCACTTTCTTCAAAGGTTTCATCCAAACTGGATAGGGCGTTAAATACCTCGGCAATGTCCTCATGAATGGACAATAGGTCGTCTTCAATACGGGCCACGGTATTCACCAGGCGTTTCATACCTGTATTCAAATTTTCATTTAGCATAATCTTTTAATTCCTCTTCTATCATTGCAAACATATCTTCCGTACAATCGGAATGGTTTTGTATGGCATCTATTACCTGCGACATACGGTGTAAATCATTAAACAATGGTTCAAGCTTTCTTTCAAGGCACTCGGTGCGCCTTCTAATATACTCAAAATCCTCCTTTACCTCCTCAAAAAACATATCTTTCACTTTATATCCTCTTATAAAAAGAAGGGGTAAGATTACCCCTTCACGCACATCACCTGCTTTAAAGTATACTGTACTTCTACCAAGTCCTTTTGTGCAGCCATTACCTTATCAATGTCCTTATATGCACCAGGTATTTCGTCAATAACATCCTTATCTTTTCGACATTCAATACCTTTTGTTTGGCGAATCAAGTCATCCTTTGTATACTTTTTCTTCGCCGCATTACGGGACATCTTACGCCCTGCACCGTGCGAACACGAGTGTAAGGACGGTACATTACCTTTACCTTTTACGATGAAAGACTTAGCACCCATCGAACCAGGTATAATACCTAAATCACCGTCACGAGCTCGCACTGCACCCTTACGAGTGACCCACAAGTTCTTACCCATGTGATTTTCTTTTGTAATGTAGTTATGATGGCAGTTGATTGCATTTTCAAGCAAATCCATATCCGGAAATACAGAACGCAAAACATCGACCACACGACCCAACATCACTTGGCGATTAGACCATGCGAAGTTTTGTGCTTGGCTCACAGCATCCACATACTGGTCAAAGTGTTCAGAACCTTCTACCAAATATGACAAGTCATTATCTGGTAAAGATATGAACCACTTCTCCATGTCCTTCTTAGCCTGTTCTATAAACTTGCGACCAATCATATTACCCACGTTACGTGAACCAGAGTGAAGCATAATCCACACATCTTCGTTTTCGTCCAAGCATAATTCGATAAAGTGATTTCCACCACCTAACGAACCAAGTTGTAACTCTGGGTTCTTTTGGTCTTCTACCAAGTAAGACTTGGTCTGTAAACGGTTCCAGTGAAACTTCGCATGGTTGTCCATCTCTTTGTTACGATTCATACCAACAGGTACTACGCTCTCAATTTGAGAACGAATGCCTTTCAGCGAATCTGGTAAGTCAGAACCACGAAGCGAAGTCTTCGCCGCAATCATTCCACAACCAATGTCAACACCCACCGCAGCAGGTATCACCGCACGATGCGAAGCGATAACAGAGCCAACAGTCGCGCCTTTACCGTAGTGAACGTCTGGCATTACAGCTACATGCTTTACAAATGGTAAAGACGATACGTTTTCGACCTGACGCTTTGCTTCAGTTTCTACTGGAACACCGTCAGTAAAATATTTCACTTTATTCATAATCACCACCAACTATCGTAATAAACATGATACCCTTGGTCGATTGCCTCATGGCATCTATCAATGGTATCTAAAAGGTACTTTTCATCCTTTTTTGAGAAGTCATAAGACCCGTAAAAGAACCCATCACCATCATATCGGAGAATTTTCAAATTCTTAACATCCTCTTCTAACTCATCTAATAGCGCATGAGTCATGGTCAAAGCTTCACAATTAAACTCGCCAGTATTACCATTCTCACGCCACTTGGCTTCCATCCAGTTTTGAATGTGGCGCACCTTGCGCCAGTATGCGACCTCGATGGTATCACCTTCGTCTGCACCATCTTTGATGCGCTTCCACATGTATTGGTCAAGACCCATTATATAATACTCCTATAACAAAATTGGCAGGTCTGCCTGGATTCGAACCAAGACTGAGAGAATCAAAACCTCTAGTGCTGCCATTACACCACAGACCTATAAATTGGCGCGCCCGGCAGGACTCGAACCTGCAACCCTCGGCTTAGAAGGCCGATGCTCTATCCTGTTGAGCTACGGGCGCATTAAAATTGGTGACTCCTACGGGATTTGAACCCGTGTTCCTACCTTGAAAGGGTAGTGTCCTTACCTGACTAGACGAAGGAGTCCTAAATTGGTGGAGAATAGGGGAATCGAACCCCTCCTTCAAGAATGCAAATCTTGCGTGCCCCCGTCAACACTTATTCCCCGTTATAACTTGGCGGAAAGGGAGGGATTCGAACCCCCGATACCTTTCGGTATGTCGCATTTCAAGTGCGGTGCATTCAACCAGACTCTGCCACCTTTCCATTAATTGGTCTCGGTGAAAGGATTCGAACCTCCGACCCTCTGGTCCCAAACCAGATGCGCTACCAAACTGCGCCACACCGAGTAAAACTGGAGCAGGTGAGGAGAATCGAACTCCTGTCCTCGGCTTGGAAGGCCGTGATAATACCATTATACTACACCTGCTATGAGTAAGATGTGAGACGCTTCCTAGAAATCAAGTCCTTGTAGTACAATCATTCTCCACGCTACCTCACATTTTAACGCACCTTACTAAATGCGGGTTACTACCATCGGCCATTTTTTCACAAGAGTTACCTTGCTTCTTTTCATCGGTATATGCTCACCGACTAGACAGAAAACAATTCTGACACGTATGTTTGGCTCCTCGGGCAGGGCTCGAACCTACGCCAGGCTGATTAACAGTCAGCTGCTCTACCAACTGAGCTACCGAGGAATAAAATTGGTGGATGGGGTAGGATTCGAACCTACTCAGCACTAGGCCACTGGGTTACAGCCAGCTTATCTCTCCAAGGAATGCCCATCCGTAATTTGGTGCTCTCGCCAAGAATCGAACTTGGTTATCGGGGTTACAAATCCCGCGCATCGCCAGCAATGCTTCAAGAGCAATGTCTTATATATGTTATCCTTATATGAGTCTCAGGTTTTCCAAGACTTCCTCTACCCGAGTCTCGGTAAGAAAACCAACCACAGTATCGTTGTTAGTGATACCAGGCACTTCGACCATATCGTCGGTCTCTGGGTCGAAGAATCCCATTTCGTAGAGTCCTCTGTCTCCACCGTAACTCATCGAGCTTCTTACGATTGATACCTTATGTTGTCCAACCGTAACCCATGCTTGTACTCCAGGAACACCCATATGATTTGTGTTCTTAAAATTAAGGTCTTCAAATTTCATTTTTCTTTATACTCAGTTGTACCATCCGGCCATATTATTAGAGTTTTAACACCGTGTCTCTTGTCGCGCCGTCTAGCATAGTCATGAGTATACCATGTGCCTCCTTTGCTAGACCATTCACTTTGCCACGGAATCACAATAAGAAGATTCACGCTATCGACTATGTTCCTATTTCTCTTAAAGTGAGAAAATTTTTCTTTACACTCGTCATAAGGAACATAAGCTCTTAATTCATCCTTCTCTGAAGGATGACTAACAATCCTCATTCCTAGCGTTTTTGCTAGAAGCGCAGCCTCGGCATCGACACCGACACAATCGCCGTGATGAAATTCCGTAGTATTTGTATAAGTCTCCAGAATAGATTGTAATTTGCTAAACTGCGCTTTAGTACATCCGCTTCTAGTACCAGTAATTCCAATTTTCATAGGTTCCATAACATTAACCTCTCCGCATCTTCGCACTAGCTTCAATCATTTCCGAACCTTTTACCACAGGCACCGAATTGCTCTTATGTAGAGAAGCAATACCAATCAGGTAGTCGCCAGTATAGTGTACAGATTCTTTCTTAGAAGTATCGCTCGGTGCCTTAACACTAGCACTCGGAATATCCGAGTGGTCAGCACGCGGAGAACGATATGACGGTATCTCATTAGATTCGAAAGTGAACCGAGATTTGGAGTAACTAATCATGCCTATTTGTCTCACCTCTCAATCATTCAATGTAGCCATTATACTACAACCATAGATATTTGCATATCTGGAAGCGACAGCTACTTATCTAATTGCGACATGTGTTTTTCGCGAATAAAGTCCACAAACATATCACGGTAGGAACCTTGGTTCACTTGCGACATACGGATAAAGTACCTTTCCAATTCATCACGATAAAGACCATACCATTCATGGCTCACAAACATTGAATTGTAAGGGTTTGCAAAGTCCGTTTCTTTCAACCATTCACTAAATGTAATCTCACCAGTTTCCAACGGATAAACACCAGCAGTTTCAATTTCATTAGCCAAAATCAGTACAGCATTATCGAACGAACGAGCTTGTAAAGAGTCATCAATATACAACGAAAAGGACCAACCATCTTCCTTTCTACAATCACGCACACCCTGCCAACGAGGACCACGGTATCGTTTTCGTACTTTGAAGTCCTGAACACATAAGGCATATTCGGTCATAAATTTACCTAAAGCCTTGTGTACCACATCGTGCCAATATTCAGTATTAGGTATACTCTTGAGCGCAGAAACCTCGTCTTCGGGCGAGATAAAATCAGTCAGTGTTAGTCGTTTTGCCATATTACCATTCTCCCTTAAGGTCTTCTAAAGACCAGTTATCATTCACTTTCAAAAAGGTATCAACTGCCTTTGCAGGATTTTTCACAAACACGCATTGCCATGCTTTTGGATACCAACCGCATGTACCTAACTGACCTTTTGGTATTACGGCTAGGTAGCCGCTTCGCATGCGTTCAATGTCAAAACAATTCATTATGCTACTCCTTTGCAGCAGGTTACACGAGCCATCTTTTGCCACTTGTTAGGTCGAGACTTCGCCAGGTTGGCAATCTTGATGGCGATACGCAGAGACAATTCACGCAATTGGTTTTGGTGTTTGTCAATAAACTCCATCACCTCACGCTCTTGTTTTTCATTAAGACCATGAGCGCGCAACATGCCGTGGTCTTCGACCACTTGATGAATGCGAATCATATAATCACGGCGCGTTTTCATCGCAAGGTCAATGTAGTGACTACGCGACACCAAGGCTTCAAGGTGAGGTGCAATCTTGTGACCACGACCAATCATATCATCAAAGTCATAGTTGGTAATGAACACGATGGTGCCTTCAAAAACAAACTGTTTTGGAATGACCTCTGCTGATTCCTCATCGACCAACTTGAACTCTGACAGGTAAGACAGGCGACGTTCTTTCATCGTGTCGCACACGGCCTTGAGCATGTTCAGGCTGTCATCGTCAAAGAAAATGCGGTCGGCATCATCAAAGACCACCACACAACCAGGGTGACGATACTGGTACAATGTTTTGTAAAGACCAGTTTTGTTCACCATACCACGAATAACAATCTTGCGAGCATCGTCTACCGTGTTAAGCTTTTCTTCGACAGTAAAAGACTTACCAAGACCAGCAGGACCAGACACGATGAGCGCCTTGATATCGTTATCAAGCGCCGCAGTGGTCATGTCCGACAGAATATCAAAACGGTCAGCCAGTTTTTGTCGAATCTCGGCATCGGTCTCGTTTGTAACCACATCAAGAGGACCAGTAGGTTCAAGGGCCATGCGAGCCACACGAGCTTTAGTTTTACGATAACCAGCTTTTGGTACGCCACGAGGCATAAATCAATCTCCAATCAATTAAAATGTTCAATCATTCAATGTAGCCATTATACTACAACCATAGATATTTGCATATCTGGAAGCGACAGCTACTTATCTATCTGCGACATACTCAATCCTGTCTCATCAGGCCGGGTAGGATATCTCCCGACGACGGGGCGAACCCCGTTTCGACTAAAATGTGTAAAAATTGCCAAGATTTAGGTCAAGCACCAAACCATCGTAAATGACCTGCCCGTTTTCTGACAGGGTGTCATATTCGAGGCTTGGTGCAGGTCTAAAATACTCGCGAATATGACACAATCGAGTGTAAAGGTCACACATACCAACATGATAATCGCGACAAAAGAGGTAGTGAGCCTCTACAATATCAAAACGATTCCAAAACATTATTCTACATTCACCCATTTCATGCAAGTTTGAAGGAGATGGTCATAATCTCCAGACATAGCTTCTTTCAAAAAGGCCTCGATATCCTCTCCAGACACCTTATGCTTTCGCAAGGCACTTTTCATGTTCGCGAGAATGGCAAAGGCGTTTCCGTCAGTGCCAACCAGTTTCACCGAAATATTCGGATATTTCATTAGTGACGTTCCTCCATCACATAGTAAATCGTTTCACCAGTTTCCTCGTTGTCATAACAACCAAGGTAACCTTCCTCTACCATGAGCTCGAGCTCTTCGGCGAGCTCTTCCTCAGTATAATCATATTCAAAATCATCCCAAAGCATTATACAATCTCCTGTTTAATTGCACCAATATCACCAGCAATGTGATGGCGAAGAATACGACCAGGTTTTAGATTCTTAACCCAATCGAGCAGTTTTTCACCATCAGTACTGTTTTGAAGCTTCTTGGCCAGTTTCGACCAGGTCATGCGAGTGTAACCACCCCAGGCGTAACAACCGCCTTCCTTCTCAGTACCCACACGCTTACGCGCAGAACCGTGAGCAGGAAACACGACCACATAATCACGAGTCGGACGCGCACATAGTGGCACACCACCACCGCAACCTTCACAGGTCACCGTGTCGTTATAAGTCGCAGGACACACCACAAAACGGGTATCGTTTTCGTTCCACGTCTTATCGTGTTTTACCTTTTCGACAGGTAGAGCCACAACAGTAGGCACGTGCTTACTTGCAATCGAGGCACCCTCGACAGTATCCGAGCTGTAGTTAATCACAGTCGTCGGCTTACCAGTCGATAGACGAGCCTTAAATTGCTTGAACCACTTTGAAACCGGAAAATGAGTATAAGTAAAGCTCACACCATTTTTTGGCACAGCGCGAAGCAATGCGTCGAGGTAGTCATAATCTACTTCGGATGCACCATCTTTCGGGCTGGGGTTTAACTTACACTCGGTCGGACAGGTAGACAACATATTGCCTGGGCCTGCACGGTAAGACTGAGCACAATTGCCCGTCTTGCGGTTCTTGGAGAACTCAATAAGGTTTAACATACTATTCCTCTTTACCAAAGGCGTTCGTTCGCCCATTCTTCGGGCGTTATACCGCTTATGATGAATTCGCGCTCGTCAGCAGAAAGGTGCGGAAATGCATTCTGCACCAACTCACCAGCTTGGTAGCGGTCGAATTGCTCTTGTGTCACATCGAGCGACATATGACGCTCAATACCAGTTATAATTGATTTACGCATAAAAATCATAATAATTCCAATTCAATTTTCAGTGTAACCAGTATACTACAGTCACGAATAATTGCATATCTCAGAGCGACATCCACTTATTCATCCGCGACATACTTAATCCTGTCTCATCAGGCCGGGTAGGATATCTCCCGACGACGGGGCGAACCCCGTTTCGACTTCAATCAGTTTCAGCTATAATTTTTTCCCACTCTTTTAGGTTGGTCAAAGGCATGGTCATATCAATCACACCATGCTCGAAGTGTAGGTATAGAATACCATCCTTCGTTCGGTAATCAAGCAACCCAGGAGTTTTCAAAATCCCGACGAGCACTTCAGCGCTTTTATCCAAAAGCTTTTTGTATTCACTCATTAATCTAATACCTGAAAAATATAAGTCCGATATTCACCTGCCGGTTCATCTGGGCAATCGTAAGAACCCCAGGCAAACTCGGCATCATCTGCCACGTCAATACAATAAAGACCATCTGTCAAAATGTCCATACGCGCCGCTTCACCAACATCCTCATCGTGCTTGTAAAGCTCAGTATAATCACCGTAAAGCAAAGCACAGTCCCAGTGTGCGGGCAATTTCATTTCAATTAATTTCACTCTAAACCACCCTTTTTGTGTTTCATCTTGCGAGTGTACCGAGTGCGGTCACGATGGACTCGCTTATTGAACGGACCGCTTGGGTCGCGTACAACCCTTAATAATTTGTTTGGTCTACCTTTTCTCACAATATTCACCTTTTCTCACAATAACGGACAAGAGCCTGTCGAAACCAACCCTTCAATGTAATCTTGCGAAACAATCTCCGCGTTCAAGTCGCCAAGGTATTTGTTGATATGCTTGGTCGTGGTACGCGAGAATTTTTCTTCGGTACGAAACCACGTCAAGCCATCAAAACCTGCTACAGGTGTCTCATAAGAGAATAAGACTTCACATGAACCAATTTTCAAAATGGTCTGGTTCGAACCATTCGGTATTACTTTCATTTTTCCTACCATTCTACTTTATAACCTTTTTCTTTCGGGTACTGGCGTTTTAGAGCGTATGCCACGTCCATCATTGCACTACCTGACATATCCGAATATTCAATGTGTCGAACAAACTCACCATTCTTGGAAATAGTGACGCGATACGCACCCCAAGCGGGTTTTGGTTGATACCAAGAATTGTCGGGTAGTTTACCTTTGATATGTTTCATGCCTTTTCCTTTGTTTTTTCAGTGTAACCAGTATACTACAGTCACAAATAATTGCATATCTCCATGCGACAACCACTTATCTCAGAGCGACAAGAGTGCATTCGCAGTCCGCTCAAATTTGTGGTCTTTATATTTCAGACCAATTCCACCGACTGCCGACCATGCATCGATATTCACACCATAGTCGTCAATTAAGATATTTCCATTCCCGACAAACGATGGCTTGTCGTGGGTGATATGAATCGACTCAGGTAAAAAGAATCCCAAATGCTTACGAATCCACATTCTTTTCTGCGGCTCCGACCGCGGGTCACCCGCCAGTGGGCTAGAGCAGATAGAATAAGAACCCTTCAATCGCTTTACCAATAAAAGCAATTCTCTTGCTCTTGGTAAGACCGGGAGATTCAACCAAAAATCCGGTTGAGTCTTTATTCGCTCAATCGCAATCGCGGGGTCTTCAATGTCTCGAAAAGACTCCTTACCCATCATTCGAGCCCAGTCGCCGAAAAAGTCAGCGAGCACGCCATCCATATCAATATAAATTTTTCTGTTTTTCATAGTTTTTTCTTTTTGTTATCGTCCTGTCTCTTCAGTACGGGTAGGACAAATTTCCCGTAGACGGGTAC
>Ga0255772_10004542_pt1 | contig 13062 bp, 6 predicted proteins | sample 071ome_34_FD_179970 | JGI IMG/M metagenome (GOLD analysis project Ga0255772, IMG submission 179970) | Coastal salt marsh microbial communities from the Groves Creek Marsh, Skidaway Island, Georgia - 071411BT metaG (version 2) | ecosystem: Environmental > Aquatic > Marine > Intertidal zone > Salt...
TAGCTCCTACATCTTTACTGCTGATTATATAATTTAATGCACTTCTATCATCAGGATAAGGACCTGCTTTTTTCGCTGCATTAATAGCAGCTTGTCTATAACTAAAGTATTCTTGTAAATAAGGAGTCAATTCAAAATCTTGAAAACGCTCATCTTGTGATGCTCTTAATAGATAATCTATCATTATCTCATTAGGTGTTCTTTCTGCTGTTTGACCACCTAATACACTATTGTATGCTTCTGATTTACCATAAGCTGCAGGAAACATATCTGATAATACAGAATCTACCTTTGCATTTTCTGCTTTTATTGTATCAGGATTTGCTCTACCTGTAGCTTCAAGTACTGTTACTCTATCATCTTTAATTGCTCTTCCAATAATAGATGCTAAATAAGTTTGAGTATCTAATAAAAATTGTTCTCCTGTTTTTGGTGTAACTAACCCTAATCCTTTAATAGCTTCAAAACCACTATAATCAATTACTCCTTCATCTAAGTTACTAGAAAAATATACAAGTACTGGTCCAAACTCTGGCATTAAATCTGCATTCTCTGTAACGAAATCATATTCTTTTGTTGTTCTTGCAACCCTACCTGCTTGTGATATAGTCTTACCTTTAATTTGCATACCTGCAGATGTAAATTGAGTTTGTAAATCATACTTATCTAAACCAAGTAATCTAACTACTTCTACTAATGCGTAGTATTCTCCTTGTTGTGGACCTAATATTGTTACCCATTGTTTCCTCATGTCTTGATAAAAACCATGAATAACAGATAGTTCTACCATACTATTAAAAACTATACCTGTATCTTGTCCTTCTGTTCCATACCATTCTTCAAAGTTAGCTTGATTACCTTCTATTTGATACAAGATATTTAACTTAGGTGCAAATGGACTCCAGAATCTATCTATTGACTGTAACATAAATATGTTATCTCTTACTAACGCACCTATCTCTTGTATCTTTTCTAAATCTCCTGCATATTCAGGATGTAATTGTCCTGCTATTTGCAATCCTCTTGTTGTAGCAAATATATACATATCTTCATCTGTACCTGTAGTACTACCTATTTCATCTGCTACCATATTTAATACTTTTTGCATTGGTGTAGGTACAGCATTTTGTATAAAGAATTGGTCAGGCTCATCTATTATTGATTGCAATGGATAACCACCTAATAATGTTTTTTCAATTAATCTTTTAGCAGGTAATTTGTCTTTAAATATTACACCTAATGGTATTGTAAAACCTAAACCTAATGATGGTAAATATCCTCCACCACCAACACCTAATGCTCCTAGAGGAAAAGACCTCTTAATATAAACTCTTGATTCTTCTACTGAAGCATCTTCAGTAAAGATACCTTTACCATCTGCTTTGCTTAATACTTCTAATGGTGTTCCTTCAGTAGGTATAAAGACTTGATAATCTCCAAATCTATCTTTAACTATTATTTTATTCTCTAAACCTTTTCTTAAACCTGTTGCTATTTGATATGCTGCTTTTGGATTGTTAGCTGATAGCAATGCGTATCTACCATAGTATTCACGCCATGCTTCAAAGAATGCAAAGAATGTTCTATATGCTTGTGCAAAATAACCTCTTTCAGTTATGTTGTATAAAAGGTTAGTCATGCCCTCCATAGCATATTCTATACCTCTTTGATGTATATCTTCAAAACTCATATTTCTTCTAATGTTTGCTCTTACATCATTCATATCTAATACTTGTGTGTAACTCCACTCATTTAGATTTTGCATAATAGGGTTTTTAGATGGATTAAATATTTCTAATGACTTTTCTTTTCTATTAAATATTGCTTTAATATTCATCTTTTCAAATATTTGATTAGCATTAAATGCTTTAATTGGAACATCTTTACCTGATGCTTGGTCTAAATATCCTGCTGCTTTTACTATTGGTTTACTACCAAATATTTTCTGTTGAGTTTCAGTTAGTAATTTACTTCCTTGTGTTCTTAACCAGTTATATGCAGCAGCATTATTTATTAAATCTTCTGTAACTACTTTTGGTGACAATGTTCCATCAGCATTCTTAACTAAATATAATTCTGCAAATGATAATTGGTCTCCTGCTAATCCTAAGAATTTAACTCTACTGTAAGCATCTTTACTTGCTAATACTGTTGTATCTTTAACACCTCTGTTTATTCTTACAGATATATCTAAATAGAATTTCCCATCTTTTTGATTAAACCAACCACCTAAATAATGTTCTTCTCTTCTAAGTAAATCTTGATTTTCTAGTATATAAGTTTTAAGTTGTTCTTTTGATATAACAGAGTCTCCACTTCTAACTAAATTTCTTGTTTTATATGGAGAAACATACAATCCTGGAACTTTACTCCAGGTATCAGGTTCAAGTAAGTCCATACTAAAACCTTCTTTATAATTTGCTGTTATATATTCGTAAGCATCATCTACTAAGTTATCTATGTTGGCATTAAAAGCTGCTTTACTTCCACGCATAGTTATTTTTGTTTTAAGTATTTTTTCTATAGTAGATTTACCTACATCAAATGATGGTTCATTAGTGTACATACCATCTTTAATTTTTGTTCTTACAGTATTTTGAAATTTTATAAGTATATCTTTTAAATTAATTTCTCTGTTATTAATTCCCAATAAATCTTCTATACCTTTTTTAGTAACACCTTCTTTACCTAAATATTCAACTACTTCATCAACCAATAATTTAACATCATTAGGTGTATATCCTGTATCTAAAACATTAGCTAACACTTCTGTAAATAATTTTCTGTCAGCTAATTGTCCATTGTATATAATTTCATTCTTTACAAAATTAGCTACATAAGTACCAACTTTAGAGTCATCAAATCCTAATCTTCCTTGTGCAATCTTATCTGATGCTCCATAAACAAGACTTTCTGCTTCTTGTAAGTCTGTAGTAAATTTAATGCTATCTACATTTCTTCCAGTATTAGATAAATAATTTACAGACTTTTGTCCTTGGTCTGTAAAGATAGTTGCTATAAAGCTAGTTACACCTTTGTAAGTATTTTGAGTTACTTTAGGTTTAATATATTTACTTAATACTTCATCATATTCAGCAAGTGTATGGTCAGCTCTTTTAATTTCTTTTTTGACTGATTCTAATACTTTTTTATTTAAGCTAATTGGTATATCAGGGTCTAAGTGTGCTTTAAGCATTTGCTCTAATCCATCTCTAGTTGCAAATACTGTTACTGCTTCTATAAAATGATTATAAAATTGTTTTATTACTGGTATACGAATTAATGAACCTTCTCCTTGTGCAGTAGCTGCAAACATAGAATCTAATAAGTTCCTGTATTTTCCATAAGTATTTTTTGTTTTTTGTGCTACAGATAATGATGCTTCTGTTACTTTATAAGATGGATAAGGTATTTCAGTAGGTAATATATCTTTGTTATCTGCTGCTATTTTTTTTAATATTGTATTTGCTTTTTCACTTATTTCTGCAGTCAATGATTCAATATTTCTTAGGTTATAGTTTTTGACTGTACCTGATGCTATAATGTCTAATATTTCAGGCTTACCTCCTGTATAGCTATCTAATGATTTAAAGTAATGTTGAGCTAGTCTTACAAAATCTTCTTTAGATTTAATAGTTGCTGCAATTTGATTTCTTGTTGCAGGTCCTCTTCTTTGAACTAACTGATTAAACTCATCAACAATTTTGGCTAATGCAGGAGTAGATTGTATTTTATCTGCTACCTGTTCAGCAGACATTCCTTGTTTTTTCATAGCTGCTATAGCTACTGCCATATCATCATCTATGTACTTGTACAAGAAATAAACATAAGCATCTTCCCATTGATTACTTAACTTAGTAATTCCAACATGATGCGTACCAGTTATATATCTATCATCAAAAAATCTAACATCTGTAGCAAACAACTTACCAATTTCTTGTGTTCCATATTGTTGAGTATCTGGAGACAGTATACCTAATGCTTTTCTCACACTTGGTGGCAATACTTTATCTAATGATTTTATTTCTTTAGATGTTCTATAAGGTCCTGTTAATAGTGTATCAGGTGCAACACCAAATATTTTAGCTAACATACCATCAGGGTCATTTAGCATTAACTGAAAATAACCAACTGGATTATCAATTAAATTTCTTAAACCAAACAATTTTTGTTTAATAGTTCCATCTATAGCTAGTTTTAATGGATAGTTAGCTCTTAATAAAAGCATCTTAGGATATGATAAGTTTTTCATTATTCCAAATGTAAAATTGTCTAGTTTATCAAATGCTATTTCAGGGTATTTAAACAATGCTGTTGGGTCTGGAAAATCTGTTTTTATATCTCCTATAAGTTTATTTAAGTCTGAACCTTCTTCCCAAAAATTTATTTCTATACCTTCATCTGCAGCTTTTCTAACAATTTCAAATACATCTTCCATACCTTCTTTGTTTAAAAACTTTGCTCTTAATCTTCTTTTTTGCGAAGTAGCTTTAATCATTTGAATAATGTCAGGACCTTGTATGGTGTATTCTTTTAATTGAGATAACAGTTCTACTGATTGTCTATGTAAGTTTATAATATCTGATTCGCTTACAACATCTGTAAACATTTTTTCTGTTAATATATCAACATCTTCTACTCCATAAAAATCAGGATTTCTACTTGGAGACATAGGTTTTGCAACATTATCATTAAAGCCATACTTTTCATATTTCAAAAAGTATTGATTTAAAAAGTTTTCAATTTCTTTATTACTCATTCCATATAAGTTTTTAAGTTGTAATCCTACTTCTCCTCTAATTAATTTATTGTTAAATATTTCTATAGCTTCTAATCTATTACCTTCTTTTAATGCGTTATAAAACTCTGTTGTTAATTCATTTAATCTTGCTTCAGGAACTTTTCCTAAATAACCCCATCTTGTAAAATAAGTTACAGACTCTTGTACATTATCTAATGTTGGTGCATCTAAGTTTGGTAGTTTTATATCTCTAGCTAATAATTGGTCTCTAACACCACCACCTCTTTTTAATGTAGAAACTATGTCATTATCTACAGGTTTATCTTTAATAGCTTCTAATAAATTTTCATTTAAAGTTTTAGATTGTAAGTATTTATTTTTACCTGTACCAATAAATGTTCCTCCATAAAACAAATCTGTAATATATCCATTCTCAATACCATCTTCAAATATCTTTATGATGTCATTTGCATTAGTATCTGCAGCTTGTATTTTAAATGCAAAGTCAGGATGCAAACCTTGATTAATTAATTGAACTGCTATTGGTTTGTCATTTTCTTTAGCTAACACCAATATGTCTGCCATGTTTTGGAAGACTTCAGAATTTTCATCATATATTTGTCTAAGTGTTTTACCTTCATCTAATTCTTTTTTAATTTTTTGTGGAAAGCTAGTTAACACTTCATCAATATTATTACCTGCCCTTTTGGCTAATCCTGAACCAGGTAATATATAATTTAATAAATCTAAATACACATATTTAGCAACATTAACTGTTCCTGCAATAAATCCTGCCATGCTATATTCTTTTTTGTAATTTAAACTTTGTACAGCATTATCTCTATCTATTTGTGCTTGTCCAATAAGGTCGTAATATTGTGTACTAGATATTTCTCCTGTAGCTAATAATTTTTCTGCTTCTTCTTCTAATTGAGAATATGAACTATCAATAATTTCTAATACTGCATTGGCAGGTCCATAACTAGAACTAAGGTTACCTGTTAAACCAAAAGCAATACCATCTCCTAGAGTAGTAGGAATAGCATTATCAAAATAAGCTCTACTAACATCTGTAATACTGTCAAATCCTGAATACTCTGTCCAAAATGCACCATCTTGTTTTTGTTCAGGGTCTAAAATGTCATCCCATGCTTTTAACTGAAGACTTGCTTTTTCTGCAAAATTTAATTCTCTTCCTTCTTCTTTTTCTTTTGCTTCAATATATTCAGCAGTTAAATCAGCAGTTAATTCTAATGCTTTATCTAAATATGTTTGTTGCATTAATGGTTGACCATTTTTATCAGTTAAACCTCTAGCTATTAAAAATTGTTTAGCTGTTGTTGATGGGTCGTAATTATAGTTACCATTTTTATAATCTTGTCTATCAGGTTGTCCTTGAAGCCATCTATAAGAAGCTATTGCTCTTGCTTTTATACTTGGTATAAAAGGTATATCTTGTCCTTTTAAATCTTCATATCCTGCTATTTCAATAACATCTTCTAGTCTTTTACCTTCTGAAGATAATTGATTTTCTAATTCAGCTAAATATTCTGTTGACCATTCTCTACCTATAGAATCTGCTCTTTGTATAACTGATTCAAAAAATATTCTTGAACCATTAAAAAAATATGAAAGTATTTTATCTGCAATATTACCCACACCTGTGGTGGCAGGTTTTATACCTTCGTATAACGCACCAAATACATTACCTGTAAGTTTTTGTACAATAGATTGGTTGTAATTGTAATGTTTTTTAACTTGATTATTAACATCAGAACTTCTATTAAATTCGTTTCTAACTGAAGGATTATTTGTTTGTTGATGCAAAGCAATATATTGTTGGTCAGTCAATCCCATATCTGCTGCTGCAGCAATAAAACTTGGGTCTTCGTTAGGAGTAAGTGATTCTAATTGTTCGTATTTATTAGCTAGAGTAAGAGCTTCTGTGCCCATCTCTGCTTCTGCCTGGTCTAGTCTTTTAAGGTACTCTTGTTCCTTTTTATAATTCTTATACCAGTTGTCTCCCCAATCTGTCCATAATGACATTACTTAAACCTTCGTTTTATTCTATATCCATAATTGTTTTGGATTATTTCCTTTATAATGTCTAAATTAATATCGTTTGGTAAATCTACAATTTCTTGTTTTTGTGTATCAGCTAATCCTGATTCATCAATTCTCTCTGTAGGTTTAGCAAATATATCTTCAGGTTTATATTGTGGCATACCACCTGTAGCCATAACTTCTGCAGGTGTAACAATAGGATTACCTACTGCATCTATTTGCTCTTCTTGTGCTTTATATCCACCAAATTCACCAGAACCTGGAATTGGTTTTAAGGCAACATCTTGAAATGCACCATCTACTTTTGGCTTTCTACCACCTGGCATCTTTATCATCCTCATCTGGATTTTCTATTTCAAATCCCATACTTATACTAAACCATACACCTGGTAAAGATGTTGGTAAAATAAATGCACCTAATGGAACATCTCCTTGTACAAATAAGTCTCTAAATATAGTTGGACTTTCATCTATTTCAGGAATATCCCAATCTTCTGCATTAATTATATTAAAAAATTTAGTATTGTTATCTGAAAAATTATAAGCCAAGTGGACCTCCTGGTGGCAATCCTGGACCTGCTGCTAATTGTTCAGGTGGTAATCCTCCTGATAATTGTGCAAGTACAGATGCTATATCTGGTTCTGCTTGTGGAACTGGTGCACCTGCACCTGTCAAAGCAGCTTCTTCTGGAGTCATTTGAGGTTCTTCTGGTGTGTAAAACTTATCTAATATAGCAGTCATATTCTGTGGATTTTTTCTTATCTCTATTGCTGCCATAGTTGCTTTAGGATTACCCTGTGCAGCTTGTTGCATTAATGATTCAAATAATACATTCTCTGCTTTTTCTGCATTAATCCTGTTGTCTATTTGAGATATGTTATCTAAACCATCCATATTCTCTTGTAATGTTTGCTTATCAATAATTCCTTGTTGATATAATTGCAAACCAGTTATAACTTTTTGTGGCTCATCAAATCCTGCCATAACTCCATATACCCTTCTTGTTTGATATACTTCTGCTATATCTGTTGCAGGGTCATAAGTTTCTTTAAATGCAGTTCCATTTCTAAAACCTACTAATGGTTTTCTTGTGCCACCATACATAACTTCATCCCACTCTAAGCGTTTGGAATCTAGTTCTTCTAACGCATCTTTAATTACAGTTTGATATTCTCTTACATGAAGAGATGCAGATTGTCCTAGTTCTTCTAGTCCTCTACCTGTAACAAATGCGTTAGGACTTTGACCATCATCAGATACAGGGTAAGCTGAACCTAATCTCAAATGGCGTTCAAGTCTATCTATCTGTTGGAACAACTGATAAGGTAAATTATTAGTTGGTTTGCTAATTTGAGACCCAGGGGTCAAGTAGTTAACAGCGAATCTACCTTTCTTATATTGTCCAGATTCTATCTCCCCAATGATGTTGGTTTCTGTAAACACAGCATCTTCCATTGCAATGACAGATAGAACATTGATTTTTGCCATATTAGCCATAAGTCCAATCACATGATGGAACTGGCTTTGCATTTGGTCAAAACTAAATTTCTTAGCTACGACAAATCGTGGTCCTGATTTTAATGGGTTAGGAATAAAATCTAAAATAACTTTATTCTCTGGTAAAAATATGTAAGTACCCTCTGAATCATAATATTCTGCTACAACTTTACCTGTGCCATCTTGGTTAGCCCAAGTCTTGTCATAACTTGACATATATGCCATAGTGTTGTATTCAGAATCTACTTCATCTAATAGTAAAGTTTTATATTTTGGATATTGTTGAGCTAATGTTTTATGAGGAACTCTATAGACAATAGCTAACTCTTCTGGTTGTTGTTCTGGACCAAAGTGTCCTGGGTAACAATGATATGGGTCTCTTAATTCTGCTACTGGATATATCTCACCATTAGCACATCTTTTTTCTTTTAGTACCCATACAGCAAAACCATAACCTGGTAGCCATCTACCTACTTGTGGTAATTGCTTATAAAGTTTTTGGTGTTCATCATAGCTATGTACAATTCTCTCTAACTTCTCTGCTTTTTTAGTAGCTCTCTCTGAATCTTTGTCATTAAAGATATCTACTTTTAAATCTGGTGCTCTACCTAATTTCTGTGCAAATCTCTCTAGTGCAGATACTAATAAGTTTGGTGCAGGTAATTGTTTGTAATCCATATCACGCATACTTTTACCAAGTAATGCTTTTAATCCATCAGCACCACCATTCATAATTGCTCTGATGTTTTCTTTATCACCTACATAGTCAGAATGTAATTGTCGTAGTTCGTAAACTCTACTGTAGAGTTCATCTGCTGTCTTTACCATTTATCTCCAAGTATCTAAATCTATATCCATTGTTTCATAGCCACTAAAACTAGGACTATAATCCATACCCATTGTAGCAAGTCTTTCCTTTTGTAAACGCCTTATCGTTTTCATAGGAAACCAACTAGCCATAACTATATCAGATTTTGTACCTACAGTTCTACTCTTATTTTGTGCAGAACTAAAATACACTAACTGACTTGTATATAAGTTTACCTTCTCTTGTGCTTCAAAGCTACGATAAGGTAAATTAATTAGTTTCTGCTCAAACAATGGTCGCATAGCAGTAACACCATAAATTGGGTCGTGCTTGTTACTATATGTTTGAGTACCCTCTAAAAATATACCATGCTTACCTGCAAACTCACGAATTGATTGGTCTTGTCTAATTGCTCTCTGAAAACCATTCTCTTCAATAACCCAATGTGCTAATCCATATTTTGTATACCATTTTTTAATAATCTCTAGTGCTTGTGGAATACCTCCACCTAAACTGTTTTCCATATCTATCATGTACAATTTGTCATCACCTTGATGATAACCCCATAGGAAACACGCTTGATATCCTGTAGATGCAGGGTCTAGTCCTGCAATAAGTCGTACATTGTTTGGTATATGTCCTATGTCTCTTTTTTGGTCTCTACATTCCTCTATCTCTACTCTATCAAATAATGCAAGTCCATCAGGCATAGCTACATTCAAATAAACCATTTCATAGATTGCTCTACCACCTGTAGTTTCTGCTGCCCTTTTTCTGTCCATTAACCATTTGTAAGTTCTCTTATCACCCCACAACATACATTTTTGATGTTGTTCTTCATCCCAGTCAGGTAGGTTACATCCTGTGTCATGTGCTTCTTCTACGATTGTTTTCCAAGATTCGTTTTCTAAAAGATGTGAATATAAATCATCATAATGTTGTCGTGAACCAATAACGACCATAGCAGTATGTTCCTCTTTACGACTGCCTAATGTTGTTGTCCACCAGTTTCTTGTGTTCTCTCTTGATGCAGGTTGCATTGTAGAACTGTGGTCTTCAATGTCATCAGCAATAATAATATCGCAGTCTCTGGAGAGTATCTTACCACCTCTACCAATACCTACCATTGTAGGAGATTTAATACCTGTTACTGTTCGTGTACCTACAGTAAAACCATTTTGAGACCATGCTTTACCACTTCTGTTTTGTGGTTTAAATTTTGGTCCAGGTCCACATATCTCTTCTATTAATAATTCATTATTTTCTAATTGGTCAATAACAGAGCTAACTGCATTCTTTGCAATGTCTTCGTTACCACCTACCCATAAAATTCTGATGTTAGGGTTTTTGCATATAAGCCATACAACAAAGTGAATTAATAAGTCTGTCTTACCATGTCGTGGTGGACTTAATATCATTTGTTGGTCTCCACCATCTATGGCTTCCATAATTGAGTTTATCCATTTTTCGTGGAAGTCTGCTGTCTGATACGCAGCACCTGTTTCTGTTTGAAAATATCTATCTCTAAAATCTGAAAACTCTGTTAGTGCAACTTCTGCAACTTGTGGTAGTTCCCAGTTTTCTTGTTGTGATTCATTTTCTAAATCTTCTAAATACGCATTATATGCCATAGATACAGAAGCTACAGATGTTTCTAATATCTTTGCTACTTCTGACCTAGTAATCTTTTTAGCCATAATGTCTTTGCCAAGACCTGACTCAACTAAATCTGTATAAACTTTACCACGCCTACTTTGTACATTTGTCTGACTAGGTATATTAAGGACATCATCCTCTTGACTCCATTCAATACCTTTTTTCTTTGCCCTTTTCTTTTGTTGTGCAATTCTGTTATGACATCTATCGCTACAATATTTTGACCTACCTTTAGGTAAAGGTCTATGGCAACCTCCTGCATAACATAATCTATTTGGCATAATTTCTACACTCTTTGTTCTTGCACTTCATATCGTTCTTGACTTCCAAGACAACGCCACATGAAGGACATTTAATACTAATATTCAAACTAAGTCTTTTTTATTTTTTTGACTTTGCCATTAACTGTTCTGGCATACTTATGTGTTTTTGTTTCTCTAATAAGAGTTCCATAATGTCTCTTATCACCCCACATCCAACTAACTTGTTTTGCCATAATTACCACATTTTACAAGACCAGTATCTAGCTGTAGTCTTGTCCTTTGCTGTATCACATTTATGTCTAGCTCTAAATGATTTTCTAGCTTCTGGGTTATCTTTTCTGATTTCCATATTTGGGTCTCCAAACATAACCTTTTTAACTTTGTCTCCATCCTTCACATAGACTTTAAATTTTTTACGACCATACCCAGGTTCACCTTTACTAATCCTAGAAGGTTTATCTAAAGATACTTTTTTACCCTGGTACTCTGCCATAATTATTTTTTCTTTTTTTTCTTAGTTGCTTTTTTCTTAGTAGCTTTCTTCATCCCTGTTGGGTAACCAATACCTTTTGGCATTATTTTTTTTTCCTTCCTGCCTTACTCATTGCAATGGCAATCGCTTGTTTTTGTGGGTAACCTTCTTCCATAAGTTTCTTTATGTTAGCTGCTACCACATCTTTTGATTTACCACTTTGTAAAGGCATAGCATCATAATAACACAAAACGCCACACATGGTGGCGTTCTGTCGTACAGTCTGTCCATTTACTGTTTTAAGTTAGTTTAGGCAGTTGTTTTACCATCACTATGGGTAGGTCATGCAACCCTTTTCCTTAGCCTCTGTAGGTCCTCGCACCTAATCCTAACTCTATGAAAGAATACGAATCAAAGTCAACCTTATAATCTATAACAATCCTGTAAACTGTCTCGTGATTTTAAGCTATCTTTCTTTTCATATTATATTGTATACCCCTATACAATCCCTAGGACTTTCCTAGGTATATTCAATATAATATTGTTGTTAATTTAAGTGTGTGAAAAATTTTTTTTATTTTGGATAAGGCATAATTGGATATTTAAGATTTTTTAAAAATTTTTTTTTATTCTTCCTCTTTACATACCTCACAACAGTTAGAACAAACTCCATTAAATAGTTCATCCTCCCAGTAAGGTGTATAACACTTATCACAATCTTGTACGAATATATCCATAAGAATATAGTAACAGCTTCACCCTCACTTGCGTGAGGGTTAGACTGAACAAACAATAAGGAGGTTTCCTTATAAGTTACGAATGTAACCTAACAAGTATATCACATCTGTAAATTATGCAAATAAAATCTATGGGGTTGCATGAATGTTCGTAGGCGAAAGGAGGAAACTCCTACTATACACAACCCCATAAAGAAATACTACCATTTAATTCTATGGTATGATACAATCTATAACACAAGCAAGAGGTTCTTCCTGCTTTTAGAAAAGGACCTTTGACCATACTGGATTCAATAAGTGGACTAGCAGGACCATGGTAACTAGCGTAATAGGCTATTACTCCACATATTGAAAATAAATCTGTAATGCTTACGAGGTAATGGTGGTAACAAAGGTAACTGTGTAAACAGTATGAGTAGTTTGTATTGCAGATAATGCTACTAAATTGAATAGCACTCGGTTGGGTTGGGAGTGGCACAGGGTTAGAACCACTCAACTCTTATCTTCTAAGTGATTATATATACTCACTTAGAAATATTACCTTATAAGGTACACCACTATATATAGTACCACTACATCTTGTACCACATTATATAGGGGTGTTTTACTAGCATATTTAACAGCATATTTCTTGGGGGTACACATCACATCACATGGGGGTCAACATTAAACCCCCCCAAAACAACGCAACATAATGTATATTATAGGCGTTTAGCCTATGCGTAATTATTGGGTTTAGTATCAAGCTAGTGAATACCAAAATGAGTCAATATACAGCACCATGTACTATTTTTAAACTTAATCTGGAGGTGGATAGCCTGTT
>Ga0255772_10004543_pt1 | contig 13062 bp, 17 predicted proteins | sample 071ome_34_FD_179970 | JGI IMG/M metagenome (GOLD analysis project Ga0255772, IMG submission 179970) | Coastal salt marsh microbial communities from the Groves Creek Marsh, Skidaway Island, Georgia - 071411BT metaG (version 2) | ecosystem: Environmental > Aquatic > Marine > Intertidal zone >...
TTTGACTTGTGCAGTTGTCCAATGCCCAACAGGTTCTCGCCTGTATATTTTTGTGTTTCTTTTTTAGTAGCAACACCAACACCAGTGTTTAGACTTGGAATATGTTTAGTAGTCTGTCTATGCGGTGGAAGTGACAGATAGTTTGGGTCTAATTGACCCTGCTCACTAGGATGTAGTTTACGTTTTGTTACACGACCACAGCGTATGTCTAAATACTCATCAAAGGTTACTTTAGGTTCACCATTGCGTTTGCGTTTCTTATTGTATTCAAATAGGTCACACTCAAGTTGACGGCGCTTGGCATTGGTTAGTTTTAGTTTGTATTTTTTAGTCCTTGTTGTAGTTAACGCAGGACCTACTAGATGCATACTCAATGTCCTGGTACTCCTAGATAACCTTCTTCAATATCATAACTCATATTGATCTGTGCCTCTTTGTCACCTTCCATACATTTCATGTAAACTTCTTCTGCTTCTTCTCTAGTTGTGAAAGTATTGATGGCTTCCTTCTTGCCATCTTCACCCCAATAAACCACAGTGTAACATTTTTTTAACATAGAATCTCCCATTTGATATTGTATGTCAGCATTTACCGCCTTATAGAACTTTTCTATCTGTTTTGGATCGTTCATATGGATCTTTTAATCTCGTCCATATCATCTTCGTCTAACCAGGTACTTTTCTGATTTAGTCTGTCAGCACATAATCTAATATCTAGTGCTAACTGTCCATCAGCACTGGCTACTTTACGAGCGATGTCGTGTAAAGTGATAACTGCTTCTTGTATATCCATTATAGGTCTCCTTCAATCTTTGATGTTGACACGGTGATATTACCATTTTCTACTGTTACATTACCTAATATTATATTCATGTCAGGGCAACGAAGTTGTGCTCGTTCCCATAGTTCGCTTTCGTCTTTGCCTTGTGCTATAAAGAAGTTTGATATAGCATCATACATGCGATAGTAGCCGTCTACGTTTTGTTTTTCAACATAGACCATTATTGATTGTTTTAATTTATCAGAGTCTAGTTCTTGTAGTTCTCTTTCTCGTTGAAATTTTCTAAGATTTTTAAAGAACATGTATACAAACATTACTCCAAATAAAAATAGAAAAAGTACTATTGACGATATTATAAAAGATAAAAGTTCCATAAATTTCTCGCTTTCTTATTATAGTAATTATAGCATCATTTAACCAAAATGTCAATGTATATTATGAATTAAGTATTGCCCACACCTTGGCCTTGTCACACTTAAATTTAAACTTGTATAATGGTGGCATAATACGCATAGCAATCATTTCATAATCATCATCTGTTAGATTTTGTCTACAATAATTTGTAAGATTTACAACTTTTCCAAAGTCATCCGTGATAAATTCGTAGTTTTTTTGTAAATTGTACACTTTTTTCACTTTTTCTTCTTTCTTTTTTGTAAATATTCTTCGTGCTGTACCCACTTGCCACGATCAATAAATCCCCATTCACGCTGATGACGGAATGCTATAAACAAAGTCCATGGAGTAACGCCTTCCATTAGTTCTATTCTATGAAAACTAGTGGCTTTACTGAAACGAAAGTGCCAACGTCCATGCCACTCACGCATTACTCTGCCATCTGGTTCTGGAGTCCATTCAAAGTACCCACCTTTAATAATCCAAGTAAAATAACTCCAAGGATGATCATGTATGTCACTGTTATCACCTTTAATGAACTTGTGTAGGAATATGTTAAAAGGAAACCAAGTACGCTCTTTGAACAAGAGATAATAACGTTCCAAATAAGGTTCGTCTGTTTCTCTATCGTAGATAACTCGTTTACGTCCTAGACGTTCTAATAATTTTAAAAAGAATGACATGTTTTTTCTACTGATAATTCTATTTGTGTTAGTTCGTTTAATCTTTCTATATTATTCACAGGAACATTAATAGTACCTTGAATTTGATTTTGCCCTACTATATCAGGTCTTTCATATAACATGTCTTGGTTAAGGTTAGTATAAGTCATGTTAGGGCGATTGTGTCTAATAAATGCTTCATTGTTGACTTCAACGCAACTTGAGTCAATGGTATAGCCATTACCATCTAAGAAATCAACTCTGATGCCCATTCTCTGTTGCCCTAGGCTGGGCTTGAGTGCTTGATTGATAATAGGCAGGGTTTCTTGATCTCTTAGGTAAAAGTTCATACTTTCACTGAACCATCCTACCTTTTGGAATACTCTAATATCAGGTGAATTGTTACACAGATTATGTTCAATAAAATTACGACTGTGGTTGCCTGCAGTGCGTTTCATACCATCTACTAGAGCCATGGTCAATGTGCTACAAGATTTAGTATCCTCTGCAATAAAGCCTAATGCTTCTACCAATGCACTGAGCCATTCTTGATTCATAGCCACAGTGTAAGGTATAGTAAAGTATGGTTGCCTATGTTGAGTAAACCTAACTTGGTTTTCATTTGCGTTGATAACATAAGCATTTTCAGGATAAGTTGACATTACCTGTTGAATTAACCTATCACCTTTTTGCCGTTCAGCAACTATAGATCTAATATGTTCTTCAATTTGAAAACCAATGGCACGAATATTAGGATTACTGCTTCTAGACCATGCCAAGGCAATATCACTTGAACTTACCACAGCATTGATCTTAACAATCCAAGTGCCATCATCTTGCTGTTTAGTGCCTACTACTTCATAGTGTTCAATATATCCTGAAGTGTAAGAGTTAACAGAGTCTTGAACCAGAGCATCACGTACCACTTGACGATGCCCAATAACCAGTTGTCCTACTGCTCGTTCAACTGCGTTGTTGAAGGCCGCTTTCTTGGCTTGTTCCTGAGTTGGACCGTGACCTTCAACATTAAACACTGCTGTTTGTTCACTAGCCCAACTCGTTACAGAAACAAGTAGAAAGAGTAAAAGGAATATGATCCTATTCACTGTCAGATACTTTCTCTGAAATATATGTTGCTACGTCAGATACAGTATCTACTGTTTTACTTGCCCAGACCTTGGTAGTGTCTGGATTCAAAATAGCCAGAGCAACAATAAATCCTAACGCGAATTTAATCATGTTACTCTCCTGTTAACGCCGCCTTGAGTCCATTGGCCGCATTAATTGAGTTTGATGAAGCACCAATGGTTACGTTAACTGTTCTTCCTTCTGGATTAACTTTTTCTTCAATAACGTAAACACCTCTAAGAATATTTTTAGTTTGTGCTACAATATTCTCTTTAACCGTTTCAGCAACTTTTTGCTCGTTTGAGTTAGGTGCACCTGGATAGCCTGTGATCTCTGGTGCTTGGATATCAGTACCATATGGATCGTTAATAGCATCTTCCATTGCAAGATTACCATTGATATCAAATAGATCATCGTTGATTACTATTGGTGTATCAATCATACCGTTAAGTGTGTTTTCTTTAGATTTTTGAACAGTGTGAGAAATAACATTAATAGTTCTCTGTGTGTTCATTTCTTCTGTTAAGAATTCACTGAGATTACGTTTTGCTCTCAATGTTGCCGCGGTCACTGCCTGCTCAATTGAATAAGCGTTGTTACCTGCGATTGGAGCAGTTCCTGTTGCAGTAATACTAACAAATTGTCCATCTATACCAAACTCAATTTGAGTAGGACCTTTTGGACGATTGAATACCGTGCTTACTGGTTTAGGTTTATTAACTTCTGCTGATGGATCCTTGTCAGGTTTAATTTCAGTAGTACCGTTACACCCTGCTATCAACAGAGCGCCTGTTACTGCTATTGCTAGTTTTTTTAATTGCATAATTTACCCTTTCTTAAAATAAATTTCCACTTACAACTATATTATAGAGTCTTTTGGATTAAAAGTCAACCAAACTAATCTATAACTCTGAGCCATGAACCTTCTGCTCGTTCATAAAATATATGTCTACCAACTTTGGCAATCTGTGTTTCTTCTAACTTCCAAAATGGATTAACATAGTCTGCGTGATAGAACAACGCCTTTTCTAAATTACGAACTCTAATGCCACTTAGCATGGCTTCTGCTACACGATAACTGTCTTCCCAATTTTGTCCTTCTACTCTGGCTTTCAGCAGTCTACGACTGTTAGTCCATGAAAACTGCCCTTTAGCATAGACAACTTCACAGATAGTGTTACCCCAATAGCCATGGTACATTCTATTGATAGTTACCTGTCCAACAGCATATTTGCCCAATTCATTTTCTGTACCTGCCTCAAAGAATATGTTACGAGCAAGGCAGTCTAACTGCTTATCGCTGGTGTATAGTGATTTGGTTTGGTACAATTGGATAACATTTTTATCCTTTTCTTTTACTGTTACCTTTGGATTATCTTGTTTATGTTGTTCTACAACTGCGTTTGAAACAGCATATATTGCTGTAAGTACTATAGCAACTATTGAAACTACTACTCTATAAATCATAGTTTTTTGCCTCATTATTTCTATCAGTAAGCAAACATTATACACTCGTTTTTTGTAAAAGTCAATAAATAAGTATATGTTAGAACAGACGTGTTCAAAACAATTTATCGAAATTAACGTTAATTAAGGAATTTTAAAATGGCATATTTATTACACGTTCACGTAACTGATGCTGGTAAAGTTGGTTTAGTACCAGATAGTCTTGCTGATTCAGCCTGGGCTACTGGCTTTAACAATGCTAACACTAACCATCCAACTTCTAGTGGTGATAACGGTTGCAGTCTTGTGTTTTTTGAAGATGAAACTGCACTAGATGAATACTTTGGTGCTACTAAAGTACCAGCAGAACATACTGCAACAGTTGATGCTTGGAAGACTGCTAACAGTATTTCAGTATCATACACACTCTATGATTTATCAGGCTCAACACTTGATATTTCAGGTAAAGCAAAATATTAATATTTTGAACCCAATAAAAAAGCACCCCTAGGGGTGCTTTTTTTATCACTAAAAATCTAGTGTCTATTACGCAGGAATACCAGCAGTAAATACTCTAGCACGTGAACCGTTAACGTCACGGGCAGTCATTTTATATGCTGTTTTACCTGTTGAGTTTTTAACAGTTTTAACAACAAGACCTGCTTGTTTCATTTCATATAATCTAGCAGGTAACTGAGCAATACCGTAGTTTGCTTTTGCTTGTGCTGGCGACAATGTACGTCCTGTGCCACGTAGATATGTTTCAATAAATGTTTTCTGGTTCTTAACTTTGTTTAAGTTTGTAGTACGTACTACTTTCTTAGTTCTAGCCATTGTTTAATTTCCTTTTCTTTTAATTAAAATAACTGACAACCCTATCAGTATTTTATTATTATATACTCTGTTTATTTTTTGTGCAAATGTTTTGGTAAACTAATTTAACCAAAATTATGTCGATTGTTTATTTTTGTCTGAGATTGCGTCTAACTGCTGTTTCATTTTACGCATGATATTACCTAACTGATCCATTGCTTGATCAATGTCAACTTCAGGTTTTTGATAACAGAAACTCTGTGTTTCTGCAAGGTTTACTCTTGCGGCTTCACACTCTTCTAAAGTATTAAATGTAGCGGCTTCTTGTACCTGACCACCTAGTATAACCATCAATGCTATCAATGTTGAGTTCATTGTATGTCTCCTTTAGTGTAATTTTGTAGCATTATCTATTTCCCATTTGTTTGCTTGTTCAGCCATGTTTGGCAATTCTTCTGCTAACTGTTTATAGTCACCTTCAGGTAACATAGTTTTATACATCTGTAATGCCTGTGCCATTAATACACCAGCGATTGCCAATGGATCAACTTCTTTACCTAATAATTCATCAATTTTGGCTACAATATCATTTGTAACATCTTGTAACATTTGATCATTTACTTCTATCTTCATTGATCTTCTCCTTTATTTTTATGTTTTTGTTTGCGTGTATATTTGGTTCGATCACGTTCTACTTTATGACCAAATGGTAAATCGTCTTTAAACAAAGCATAATGATGTGCTGAACGTTTTTTAATTCGTTGCAACCAAGTTTTTGGATTTTGTGGTCGACCCATTATATTTTCTCACCTGGTTCAAACCCTCTAAATCTTAAGAATCTTGGAAATCTCAGCGAGTACGACCCGTCTTGGTTTTTTGTAATTGCATCTGCTCTGACTTCCACTTGTCTTCCCAGGATCTCTGTTCTATTATCCCAAAAATTATCCCTATCACTATCGGTAAAACCGCTACCGCAATTAACCCTAATGCTACGCTCATCATCTACTCCTTCGCAAATAAATGCACCTAATCGACCTTCATTACGGCCGGTACCTTCCTCTACGTCTACAACCTCTAGAGTTACTTCAATAAATGGTTTAAGTTTTAACCAACTTGTGGTTCTTTTACATTCATATTTGGCTTCTGGATCTTTGATCATAATACCTTCATAACCACCATCTATTGCACGTTGATTAAGTTCTTTAAACTGAGTCTGTCCTTGATCTGTGTCTAAATCAATTAGTTCACGACCTACTACACTAACATTAGGCAAATGATCTTTAAATTCATTATACCAAGCATCTAAACTAACACTGCGGTCAATCTGTCTATGCTGACCTTGCCCACGTAGGAATTCATTTAGTGTTAGAATATCAAACAAGTGTAATACAGCATCATCTGCTGTAACATTTTCTTTACGGTGTACCTGTTTCATAAGATCTTGGAATGAACTTGACATAACCTCACCATCTAATACCACAGGTTGCCCAAATGTAAATGCGTGTTTACTGATTTGATGTTTAATTGCTTCAAAGTTAACTAGTTCTTTGCCATTGCGACTGTACTGATCAACTTTGCCATTTGGATGTACCACTGTGATTACTCTAACACCATCTAGTTTAACTTCAACTAGTTTTTGTCCTACAACTTTCTTTTCATGGTTAGCAGAATCATGTGCTAGTTGACAGGTGAACACAGGAACTTCATATTGAAGTTTATTGGCTTTTTTAACTGCTGTATTGATTGTTTTTTCTGATACTCCACAGCGTAGATCTTTAATAAGGATGCGTCTATACCAATGATTCCATTGATCTTGTGTGGCTTTGTTCATAAGATCAACGACTGATGTATTAGCCAAGTTACCTGTTAACTGTCTATTGGCTAATGCTTCTGCAACTTTGGCAAATGTTTCTAATTTAAGACCATCACCATGGTCGTCTTTCTTTTCGGGAACTTTTTTAACACCAAATGTGATCAATGGATCAAGAGCCAATTTAATACCATTAAAGAATGGTTCATTATCAATTTCTGCTTCATTAACAATAATGGCTTCTTTAGCAAGACGTGAATTGTCTGCTTCTAATTCTTTGATTATTTCCCAAGGTTGTTTCATATTGTCCTTAATTCGTTAGGTTATAAGGATATTATATGATCTTTTGGTTAGATTGTCAACCTTTTTATAAGCGACCAACTACTACTTCGATTGTGTGAACTTGATCGTCTTCAATTGATTCTAAGGCTTTACCTAAAACCATGCCTGGTAGATATTGAGCATCATTTAGTTTTTGACCTACGCCAACTAAATTACTGGTTACCACAAGATCACCTCTGTCAATTGGACCTTTAACCTTTGTTGGAACACGACCTGTTAGTGCAATGGCTTGACCTTCAGCATCAGCATTCATTTTGTGTGCTGGTGCAGTTGAAATGACGCCTGCTACCTTACGATCATGTGGTGCACGACTTTCTGTTACTTCTTTTTCACCACCAAATACTACCACAGTACCTGCTTCGTATTCTTGATCAGTAGCATAGACTTCTGCCAAGTCAGCATACTGTGCCGATGTTGATTGACCATATAGATAATTGCCTGCTCCTAGATGTAGACCATTATCTGCAAACACTGCTACATTTCCTTCGCCTGCAACTGAAACAGCAATATTACCACTTGAATATACTTGAACGTTTGATGTACCATCAGCAATGGCTGTTGAATCAACACCTACAAAACTACTAGCAGTGATACTACCGGTAATAGTTACGTCTCCAGTGTAAGTTGAACTTACAAGAGCCATACCACCAGCCGTACTACCATCATGCACTCTAAGTGTTTTCTGCGTAGTATCTACTGTAATTTCGCCAAGAGCACCAGTAAACGCATCATTCTGCGTACCACTACCTCGTCTATATTGAATTTCTGTTGCCATCTTTTATTTCCTATTTTTTATATTTATACAAATATTATAGTTCAACGAATGTTAATTGTATGCCGTTCTGTGCCTGGATTACCGTGTCTGTTCCAACCTTCCGGGCACGGACATCGAATATGTCTCCACTAGTGACATCAATGATCATCGATGCTCCGCAGTGTGCTAATCCTCTACCAGAGGTTCGATTATACATACCACCATATGTTCCCTGGACCGCTGAAGCATTCTGGTAAAGATAGGCCTCACTTTCTGTCCTTGCTGTGCCACTTGTGCAGTCTGTGGTCAAATTGTATGTTATCAAGAACGTCCCAGTCTTGTTCACAGTCACTCTTGAACTTGATAGTGTAAAATCACCTGACGTGGCATAGTTTTCTGTGCCAATGTTCATAATCGCATAACTTGTAGTTAGTGTTGTCTGTCCAGTGTTTGTTGTAAAGCATCCTCTTGCTTTATCACTTAAACTATCAACTGTTGATTCAATTGTTGATACTGTTGAGTCAATTGTTGACACTTCAGCGGCTTGGTCAACACCGTTGATAAAGTATTTGCCCAGTCTGTTGTCAATTCTAAATGATCGTGATCTAAACGCCATCTGTCCACTCCGTTGCTTTTGTTTGTGCATCTGATAGATCTGCACAGTTCACAGTCTCTACCAAAGCACTGTCTTGGTATTTTTCTAATTTGTATACTGCTTCATCCAACACAATAGTGCCGTGTCTTGCATTACCTGGATCAACAATCTCTATGGTTTCCATTATTGTGATACCTCTACTGTGGTTACCACACACATCCAACGTATAGTTTTACTGGCTTCACCTTGCACTAAAACTTTAATTGTATCTGTAGTGTCGTCTGCTTGTAGGTCAACTGCTAGGTTACCTGAATCATCTGCAATGGTAACTTCATACACATTACCAACATCTGCTGTTGTTCCTGAAAAGTTGTCCGCTACCGCATATAGGTGGAAGCCTGCTGAGTGCCCTGTGGCGTCTGTTCTACGTGCTGTGAACACTGCATCTGCTGTTACCGTTGTGTCTGTAGGTACTGGAATTCTAGTTGAGGCAACTCCACCTACAAATATTTCTGTTTCTGTATCATCTGTAGTTACACCGTGTAGAACATAACGTTTGGTAGAGTAATCACCTTCAGTTTGTGCGTTAACAGCATCAGTTTTTGTTTGTATGAAACCTCCGTCACTGTCAATACTCGCAACTTCTGTGGCAATTCCTTCAACCATAAATTCAATTTGGTTGTTAGCGCCATCATATTGAATACCACCTTTGATTGTGCCTGCTTCACTGAATCCATATCTACTTTGACCACTTGCACCGCCATCAATGACTACACCATTATTTCCAGAACCTGAACCTACAATTAGTTGGTCTAACGATGTTCCTGTAATGTCAGTTGCGTTGTTGTTAATACCAACACGATTATTTGTCCCATCAACATACAATACATTGGTATCAAATGTTGCTGTTCCTGTAAAATTAGGACTTGCTAGACCAGCATATCCTGTCCATTGTGTTCCATCTGTGAACTTAACAGCGTTCTCATCAGTGTCGTAGGCCAACTGTCCTGATACTGAGGAGTTTGGTAAACTAGCAGTAGCATATTTTGGTAATACCAACTGTCCAGGATATAATAGTCCTGATGTTACTAGTTCTCCTAGATCAACTGATGTTGTTGCAGAAGTTGTAACTAAGCCTAGGTCTTCACTTGCACTAGCAGTGGTAAAATCACCCAAGTCAGAATCGTTTAGGAATACACTGTCCCCTGATCCTGATGTGGCAATGGTTAAAGCATCAGATCCAGCATTGGTTGTAATAACAACACCATCGCCTGCTATAAGAGTTAATGTATCACTTGATGAATCTGCTACAATATCACTTTGTCCACTGACTGCAATAGTAGTAAATGCGTTACCAGCATCAGGTAAATTTGTTAGTTGGCTACCATCACCTAATACATAAGAAGCACTGACATTACCTGTAACAGTTAATCCCGCTGATGTAATGTTAGCACGTGTTGTTCCGTCTACTGCTAATTCAATATATCCAGGATCAACTCCATCGTCTGTTACTGTAACACTGGTATCATCACTGATAATATTTGTAACGTCACTGGACAATGCTGATTCTAAGTATGCTAGGGTAACAGCGTCTTGAGCACTGGTTGGATCTACTAGATTAATAATACCATAAGTGTCTGCACCATCTAAATCTGCTGTCAGTGTTTGTTGTGCAAAGGTAGCATCTGCATAGCCTTTAAGATTTGTGTTAGCAGTTGTAACAGCATTATCTACATATCCTACTACATTGGTGTTACCAGCATCAACGTAACCTTTTAAGTTAACGTTAGCAGTTGATACTGCGTTATCTACGTAGCCGACTACATTTGTATTTGCAGTTGTGATTGTAGAATTAACTGTGGTAATTTCTCCATCCACATAACCCTGCATGTTTGTATTGGCTGTGGTGATTGTGTTTGTCAGTGTTGTTGCTAAGTTAGGATCATCACCTAAAGCGGCCGCTATCTCATTTAGAGTATCTAGTGTGCCTGGTGCTGAATCTACTAAACTTGAAATTTCATTGTCCACATAACCCTGCATGTTTGTATTAGCAGTGGTCAGTGCTGATGTTGTAGCATAACTGGCTAACTGTCCATCAGTGTATCCTTTTAAGTTAGTATTTGCTGTGGTTACTGCTGAATCAACATAACCTACTACATTGGTATTACCTGCATCAACGTAGCCTTTCAAGTTAACATTAGCAGTTGATACAGCATTGTCAACATAACCAACTACGTTGGTATTAGCAGTTGTAATGGTTGAGTTTACAGTTGTAATTTCTCCATCAACGTATCCAACTACGTTTGTGTTTGCTGTTGTAAGTGCTGATGTAGTTGCATAAGTACCTAGATCACTGATCTGACTTTCTGTTATTGAAAGTGCCGCTTGATGTTGTGTTACAGCAGATTCAGGAACATTAGCATCAGGAATATTTGCCCAGGTAACTGCTGAAGTTAAATCATTTGTTTCAGTGAATGATGTTAAGAAAGTAGCATCTGCATATCCTTTCAAGTTAACATTCGCTGTGCTTACTGCGTTATCAACATATCCAACTACGTTTGTGTTTGCTGTTGTGATAGTTGAGTTTAATGTAGTTACTTCACCATCAACATAACCAACTACATTTGTGTTTGCTGTGGTTAGTGCTGATGTTGTAGCATAACTAGCAAGTTGTCCGTCTGTATAACCTTTTAAGTTGACATTGGCTGTTGATACTGCGTTGTCAACATAACCACCCATGTTAGTGTTAGCAGTATTAACATAGGTCTGTGTGGCATAACTATTATCTGTTAAGTATGCTAGAACTTCTGTATTACCATAAGTTTCTGGTAGGCCTGTTAGTTGACTACCATCACCTAAGAAATAACTAGCGTGTACATTAGCATACGTAGTAATTCCAACATCACCCACTGTGGTAGCATCGTCAGATGTAGTTATAGCAACAAACTCGTCTGCTGATTCATCCCATAACCAAGCAACATTAGTAGATGAACCACGTTCAACTACAAAACCTGCGTCTTTAGTTGGTGATCCAGACTGTCCGTCTGCTAATAACAATAAAGCATCTTCTATTACGGTGTTTGTTGAACTAACTGTTGTAGTAGCACCGTTGACTGTAAGGTTGCCAGTGACTGTGACATCGTTAGCCACTGTTAGACTATCATTGACATTAACAACACCTGTGCCGTTACCCGACAGTGTTAAACTTGTATTTGTTGTTCTTGATGTTACTGAGTCTGCCTTCACACCAGCACTGAATTCAGCGGCCGCACCACCTGCTTGTGATATTGTTTTACCTGCTGTTAGTACTACATTACCTTTGAGTTGTATTGATCCGCCTGGATTAAGTTCAACGTCACCTGTACCAGTTGTTGTAATATTAATATTTTGATCTTCGTCGGCACTGACAACGATTGTACCTGAATCTTCTTGTAGAACTTTTTGTCCATTAACATACAATGAACCTGCTGACACGTAGATATCTTTCCAAGCGTACGAGGCTGAACCTAGACTAAAGCCAGTTACACCGTTTGAATTAACAGCAGGAATAACCCCATCTGAAGTAATACTAAAAATATTAGTTTGATCAACGTTGGCTCTAATAATACCATCTGTGTGTACACTTAGATTACTGTTTCCTTGCCCTACACCTGTAACAGATTCTGTTACACCAGCAATTTTAACGTTTTTATTTTCGCCTCTTTTCTTAAACTTAATCTCACCGGCTTCGTCTTTAATTTCTAATCCACCTAAGAAGATAGTGCCACCACTTAGGTACAGATCATTCCACCACATAGTTGGTGAACCTAGATTGTATGTAACGTTAGCACTTGGTACAACATTACCGCCAATTGTCATATCACCAGTTGTTGTAACTGTGGTAAAAGTTGGATCACCTGTGAAAGTTAAAGCACCTGATCCATCTGTGGCTAAAATGTTGTTTGCTGATCCATCTGCTGTTGGAAACTTATAGGCATTGTTAAATGTGATCGCACCACTGTCATTACCATCGATCTTAAACTGTCCGTTATTGCCTTGAGGATTTGCGCCTGTTCCATCAATATCAACAGCAACCGAAAACTGTGTTCTATTAGCATTATTTGTATTATCAAAAGCAAACGCACCACCTATAAGTAGTGATGTGCCATTCCAGTATTCGTGGTTACTTCTAAATAGATAATCACCTGCCTGCACAGCACTTGGCGAGGCAACCGTGCCTCTGTATCTTCTTGTTCTTACATCTGGAGCGTCAGCACTATCATTGTACTGCTCCATACGAATCTGTGCTGTTTGAGCACCTTCGCCTGTCATATGTAGGGTAACTTCTGGTGATGTT
>Ga0255772_10004556_pt1 | contig 13028 bp, 12 predicted proteins | sample 071ome_34_FD_179970 | JGI IMG/M metagenome (GOLD analysis project Ga0255772, IMG submission 179970) | Coastal salt marsh microbial communities from the Groves Creek Marsh, Skidaway Island, Georgia - 071411BT metaG (version 2) | ecosystem: Environmental > Aquatic > Marine > Intertidal zone >...
TCACAACAAAATTCTCTAAATCCTCTGGATGCTCAATTTCGCCAAGAATACGGATGGTTCTGCGTTGACCACTGGCTACCAAACTTCCTGCAGACATCGTCATATTCCCATTTCCTATGGCACCAATGACATCGTTAAAACTCACCTGAGAGGCCATCATCTTGTAGACGTCAAGTGCCACTTCAACTTCCATATCTTGTGCGCCTCGTATATCTACCTCCTTGATTTGGGGAAGGTCTTCAATCAGCTCCTCTAAATATTCCGCGTATGCTTTAAGCTGAATACTGGTATAGTCTCCCTTTAAGTTCACGTTCATGATCGGCTGTGACTCTGAGATATTGAGGTCAAACACGTTGGGCTCTACCTTAGCTCCATTGAAAACGGGCCAATCTTCACTGGCCTTTTCTACATCTACCTCATTTTGCACTCTGACTTTAGCCTCTTGAATGGACACCGACTCTTCAAACTCGACGATGATCATTCCGTAATCCTCAGAAGAGGTCGATGTGGATTCGACAACCCCTGAAATAGCTTTTATCCTTTTTTCAAGGGGGTCAACGATTAATCGTTCGATATCCTCTGCAGTGTTGCCCGGGTAAACGGTACTGATGTAAATTTTTGTTTCAACCACCTCAGGAAACTCCTCACGAGGCATGGCAAAGTATGAGCTGATTCCTACCGTAAAGAACAAGGCAATCATAACGTAGATAATCGTAGGATTATCTATTGCCCATGAAGCCCATTTGAATTCTTTATTACTGTTTTTTTCTGCCTTTTTCATAGAAGGAGGCTTATTCGTTAAAGAGTTGAACTTGTTGGCCGTCAGTTACTTTTTTCGACCCTTCGGTAATCAATAATTCGCCTGGCTGAATGCCGTCTAGAATCTCAATGACATCGCCCTGTGTTTTTCCGGTTGTCACGATGCGACGCGCGACCTTGTATCCGTCTGCTTCTTCGATTAACGCAAAACAATAATGCTGGCCTTCTGCATTTTCAGAAACGATCGATTGTGGTACCAAAATCGCCGCATCATTCGAATAATCGTTCAATCGAACCGTAGCGGTTAAGTTGGGTTTTATCGCTCCGTCTTTATTGCTCAGCGCCACCTCTACCTTAAAGGATCTATTTGAAGGACTAATCACATTTGACATCTGGGTAACTTTGGCTTCAAGCTCCTTTTGTAATGCACCAAGCTCAACATGAGCCTTGGTACCTTTGGCAATGGCAGCGATATGGTTTTCAGGAACATCGACCTCAACAAAAACCTGATCGAGATTTACCACTCTGAAGAGTTCAGCACCAGGGCCTGGCGAAACAAAAACTCCTTGCTCTTTGAAGACCTCATCAACGATTCCGTCAAAAGGAGCACGTACAATTGATTTGTCTAATTGAATTTCAAGGGCTTTCACAGCACTCTGCGCTGATTCGAAAGTAGTTTTAGATTGTAAATACTGAATCTCAGAACCTATTCCACGCTGCCAAAGTCGTTCTTGTCGCTCAAAAACGGTGGCGGCTAAGGCCAATTGACTTTTTGCCTGTTCTAATTGTGCGGCCATTCCTCCATCATCTAAATAGGCTAAAACGGCATCTTTCTTTACAGATTGTCCTTCGCGAACCACCACAGATTTAAGGATACCGGGCATCTCTGGGTATACCATCACGTTCTGTAATGTCTTCACTGTTCCTTGTAACTCGATAAAATGATCAAACGACGCTTCCTCTGTAGTTATGGCAGCAACCAACGGAAGTGCAGCGCCGCTATTGAGTTTTGCAAGTGCGATATCAAGTTGTTCAATGCGTTGATCAATAGCACTTCGCTCATCATTAAGGGCAGTTCTAGCCTGACGCATTCCTAGCTCGTCGTTTGACTTGATCAGCTCATCAATTGATACCTCACCTGAACCTTGACAAGCAGTAAGCAGCACTAGGGCAAAAGCGATGGGTGATAAATAAGATGTTTTCATAGGGATATTTATGAGTTTCAATGGGACTATTCGTTTATAGCGATTCGTTTAGAAAATTTGCGAGTTCGGTATGTGTATTTATAACCCTTACCATAGAAGACAAATATTCTTGCTGCGTCTGGTATAGCTGAAGCTGAGCTTGTCTTAAATCAAAACTGCTAGCAACACCTTCTTTGAACTTCAGTTCGTTCTTGTCTGCAATGCGTTGCGCGAGATCAAGATTGTCTTTAGCCGTTAAGAATTGCTCTTTCGAAAGCGCAAAAGCACTACTCAGATTTTCAAATTGAACACTCAGCATACGTTCGGTATCGAGCTTGGTATTCTGCGCTTTTATATCGGCAATTTTAGCGCGCTGCGTATTTGCCGATCTCAGCAGTGAGCTGAATATTGGAACTTGAAGATTGACTCCTAAGATGGCAGTATTGAAGTATTCTTTACCGCTCTCAAAAAAATCAAAGCTTTGACCGAAGGCATTCCTTCCTAAATTCAAAGATGCACTAAGCGAAGGCAGCGCCTTGCTCTTGGCTAACTTTAACTCTAAAGCCGTTTTCTTGGTTAGGTTCTCAACCATCAAGTAGTCGATGTTTTGATCAAATTCAAAAGAGGCTGGCAATTCACTTACCATCTCAACCCCTACCAATGCTTCAAGCGAGTCTAGTAATTTGATAGGAGCATTAATTTCTCTACCCAAAAGGGCGTTCAACATATAGTGGCTTATTCTCGCCATGCGGTAAGCATTCTTTTCATTGCTCTTCAGCGTAGCATAGGTAATTTGAAGCTGGTCTACGGTTTCTTCTTCACCTAGGCCGTTATCAAATAAGGCTTGCGCCTCGTATAAATTACGTTCTACCTGAGCCACATTTTTTGACAAGAGAGCAGCGCTTTTCTCGGCCATTAAGGCATTGGCATAGGCCTCAACTACTGAAGCTCTAACTTCTAAAGAGGTTTTGTTGTATAGGTTTTCGGAATATTCTAAGAAGGTTTTGGTTGCCTGAACGCCAACGATATACGATCCATCAAAGAGTAACTGATTCCAAGACACCCCGGCATTGAAGGTTTGCGGTTGCCCAAAAATCACTTCTTCGAAGGTACCGGGCTCCCCGCCGAAAAATTGAGCCGGAATTTGAGCAACTGGTTGTTCGAGTTGGTTCTGGTAATTCACAGATCCGCTGATCTGAGGCAGACCTGTTGCAATGGTCGCCCATTTCTGAGCTTGTGCATCACGCCTGTCTTGAGCCGCATTTTTCATTTGAATATTGTGATCCAAAGCGAATTCTACAGCCTGTTCAAGGGTTAGATTCAGCGTTTCATCCTTTTGTGCAAGCATGAGCTGTGTTCCCATGAAGAAAACAATCGAAGCGATTAAACGGTATCTCATATGTTCTGTTGTTCTTTTAAGTATTCTTCCAAAAATTTCAATCCTTCGGGCGTAGAAATACCACGAATGTGATACTTCAAGTGCTCTAAAATCGCCGTGTTCGGATCAATGAGTTTTTCAGGAAAGAGATCCTGATCTTTAAGTGTGAAATAGGTAAAGAAATGAAGTCTGAATACCAATTCAGGATTCAAGTCAGCGCGGTAAACACCCTCTCGTACGCCTCGTTCTAAATTGCGCATGAGAAAGTCTCTCATAATCATCAACTGGCGATCTTTCAATCGTTTAAAAAGTCTAGGAAAGTACTTTTGCAATTGGTATTGAGGAGCGTTCTTTTCATTATTTAAAAAACGCAAGACAATTGAACGCATTCCGAATAACTCATCAATAGGATGGCGCTGTTCGTTCATCAAATCTCTAACCGCGGCATAAATGGCTTCAGAAAGGTGAAACGTGCAATCTTCAACCAGTTCTGATTTATTACTGTAAATAGAGTAGATCGTTTTCTTAGAAATGGCCAATTCTTTGGCTAAATCGTCCATGGTTACACTTTTGAACCCCAGATCGAGGAACATTTTAGTGGCTTTTTGAAGAATTTCGTTTTTCACAGCGGCGCAAAGATACGATCCAGAAAACTTTTAAAACGAAAAAAGTTTCCATAGTTAATAAAAATTTAACCTGCTGCTTTTCGCTATTTTTGAACAAATTGCTCCATGGAATGTTTTGTACCCTATCAGCGTGCGTTTGAAAGTGCTCAAAAGGCCTTAAAACTTCCGGATTCACCAGAAGGTTTATACGATCCTATTCGCTATATCTTAAATCTAGATGCGAAGCGCTTGAGACCCTCTCTCCTGTTGGCAGCCTGTGAAGCCTGCAAGGGAACCATCGAAGACGCCTATGCTGCCGGGCTAGCTATTGAATTGTTTCACAACTTCACTCTAATTCACGATGATATTATGGATGAGGCCCCGCTGCGAAGAGGAAAGCCAACCGTTCATCATAAGTGGAACATCAATACAGGAATCCTGTCAGGAGACGCCATGCTCATTGTGGCCTATCAGCAATTCGAAGGCTACAGTCCAGAGCTGCATGCTTCGCTTCTCTCTCTTTTTAACAAGACCGCTTTAGAAGTGTGCGAAGGACAAGAATACGATGTGGCTTTTGAAACCATGTCCGAAGTAAGCGAGGAGGAGTATTTAAAAATGATCCAATACAAAACTGCCGTCTTGGTGGCAGCCGCTTTAAAAATGGGTGCCCTCATCGCCCAAAGCTCTGAAAAGGTAGCTTCGCTCCTATACGATTTTGGCTTGGCGCTTGGAACCGCCTTTCAAATACAAGACGACTATCTTGATGCTTTCGGAGATGCGGCTTCATTTGGCAAGCAGGTGGGTGGAGACATCATTGAGAATAAAAAGACCTATCTCGTCATCAAACTTCAAGAATTAGGAACGCGTGATCAACAAAAAGGTTTACACCAGTGGTTTGGAGAAGAAGGTGCTCATCATCCAGCTGAAAAAGTGGCGAAAGTCAAAGAGTTGTTTCAACAGAGTGGAGCAGCTGAGGCCACAAGAAATGCGGTCAAAGCGTATACCCAAAAAAGCCAAGACATTTTAAGTCAACTCGAACAACTGCACATTGATACGGCAAACCTGAAAGCTTTCAGCGAGGCCCTCTTAGTTAGAAACCTCTAAATAAACGCCGCACAAAGGCCGCTATAAAAGGAAGTGGTTTATTTGCTGCCATAATCGACAACTCTTGAAAGAAATGTGTTTTCTCTCCTAAAAAGCGAAGGATAAGCTGGGGCTTTCTTTTGCGAAATAAGCGACTGAATATGGCAGCCCCTTTCTCATTGCGACGGTCTAATATATCCAATAATAAAAGGTCGTAAAGCCAGAATCGGTCTTTACGTTGCACCCGCAGTAGGCTTTCATCTCGCTTAAGGCCTTCTACGATGCGCTGCACCCGAACAAGCGTCCTGTCAAATGTAAAACCTGTTGAAGGCTTGGCCCATCCGGCCGCTAGACCAATAGGAATATACCGCTTTGTCTGCCTTTCCCATAGCGGAGTGCATGACATGGGGATACTTCCACGTTCGGTAGCAACCACTTCAAAGCCCTCTATATTTCTTTCACTCAAGTAGTTTTCGATGGCCTTAGCGTACGCTTCAAGCTCTAAAGTTTCATGAGAAAAAAGTGTGTATTCAACCAGCGCTTCGCGATCTGAAGTTGGCAACACATACATGAAACGGGTATTTCCCATCTGCGGAGTACTAAAGTCCATGAAAAGCGCTTGATCTGGATTGAAATGCGCTTTATCCGTTTTGACGAACCATCCTACAAAATGCTGCTGCAATACGGGATATTTCTTGTTTGAATGAAGAAGGTCATAATCAAATCTGGAATCAAACACGGTGGCTGCCTCGAAGGTTTCAGAGACCGTTTTAATCGTGACTACTTCTTTCATCTCGGTTACAGCCGTTACCTCTTCAACTACCCAGTCAAGTTGCGAATGGTCTTTAATCTTAGGCCTAAAATAGTTGTGAAAATCAACCCCTTTAATCATTTGGTAGGTATACGGAGTAATCGATTGAAACGTTGGGTTCTTCGAATCTCCGGCATAAATCTCAGACCACTGATGCGAGACAAGATGCGCTAAGGTATGTGAACGTTCTGACCAGAAGCACCAGGTTCTATCTTGGTACTCGTCACCCGGGCGATCTACGATAAGCACCGAACGCTTTTTAAAGTGCGGATCTGAAAGAAGCGCATCTGCTAGCAAACTACCCGCCGCACCTGCCCCTATAATGGCATAATCGTAGATCATGTGTTAAAGATAACCGCTATTTAAGTCAAATCGATTAGTTTTGTAAACCAAAACAAATGGTTATGACATCGATTGTATCCTATTTTGAAGAGATTCATCCTATCACCGGAGCACTTATCGCCACCCTTTTTACGTGGGGCGTTACTGCCGCTGGAGCTGCCCTAGTTTTTCTTTTTAAAACCATGAACCGCGCCGTATTAGATGGGTTTCTAGGATTTACGGGGGGTGTTATGGTGGCCGCCAGTTTCTGGAGTCTTTTAGCTCCCGGTATTGAAATGAGCCCTGGAGAAGGTTTTGTCAAGGTTGTCCCGGCCGCGATAGGGTTTTTATTGGGAGCACTATTCATCTTCATTTTAGATAAGGTTATGCCACACATCCATATCAACTTTAAAGAGTCTGAAAAAGAGGGCGTAAAGACGCCATGGCATCGCACAACGCTCTTGACCCTTGCCATCACGCTTCACAACATTCCAGAAGGACTCGCCATCGGAGTACTCTTTGGCGGGGTTGCCGCAGGATTTGAAGGGGCCACCATTGCGGGTGCCATCACCCTAGCCATAGGAATTGGATTGCAAAATTTCCCAGAAGGATTTGCGGTTGCCATGCCCCTTAGGCGTCATGGACTAAGCCGAACAAAGAGTTTTCTGTTGGGACAGTCATCGGCGATGGTCGAACCTGTTGCCGCTGTAATAGGAGCTTGGGCGGTGTACACCTTTCAACCCTTACTCCCTTATGCGCTTGCCTTTGCGGCTGGAGCTATGATTTTTGTAGTCATTGAAGAGGTCATCCCTGAGACACAAAGGGACAAATACACAGATATTGCTTCAATGGGCTTTATCGGTGGATTCATCGTTATGATGGTTTTAGACGTGGCATTAGGTTAAGACGTTGTATCTTAGCTAAGTTGCTATGAATCATTTCTTTATAATTTTATTAGGATGGACCCTCGGGGGCCCGTTCAGCCATTTTGACACTGCCCCTGAAGAGGCACTGCTATTTCTAAACATTCGCACCGAAGACGCAATCACCAGCCCACTAGTCGTAGTGGCCTATTCTAATGCCGATGATTTTTTAACGGAGAGAGGAACCGTCCTTAAGACCACTAGAGCGCAGGATTCGTCTCTCTCTTTCGAAATAGAAGGATTAGCTTCAGGAACTTATGCGTTAGTGGTGTTTGAAGATCGCAATAAGAATGGGATTTTGGATCAAAATAAACTTGGCATTCCACAAGAACCGTTCGGGTTTTCAAAGGCAAAGCTGGGTCTATTTGGTCCGCCTTCGTTTAGAAAAGCCTCGTTTAACTTTCCTGAAGAGTCAGAAGTAGAGGTAGCTCTAAAGGCTTTTTAGTGACACGATGAGCTTCCGCATCCGCAATCATTCTTAGGCTTGGATTTTGGCCATACCCCCCAACGGCGCAGCAAATAAAAAACCGCCGCTCCGAGCATGAGATAGGTAAGGTAAGCCTGAATCGTCATTACACTAATAATTGATAGGTGATCAAAGAAGCCACGTAGGCAAGCACCGTCATAAACCCAAGTTGTATCAAGGGCCACTTCCATGAATTGGTCTCTTTACGCACCACAGCTAAGGTACTCATACATTGCATCGCAAACGCATAGAAGATTAAGATAGAGACTCCTGTAGCGAGATTAAATAGTGGCCTTCCAGCCGAATCACGCTCTAGCGCCATCCTGCCTACAATGGTTGATTCCTCTGCGTCTTGAACACTATAGATGGTAGCAAGGGTACCCACAAAAACCTCACGTGCCGCAAATGAAGTGATTAGAGCGATACCAATCTTCCAGTCGTATCCTAATGGGCGTACAGCAGGCTCAATGAATTTTCCGAGTTGACCGATGTACGAATGCTCTAGTTTATAACTCGAAACTTGATGCGCTAACTCAAGCGATGTTACCGGCGTTCCAGCGTTCTCAACACGAGCAGTAACGATGGCTTCGGCATTTTTAAAATCGTCTGAATAGCCGTTAGATCCTAGAAACCAGATAACTATAGATAATGCCAAAATAACCTGACCTGCACCAAATACGAAACTCTTTGTCTTCTCAAAGACGGTATAACCAACATTCTTTAATTGAGGTGTTTTGAAGGTTGGCATCTCAACCATAAAAAAGTTCTTTCGATCTAACTTCAGGTTGGCGCTTAGCAATGCGGCAGCGATTAATGCAGACAAAAAACCTATAAAGTAGAGCCCCGTGAGCACAAGCGCTTGGTATCCCAAACCAAAGAATCTACCTTCTGGAATGACTAAAGCGATGATAATCAAATACACCGGGAGGCGTGCAGAACACGTAGTAAAGGGCACCACCAAAATCGTAATCAAGCGCTCCTTCCAATTCTCAATAGTTCGTGTAGCCATTACCGCAGGAATAGCGCAAGCCATACCCGACATCAAGGGCACCACACTCTTTCCGCTCAAACCGAAGGGCCTCATCAGTCTATCCATGAGAAATACGACGCGAGACATGTATCCGGATTCCTCAAGCAATGCGATAAACAAGAATAAAAAGGCAATCTGAGGGATAAAAATGACCACTCCACCAATACCTGCAATTATTCCTTCAGCAATAAGATCTGTCAACACCCCGGATGGTAACGTGGCCTTCACCCATTCTGAGAGCTGTCCGAAAAAACCATCAATGGCATCCATCGGATAACTACTAAAATCAAAAATAACCTGAAAGATACTGAAGAGGATTACGAAGAATATCAAGTACCCCCATACTTTATGGGTAAAGAGTCGGTCTAGAAATCCCTGTACACCAGAGGCCTTTGAAAAGTCTTTCTGATACGCTTTTTTAAGAGCTGTATTGATGAATTGATACCGCAATACCGTTTCGCGGTGCTGCATTTTCTTCAGCTCATCCTTAGACTTGGTGCTGAAGCTAGATTGATCGGCAATACTCTGACGCTCAATGGGCATGAAGTTGACGTCTTGCGTAATTGCCAGCCAAAGTTTGTAAAGGCTGATTTTCGGAAACGTCTTTTTTAGCCCTTCAAAGTAAGCCGCATCAATACGGTTGATGTCCAATACACCTGTTTCAGAGAGCTGAGCATGCTCAACTAATAAAGACTTTAAGGTGTCTATCCCCTGATTCTTTCGTGTACTGATCAGGGCAATCTTAGTATCTAGCTCACGTTCAAGCACATCAATATCTAAGGCGATTCCTAAACGCCCCATGCGATCGGCCATATTAATGGCTAATACTGTTTTTATACCCAGATCTTTAATCTGCGTAAATAACAGCAAATTGCGCTTTAAATTTTCAACCTCAGCGATGACCACAACCACATCGGGGTAATCTTCGTCACGCTTATTGAGTAATAATTCTACGGCAACACTTTCATCGAGCGAGGTGGTATTCAAGCTGTACGCTCCGGGGAGGTCAATTATTTTCGCTTCAAGCGAATCGTTTAATTTACAGTAGCCTGACTTCTTCTCAACAGTGATTCCAGGATAGTTTCCGACCTTTTGGCGCAGTCCGGTCAATGCATTGAATATCGAAGACTTACCGGTATTCGGATTTCCAATTAACGCTACCTTCAATGCTGTGCTCATGTTACGATTTCAGATCGATTTTAACGTATTGAGCCATCTCACGTCTAATGGCAATCCTAGAGCCATCAACTAAAAAATACATGGGATCATTGAGTGGAGCAATCTGTATGAGCTCGATTTCGTTTCCCGGAAGGCAACCGATTTCCATAAGTTTTACGGGGATATGTGCGTCCATTTCCTCTACTATGACTCCTTTCTGCCCAACCCGTAAACGATCTATTGAGATCACTAAACTTATTTAGAATAATTAAAGAGATGTAAAATTAACCCAAAAACTTCGGTTAGACCTATTTTCTATACGATGATTTCAATACCTCTAGATCTGACAATAGCTGATCGATTTCATCCTTCGAGGTGCCATCGTAAAAGCCACGGATACGACGCTCTTTATCAACGAGTATGAAGTTTTCAGTATGAATCATATCGTAAGGCCCACCATCCCCATCAGTAAGCACCGCCAAATAGGATTTTCGTGCCAATTCATAGATCTCTTTCTTGCTTCCCGTAACCAGATTCCATTTGGAGCCTATCACCCCTTTCTCAAGGGCGTATTTCTTAAGCTGAGGTACTGAATCGATGTCTGGCGTAACTGAATGAGAAAGCAACATCACCTCAGGGTCGGTTTTTATGACATCTTGAATATCTGCCATATTTGCCGTCATTACCGGACATATGGTCGGGCAAGTCGTAAAAAAGAAGTCGGCGATATAGATTTTATCGCTGTACGTTTTATGCGTAATCGTATCACCGTTTTGGTTGACCAATTCAAAATCACCGATGGTGTGGTATTTTTTAACATAAACCAACGTAGAATCGACCAGCTCAGGGTTTACCATAGAAGGCTGATAGATGGGTAATCGTTTCTCAGGCTGCAATGCATTATACATAAGCACAATGATCACACTCGAAAGCGCAGCCATTACAATGAAGAACACTCGGTATTTCGAAAAGAACCTCAGCATAGTACAAAGGTACAATCTGCAACGTGCATATTCCGTGGGTTTCGGTAACTTTGTGTTCGTTTATTACAAGTCATGACCGTACAGATCATTCAATTCTTTGTCAGCCTTTCTATCCTTATTGTTCTTCACGAATTTGGACACTTTTTACCTGCACGACTTTTCAATACAAGAGTTGAGAAATTCTTCTTGTTTTTCGATGTCAAGTTTGCCCTGTTTAAGAAGAAGATTGGCGACACGGTATACGGAATTGGCTGGCTACCCTTAGGCGGATACGTCAAAATATCCGGAATGATTGATGAATCGATGGATCGCGCTCAAATGGCTGAAGAACCCAAGCCTTGGGAGTTTCGTTCAAAGCCAGCATGGCAGCGCTTAATCATCATGATCGGCGGGGTAACGGTAAACTTCTTACTCGCGGTTATCATTTACATAGGGCTATCGTATGCCTATGGCGATCAGTACATCAAAAACGACTCTTTAAAAGGAGGTGTCTGGGTACTTGAAGAAGAGATCGGAGAAAAAATTGGCATTCAAACCGGAGACGAAATTTTAGCCGTAGATGGGCAAGCTCTAGATCGTTTCAGCGCGGTTTTCTTAGAACTCGTTAACGGATCAGAGGTGACGCTGCGCCGCGATGGAGAAGTCATCACTCAGCCTATTCCTGTAGATTTTATTGCTACTCTTATTGACGATGAGAGCAAGGCAAGATTCTTGAATTACCGCATTCCGTTCATGGTAGGCGAAGTCCCTGAAACTTCTCAAAACTATAACGCCGGATTACAGCCTGAAGACCATATCACTCAAATTGGAAACTCTCCCATTGAATTCTATGACGAGGCCGCTTCAATTATCGAGCAATACAAGGGTCAAGAAACAACATTTAAGGTACAACGCAAGGATGAAGCGTTCGAGACTGAAATACGTATTCAAGTGAGCGATAGCGCCACGATAGGTATTATCCCTGGGGCCGCGTCAGTGTATAGACTTGAAGAAATGGGATATCTTGATATCCAAGAGGTAGAATACGGCTTTTTCGAAGCCATCCCAGCGGGGATTCAGAAAGGAGCGAATACCCTGAGCTCTTACGTCAAGCAATTCAAGAAAATTATCAATCCAGCTACCGGAGCCTATAAAGGGGTGGGCGGATTCGCCGCTATCGGGAGCATGTTTCCTAAAGAATGGGATTGGCAATCGTTTTGGTCGACCACCGCACTTATATCTATCATTCTCGCCTTCATGAATATTTTGCCTATTCCTGCGCTTGACGGAGGGCATGTCATGTTCTTACTCTACGAGATGATCTCTGGCAGAAAACCGAGCGACAAGGCCTTGGAAATTGGTCAGATGATCGGCTTTGTATTGCTCATGAGCCTGCTTCTATTTGCCAACGGAAACGACCTTTTCAGGTTTTTGTTTAAATAGGAAAATCTGAAGTGTGTATTATGCCACAAACTTTTTAATCGAATCGTATTAAAAAAAAACTTTAAAATGTATATTTGCACCCGCCTATTTAATTAGGCCACATTCCTCCTTAGCTCAGTTGGTTAGAGCATCTGACTGTTAATCAGAGGGTCCTTGGTTCGAGCCCAAGAGGGGGAGCAAACTTCATACTACTATAAGCCTTGCATTCGCAGGGCTTTTTTGTTTTAGTGCATTTTGGAAAGAACTTCAATAAAGATATAAATCTTGGCACTTATTTGGCACTCAATTGATAACAGCCTGAATTATTAGTGTAAATAGGATGCCCCAAACGAACGCAACTAGCGCAAACCCAAACAATCCGAGTTTACGCAGCAACCAATAGTTTACCTTAAATCTAAGAGGAATCAATCGGTCTAGTGCCTTAGGTGTAAAAGTATATTCCTTCATTATTCTTGATTATAGAATTTAATTTCAAAAGAGCCGTCTTCCTCATTCATCCACATCTAAGCCTATTAGAGTGGTTAGAAACCCCGGCAATTAGTAAAATTAGGTTTAGGAAGTGTCCAAGAAGTCGCATTATAAGAAAAGCCAACACAATGACTTACATTTTCAACATCCCAATTACTTAAATCCTGGTTAAAGTTTGGGGCTCTCCAAAACATATATCCCATATTCACAACACTGTCAACGTCCCAGCCACTTATATCTTTATTAAAATTCGATTGAAAAAACATATTCTCCATATTTACAACTTGAGAAACATTCCAATCACCTATGTCTTGGCTAAAAACAGAACCAGAAAACATTCTTTCCATTGTTCTAACGTTAGAAACATCCCACCCTCCTATTTCTTGATTAAAAGATGAGGCGACTTCAAACAACCCATTCATAGAAAGCACATTAGA
>Ga0255772_10004559_pt1 | contig 13023 bp, 9 predicted proteins | sample 071ome_34_FD_179970 | JGI IMG/M metagenome (GOLD analysis project Ga0255772, IMG submission 179970) | Coastal salt marsh microbial communities from the Groves Creek Marsh, Skidaway Island, Georgia - 071411BT metaG (version 2) | ecosystem: Environmental > Aquatic > Marine > Intertidal zone > Salt...
ATGTGGAGCCGAGCGAGTGTGTCTTCCTCGATGATCTCGGCATCAATCTCAAGCCCGCCAAGGCGATGGGAATGCAGACGATCAAGGTCGTCGACCCCGACTTCGCGCTCGAGGAACTCGAGGCGATCATCGAGATTCCGCTGCGCTGACCCACGCAGGCGAATCAGGTGCCGTAGTCCCAGGAGATTCGGCGCTCGATCGCAACATCGATGTACGCCGACCCTGGCCTTGGCTCGGTTGGGAGGTCGGCGTCTGCGACCCCACGTGCTGCCGCAGCCTTCCGCATGATCTTGAGGACCGATGCAGGGTCGCGTCGAACGATCGCCGTTCCCTGAACCATCGCTCCCTTGATGTCGCTCATCGTCGAACCGGATTCGATCACGAGCGAGACCTTCGGGTTCTGCTCGATGTTGCGAATCTTGGTCGTGTGATCGACACAGCCGCAGTAGATGTGGTCGCCGTCGCGGAAATACCCGAGGGGCACGCTGTGCGGGTAACCGTCGGGAGCGATCGTCGTCAGGATGATCCAGCCCGGCTTGCTGTCGAGGAAGTCGTTGAAGGCTTCGGTGTCGAGCGATTCGGCCATCGGCTCAGCCGAGGGCTTCGTCGAGCAGGAGCTGAAGTTCCTGGGCATGCACGGCGGCCGAACCGGTGGCCGGCGAACCCGACTCGTGACGGCTCACCCGGTGGATGTCATGGGTGTCGCCGTGCGCCTCGTACAGCCGGCCCTTGATCGAGTTCCATGGACCCATGTTCTCCGGCTCCTCCTGGACCCAGAAGATTTCCTTCGCGTTCTGGAAGGTTTCGAGTTGGCGGGCAACGGCGGCGAAGGGCCACGGGTAGAGCTGCTCGACTCGGGCGATCACGACCTTGGCGCCTCGCTTGTCGCGTTCCGCCATGAGGTCGAAGGCGACCTTCCCGGAGCAGAAAACGATCCGCTCGACCTCAGCGGCGGGGGGCGGGTTCACATCGCCGAGGAGTTCCTCGAACGTGCCAGACATCAGATCGCTGACCGGCGAGCGCGAGTGTTTCGAACGCAGCAGCGACTTCGGGGTGAAGACGACGAGCGGGGTCGGCACCGCCTGCATCGACTGGCGCCGCATCAGATGGAAGAACTGGGCGGCTGTCGTGGCGTTGCAGACGTGCATGTTGTCTTCGGCCGCCAGGACCATGAACCGCTCGATGCGAGCGGACGAGTGCTCGGGACCCTGACCCTCGTACCCGTGGGGCAGCAACATGACCAGGCCGCAGTCCTGGTTCCACTTGTCCTTCGCGGCGACGATGAACTGGTCGATGATGATCTGGGCTCCGTTGGCGAAGTCGCCGAACTGGGCTTCCCACAGCACGAGTGCCTTCGGGTTGGCGATCGAATAGCCGTACTCGAAGCCGAGCACGGCGTACTCGCTCAACAACGAGTCGTACACCCAGAAGTTCGAGCCGTGGCCCTCGCCCAGTTCCTTGAGCGGGGTGTGCTCGGCACTGGTCTCATAATCGACGAGGGTCGCATGTCGATGGCTGAACGTGCCGCGACGCGAGTCCTGGCCGGAGAGGCGCACCGAGGTGCCCTCGACGAGAAGACTGCCGTAGGCCATCGCCTCGCCAAGCGCCCAGTCGATCTCGCCGCCCTCGAACATCTTTTGGCGGGTCGCGAACTGTTGGGCGAGCTTCGGATGCATCGTGAAGCCCTCGGGGGTCGTGGTGAGGAATTCGTAGACCTCGTCGACCATGGCCTGATCGATCGACGTATGCAGATGCGGCCGCACCCCGCTGCCCTCGATCGGTGGCTGCGCGACACCTCCCTCGTTTCGGACTCCCCGGGTCTCGTCGAGCGCCGACTGCAGTCGGGAGCGGAAGTCGTCGAGCGCCGCCTCTTCATCGTCGGGGGTGAAGGCTCCACGCTTCACGAGCGACGTGGTGTACAGCTCCCGGACCGAGGGTCGCTCGTCGATCCGGCGGTACATCTCGGGGAGCGTGTAGCTGGGGTCGTCGCCCTCGTTGTGACCGTGACGTCGATAGCAGATCATGTCGATCACGACGTCCTTGTTGAACTTTTGGCGGTACTCGAACGCCAGTCGGGCGACCCGGACACAGGCTTCCGGATCGTCGCCGTTCACATGGAAGATCGGGGCCTGGATCATCTTGGCCACGTCGGTGGAGTACTCCGACGAACGGGCTGCGGCCGGCGACGTGGTGAAACCGACCTGATTGTTGATCACGACGTGCACGCAGCCGCCGACTCGATACCCACGGATCTGTGACAGGTTGAGGGTCTCGGCGACGACACCTTGACCGGCGAAGGCTGCGTCGCCGTGCAGAAGCAGCGGCAGGACGGGGTAGGCCTCGAACTGGGTGCTGTCCCGACGGATCTCGTCCATCCGGGCTCGGACCATGCCGAGTACCACCGGGTTGACCGCTTCGAGATGCGACGGGTTCGCGGCCAATTCGAGCGGAAGCTCGTTGCCGTTGCGGGAGACGAACGTGCCGGTCTGGCCGAGGTGGTACTTCACGTCGCCCGACCCCATGGTCATGGAGCCGACGTCGCCGCCCTCGAACTCGTTGAACAACGAGCCGTAGTCCTTGCCGACGATGTTGACGAGCACGTTGAGGCGGCCACGGTGGGCCATGCCGATCACGGCCTCGGCCATCCCGGCGTCGGCTGCTGCGCCGAGCAGGGCATCGACCAGTGGGATCGTGGATTCGGCGCCTTCGATACCGAAGCGCTTCTGGCCGACGTACTTCGTGCCGAGGAAAGTCTCCAGCGCCTCAGCGGCGTTGAGCCGTCCGAGGATGTGGCGTTGTTCGTCGGGTTCGATGGAGCGGTCGGCGCCCTCGAGTTGCTCCTGCATCCAGCGCTTCTCGACCGGATCCTGGATGTGCATGTACTCCACACCAACGGTCCGGCAGTACGCGTCGCGAAGGACACCGAGCAGATCGCCGAGTGGCATGCGGTTCTGCCCGCCAACCTGGGCATAGATGCCCGAGTCGGAGCCGGTGAGGAACTCGCGATCGAGATCCCAGATGGTGAGCCCGTAGGTCGCAGGGTCGAGTTCGGGATGCATCTTGGGTTCTTTCACCTGCAACGGATCGAGATCCGCGATGAGGTGGCCGCGCACGCGATGCATGTTGATCAGCTGATTGACCTTGGCCTGCTTCTCGAGCAGGCCGGTCTCCCGGTCGAGCGGGTTGACGTCGCGACGCCACTTGACCGCTTCGTACGGCACGTCGAGCGAACGGAAGACATTGACGTAGAAGTCGTCCTCGCCGAGGAGCAGTTCGTGAACCTTCTTCAAAAACATGCCGGACTCGGCACCCTGGATGATCCGGTGGTCGTAAGTCGAGGTGATCGTGATGACCTTCGACACGCCGAGCTCGGCGAGCTTCGACGGGTCGGCGGCCTGGAACTCGGTGGGGAAGGCGATCGAGCCCACACCGACGATCAGGCCTTGTCCTGGCATCAGGCGCGGCACCGACTGCAGGGTGCCGATCGTGCCGGGGTTCGTGAGGCTGACGGTCGTGCCAGCGAAGTCGTCGACGCCGAGTTTGCCGTCGCGGGCCTTCGCGATCAGGTCCTGGTAGGCGTCGACGAACTGCCGGAAGTCGAGCGTGTCGGCCGCTTTGATGCTCGGGACCATGAGGGTGCGGCTGCCGTCGGCCTTCTCGAGGTCGATCGCGATGCCGAGCCCCACGTGCGGGTTCTTCACGAGGACCGGCTTGCCGTCCTCGTCGGTGGTGTAGGTGTTGTTCATCGCCGGCATCGAGTCGGCGATCGCGCGCACCACGGCGTAGCCGATCAGATGGGTGAAGCTGACCTTGCCGCTGAGTTTGCGGCCGAGGTGGCCGTTGATGATCTTGCGGTTGACCTCGAGCAGCTTCGCCGGCACCTGACGAAAGCTCGTCGCTGTGGGCACCTCGAGCGACGCTTCCATGTTGCTGACGATGCGGGCCGATGCGCCTCGCAGGGGCTGCTCGACCGGGGCGTTGGGATCGGCGTCGCGCTCACCGGCGTTGGACGGGGTCGGCGCTGGCCGACTCGTCGGCGCGGGTGCGGCGGCGCCGTTGTCGTTCCGCCGCATCGGCGTGGGGAGCTTCACCTCGGGCTTCGCTGGCGCTGACGGGGGACCTGAGGGAGCCGTCGCAGCGGTGGTCGGTGTGACGTCGACGGAGGGCACCTCGATCGGCGCCGTGGTGTCGGCGGCTCCGTTGGTGGTGCCGACGCCGTTGGCGGTTTCGGCCTCGAAGATCACTTGCCATGCCGGGTCGACCGATGCCGGGTCCGCCTTCCAGCGGGATCGCATTTCGTCGGCCATCCAGGCGTTTGGGCCGAGATCGAGGGGGTCCGTGGTGCTCACGAGAACCAGCATACGGCGGCGTGCTGTAGGGTCCCGCTCGTGCGGATCGCGACCTGGAACGTCAACTCGCTCAACGCCCGCCTCTCCCGCGTCGAACGCTGGCTCGACACCTTCGAACCCGATGTTTTGTGCTTGCAGGAGACCAAGCTCGCCGACGACGCCTTCCCTGCGATGACCTTCCAGTCATTGGGTTACGAAACCCTGCATCACGGTGAGGGCCGATGGAATGGGGTGGCGATCCTGTCGAAGGTCGGACTCGAGAATCCGATCGCCGGTTTCGGCGACGGCGGCGAGCCCGACCAGGATGCCCGCATCGCATGGGCGACCTGCGGTGGCGTCCGGGTCGCATCGTGCTACGTGCCCAACGGTCGGTCGCTCGACCATGAGCACTACCAGTACAAGCTGCGCTGGCTCGATCGCCTGGTTGGCGATCTCGATGGTCAGTGTGATCCGGGCGACGACGTGGTCGTCGTGGGGGATTACAATATTTGCCCGGCCGACATCGACTGCTGGGATCCGAAGAAGTTCGAGACGGCGACCCATACCAGTCAGGCGGAACGAGATCGTCTCACCGCCCTCGAGCAGTGGGGGCTCGTCGACGTCTTCCGTGAACACCACCCCGAGGAACGTCTGTATTCCTGGTGGGACTATCGGGGCGGCAGCTTCTACAAGAAGATGGGGTTGCGCATCGATCTCCTGATGACCTCTCGCTCGGTCACCGATGCGACGAAGCTTGCGCTGATCGACCGCAACGAGCGCAAGGGCCCCAAGGACGATCCGCCCTCCGACCATGCACCGGTCTTCATTGACGTGGAACGCTGACGCTTGCAGTTCGCACTGACGCCGCTCGACGAACACGAGTTGCTGGTCTTCTGGACCCAACTCCTCGTCTTGGTCGCAGCCGCCCGCTTCTGCGGGGCAATGATGCGGCGTCTGAATCTGCCCTCCGTGATCGGCCAGCTCGGCGCGGGCGTGATCCTGGGACCGTCGATCTTCGGTCGGGTGTGGGCCGATGGCTTCGAATGGTTCCTGCCGGAGCACGAGATCAGCTCCGGGGCGCTCTTCGCCGTGAGCTGGTTGGGGGTGGCGTTCCTGCTCGTCACGGCGGGCTTCGAAACCGACCTCGGCCTGATCCGACGCCTGGGACGAGCCGCAGCACTCGTGACCGGCTTCAGCCTGGTCGTGCCGTTGATCGGGGGACTCGTCGTCGGCGGTGTGCTGCCCGAGTCGTTCATTGGTTCGGAGAGCGATCGCACCGTTTTCGCCCTGTTCGTCGCCGCCGCCCTCGCCGTCTCCGCACTCGCAGTGATCGCCAAGATCCTCAGCGAGCTTGGCTTGATGCGTCGCGACTTCGGCCAGATCACGGTTGCCGCCGGCATGGCCAACGATGTCGTCGGGTGGATCATGCTTGCGGTTTTCACCGGCTTTGCGACGTCCGGTGAGGTCTCGGCCTCTGGCATTGTCCGTACCGTCGGCGGCCTGGCGATCTTCCTTGCGCTCGCCATGACCGTAGGTCAGCGCGTGGTCGATCGGGCGTTGCGGTGGGTGCGTCGCGATGGCCCCGACGTCGCCGGGGCCATGACGGTCGTCGTCATGACGATGCTGATGTACGGCGTTGCCACCCAGGCCCTCGGGATCGAGGCGGTGCTCGGTGCCTTTGTCGCCGGTGTCGTGTTGCATCGGTCGCGGTTCCAGCAGCGAGAGGTGCTCGACCATCTCGAATCGGTCACCAACACGTTCCTCGCCCCAGTGTTTTTCGCTACCGCCGGTCTGCGGGTCGACCTCGGTCTGCTCGGTCAGGACGATGCGATCGCCTGGGCCGGCGTCGTGGTGGCCGTGGCGATCGTCGCCAAGTTTGTCGGCGCGTTCGTTGGCGCCAAGCTCGCTGGCCAGTCGAGCCGCGCGGCCACCGCACTGGGTGCCGGGCTCAATGCTCGAGGCGCGCTCGAGATCGTGATTGCTTCGGTCGGACTCTCACTCGGTGTGTTCACCGAGACCGCCTACACGGTGATCGTGATTGTTCCCCTGATCACATCGGTCTTCGCCGCCGTCAGCTTGCGCATCGTCGTGCGCGATTGGCGCGGCACCGACAAGGAGCAAGAGCGGCTCGATCGCGAAGAAGCCTTAGCCAAGAACCTGGTGGTCACCTCGCAACGGATCTTGCTGCCATCGAAGGGTCATCCCGCTTCGATCGCCGCCGCCCAACTCGCCCAGTTTGCATGGCCAAAGGAGGCGCCGCTGACGATTCTTACGGTTGGCGACACCGATGCTGACATCGGCGTTCTCGAAGCGGTGCTGGACGAACGGAAAGTTGACCACAACCGGGCGAACGGCGCGCCGATCGATAGCGGGCGCGATGTCGCGGCATCGATCGTGGCCGAGTCCAACCTCGGCTACGGCGTGGTGGTTGTGGGCGTGGCCGAGCGGCACGAGAGGGTTCTCTACTCGCCCATGGTTGACGAGTTGTTGCTCAATGCCGTGACGCCGGTCGTGATCGTGCGTCGGGCTCGGGGGCTTGATCGGCCACTCCCGCCGGCGTTCTCGCGCGCCATCGTTCCTGTCACGGGCACGCCATCGTCACGCTCTGCACAGGAGGTTGCGTTCGCGATCTCGGGCCAACTCGGCACGGAAGTCCTGCTCACGCACGTCATCAACCGGGTCAATCAGCTGCCGCGGATCTTTGCCCGGCGCGGCACCGCCGTCGATGATCCGGCGATCGCCGCCGCGGAATCGATGATGGCTCGGGCTGTCGAGCGGGCCCACGAAGCGGGGATCAGCCCGCGAGAGATTCTTCGCGAAGGCGCGTCGGCTGGTGAGGCACTCGTCGACACGGCCCGCACCGAACAGGCCGATCTCGTCGTGCTCGGCGCCCAGCTCCGTAACGTCGACGGCCGCCCCTTCATCGGGCACACGGTCGAGGCGGTGCTCGAACGCTCCGACGCCACGGTCGTCGTAGTCGCCCAGCCCCGGCCGAAGGATCCTCCCACGGGTGAGTGATCCCCACCCGGATCGTTACTCGTCGAGGCAGGTGATCTCGAGCAGCTTGAGGCCGAAGCGTCGGGCTTTGCTTTGGCCGATGCCCTCGATGTCGGCGAGTTCATCCATCCGGCATGGTCGCTCGATCGAGAGTGCCTCGACCGCGCGATCCGAGAGCACGGCCGTGGGGGAGACGTTTGCCTTCTCAGCCCAGTCTTCGCGCCAGATAAGCAGCTGATCACGCACGATCTCTCGCTCGTGCCGATCGGTGACCGTGAGGTCGACCTCGGGGACGGCAGCGATCTTCGCCCGCAGATTCGCGATCGATGGGCGCTCGTCGGGGAGAGGATCGGGTTCGCCGCGGAATGCCTCGATCCATGGCGACGGTTCGCGTTCGACGAGTTGGTCGCCGATCACGCGCGCATCGCTCCAGGAGACATGGAGTTCGCGTTCGGCGCGGGTGGCGGCAACGTAGAGGAGGCGCCGCTCTTCGGCGCGGGCGTCGGCGCTCTGGGCGAATCCGATTGGGACGTAACCGTCTTCGATGCCGACCAGGTGCACGATCGGCCATTCGAGACCCTTGGCCGAATGGAAGGTGCCGAGCTCGACGCCATCGGTGACGGCGGAGACACGATCGTCGGTGCGCAGCGACGAGAGGAAGTCGTCCACGGTGGCGCGGCGTTCGAGTTCAAGGTGCCCGCGGGCAATGTCGAGGAACGCCTGGAGCATCGCCCGTCGTTCTTCGCTCAGGTGGGCGCCGTCGAGCGAGTCCGGGAGCTCGGTGGTGGCGTCGGCCAAGACGTCGGATAGCGACTGATCTCCGTGCCAGGTGTCGATGAGCTCCATCACTTCAGGTCGCCGCAGCAGCGCTCCATCGCCGCGGGAACGAACGGGGATACCGGCACGCTCGAGTGCAGTACGGACCGCCGGGAGCTGCGCATTGGTGCGAGCGAGCACGGCCTGGTGCCGCCACGGAGCGCCAGGCTTGTGACGACCCCGCACCGAGCGAGCGATGGCGACCGCTTCGCCCTCGGCATCGAGGCGTCGCACGCTGGGTTCGTCGCCTGAGGGACGAGCGGCTGGCTGGGGCTCGATATCGAGCACTCGAGCGGCGGCGGCGAGGATCTCGGGGGTGGAGCGGAAGTTGGTGCGAAGGTGGATCACGGCACAGCCGGGGAGGTGGTCGCCGATCTCGTCGAGAAGCTCGGGTTTGGCTCCGTTCCAGCCGTAGATCGCCTGGTTCGGATCACCGACGACCACGAGCGACGATTCGGGTCCGAGCCAGCTCTGCAGGAGCGCAAACTGGAGCGGGTTGACGTCCTGGAACTCGTCCACGAGGACATGGCGATGGCGCCATCGTTGGGCCTCGGCAAAGCGGGTGTCCTGGGTCATGGTGGCGTGGCAGAGCGCAAGGAGGTCGTCGAAGTCGACGAGCTTCCGCTTGCGCTTGGCCTCTTCGTATTGCCCGTAGATGTCGGCCACGAACGACAGGCTTCGACCGGGGCGACGTCGTGCAGCCTTGGCCGCGTCGGCGTACTGATCGGGCGTGACGAGACGGGCACGGGCCCACCCGATCTCGCCGTCGATGTCGGCGATCGACGCGCGGTCGAGGTTGCGGTGTTGCCGGGCGAGGAACGACATTCGTCGCTCGAGTAACTCGGGAGCGCGCCGGCCGGAGTCCTTCCAGTGGTTGCGCAGGATTGCCAGGGCGATCGAGTGGAACGTGCCGGCTGCGACATCGTCGCGGAGGCCGAGGGCACGGGTGCGGCGTCGTAGTTCGCCGGCGGCGCGCCGGGTGAAGGTGACGGCGAGAACTCGGCGGGGATCGATGGTGCCGGTGGCCGCCTGCCAGGCGATGCGGCGGGTGAGGACGCGGGTCTTGCCGGATCCGGCACCGGCCACGATGCACAGTGGTGTCGCCGAGGTCGTGACCGCGTCGCGCTGCTCGGGGGTGAGGTCTTCGAGCAAGACGTCGGCGTCGGAGAGGCGTTCGGCCACGACGTGACCCTACCGACTCGAGCCGACACGCTCCCCGGGAACCCAGGGACGCCGGTAGGTTTCGCCCATGGAGGCGATCCCGCGTCGTGAATTCGAACGACTGGTCGCCGCCGCGCTCGACGAGATGCCGCCTCAACTCATGCGCCTGATGGACAACGTCGCTGTAGTCGTCGCAGACCGACACCCGACCGAGGATCTGCTGGGCCTGTACGAGGGGGTGCCGCTCACCGAACGCGGCGACTACGGCGGCATGGTCATGCCCGACGTCGTCACGCTCTATCGGCTTCCCCTCTGCGAGTTCGCTCGCGACGAGGACGAACTTGTCGAGGAGGTGATGGTCACCGTCGTCCACGAGATCGCCCATCACTTCGGCATCGATGACGAGAAGCTCCACGAATGGGGCTGGGGATGATCGATGTCGCTGCCGTCGTCGACCGGGCGACGCCGGGTGTCGTTCGGGCATTTGTCGGGGAGTGGATCGTGCGCTCGTCTCTGGGGGAAACCGGCCGGGCAAACAGCTGTGCACCGATCGGCGATCCCGGGCGAGCGGTCGCCGCCGCCGTCGACATGGTTGAGACCTGGTACGACGAGTGTGATCGGCCGGTCATGTTCCAGCTCTTCGATGACACCGACATCGACGTGCGTCGTGAGCTCGATCGCCGCGGGTATCGCACGGGCGCAGTCACCGACGTCTTGGCGAGCGCGCTCGACGATCTGAGGGTCTCGCACGTACCGATCGAGGCCGAGGTCAATGAGACGATGCCCGAGCTCCTGCGTGAACAGTTGGGCAGCGCCCGAGCCGACGAGATGCGTTCGACTCGTCAGCCGTGTTGGTACGCCGTTGCATTGATCGATGGTGAGCCGGCAGGCGCAGGTCTGGCGATCGCCGACGACGATCTCGTCGGTGTTTTCGCCATGCGTACCCGTCCCGACCGCGAAGGCCTTGGCGCTGGATCTGCGGTGCTTGGGGCTCTGGTCGATGAAGGTCGACGTCGCGGGGCGACCACGGCGTGGCTCCAAGTCGAGCGGCGGAACGACCGGGCGGGCGACTGGTACCGGCGCCTCGGGTTCACCAGGATTTCGGGTTATCGCTACCGAGTCCGGTGAGGCGGATTCGCTAGCGTCATCCTCGTCACGTCCTCGAGGAGCTCGGCCATGACTATTCGTATCGGCATCAACGGCTTCGGACGCATCGGGCGGCTCGCCGTTCGGGGCATCGCCAGCCATGACGGCATCGAGCTCGCCCACATCAACGATCTGAAGGCCGACGCCGCCACTGCGGCCCACCTCCTCGAGTTCGACACGGTCCACGGTCGCTATGCCGGCGAGGTCGGTGTCGACGGCGACACGATCCTCGTCGATGGTCGACGGGTCACGACCAGCACCCACGACAAGCCGGGGAACATCCCGTGGGCTGACCTGGGGGTCGATCTCGTGATGGAGGCCAGCGGTGCGTTCACGACTACCGAGACCCTCACGCCTCACCTCGACAACGGCGCCCGCAAGGTGCTGGTCGCTGCGCCGGTCAAGAGCCCGGGCGTGCCCAACATCGTCGTCGGCTGCAACGACGCCGACTATGTGCCTGCCGAGCACGACATCCTCACGGCGGCGTCATGCACAACGAATTCGCTTGCTCCGGTGGTGAAGGTGGTGCATGAGACGTTCGGTATCGAACGGGGTGTGATCACCACGATTCACGACGTCACCAACACGCAGGTGATCGTCGATGCTCCGCACAAGGACCTCCGGCGGGCCCGGTCGGCGCTCAACTCGTTGATCCCGACCACCACGGGCTCGGCCACGGCGATCACGATGATCTACCCCGAGCTGCGGGGAAAGCTCAACGGTCTCGCCGTCCGGGTGCCGTTGCTCAACGCGTCGCTCACCGACGCAGTGTTCACCCTCGACCGCAATGTCACCGACGACGAGGTGAACGATGCGCTGCGGACCGCAGCCAATGGCGAGCTCGCCGGGGTCCTCGGGTTCGAGGAGCGCCCCCTCGTGTCGGCCGACTTCGTGAACGACACCCGATCGGGCGTCGTCGACGGACCCTCGACGATGGTGATCGACGACCGGATGGTGAAAATCCTCACCTGGTACGACAACGAGTACGGCTACGCGTTCCGGATGGCCGACCTGGCCGCGAGGGTCGCTGCGGAGCTCTAGGAATCCGTCGTGCAGTTGCGCAACTACGCCCTTGTCACCGCGGGCTACTGGGCGTTCACGATCACCGACGGAGCCCTGCGCCTGCTGGTGCTGCTCCACTTCCACGACCTCGGGTACTCGCCGGTGTCGCTCGCGTTTCTTTTCCTGCTCTACGAATTCATGGGGATCGTCACCAACCTGCTCGGTGGGTGGGTCGGTGCCAGGCGAGGACTCAACCAGACGCTGCTCGCTGGACTCTCGCTTCAGATCGTCGCGCTGGTGATTCTCGCCCTGCACTCGCCTGCCTGGGTCGAATGGGTGTCGGTGGCGTACGTCATGGGTGCGCAGGCGCTGTCGGGTGTCGCCAAAGACCTCACCAAGATGAGTTCGAAGAGTGCGGTGAAGTATGTGGCCGGTGATGGTGACAACGCCCTGTTTCGACTCGTCGCTGTGCTCACCGGATCCAAGAATGCGCTGAAGGGGGTCGGCTTCTTTCTCGGTGCGGCGCTGCTCGCCTGGCTGGGATACGACACGGCGCTGTTTGCGATGGCGGGTGGCATCACCGTTGCGCTCGTTGCCGTGGCGATCCTGCTGAACGAGGACATCGGCAGATCCTCGAAGAAACCGCCGCTGCGATCGATCCTGTCGAAATCCGATGCCATCAACCGACTCTCGGCTGCACGCTTCTTCCTCTTCTCCTCCCGGGACATCTGGTTCGTCGTTGCGCTCCCCGTCTTCCTTGACGAGATACTCGGCTGGTCGTTCACAGCCACGGGCGCCTTCCTCGCAGCGTGGGTGATCGGCTACGGCGTCGTCCAGTCGGTCGCTCCGCAGGTTCTGCGTCGTCGGGGTGGGGTCGACGAGATCGCGGCGGCCCGATCATGGGCTTTCGTCCTCGGGGTGGTGTCGGCCCTCATCGCGTTGGGCGTGACGATCGATGACCTGCGCGAGGCCGCGGTACTGGGCGGGCTCATCGTCTTCGGGGTCGTGTTCGCGCTGAACTCAAGCCTCCACTCGTATCTGATCCTCGCCTATGCCGGCGACGACGACGTCAGCATGGATGTCGGCTTCTACTACTCGGCCAACGCCTCTGGCCGACTCGTCGGCACCCTGCTCAGCGGGCTGCTCTATCTCGGGGGCGGGCTCGAACTTGCGATGTGGGGCTCGGCTGCGTTCGCAGCACTCACCTGGCTGTTGACCCTGCGACTGCCCCCGCTTCCGACCGACACAGCGGAGGCCTCTGCGGCGACGGCGGGTTAGTGTCGGTTCATGCCGTTCCCCACCCACCTGTTGACCGAAGACGAAGACCTTGTCCTCGATCTTCGTCCGCATTGGTGGTACCTCGCCCCGTCCGGCGCGGTGCTCGCCGTGGTGACGCTCGTCGCGCTCGCTGCCCTGCGGACGAACTGGTGGGGCCCGCTCGACTGGGTGATCTTGCTCCTCTTCATCGGTGCACTCGGCTTTTTCGGGTTCACCTACCTGCAATGGACCACCACCAACTTCGTGGTCACGAACGAACGGCTCGTGTCCCGGAAGGGTGTGATCTCCAAGGAGG
>Ga0255772_10004568_pt1 | contig 13013 bp, 22 predicted proteins | sample 071ome_34_FD_179970 | JGI IMG/M metagenome (GOLD analysis project Ga0255772, IMG submission 179970) | Coastal salt marsh microbial communities from the Groves Creek Marsh, Skidaway Island, Georgia - 071411BT metaG (version 2) | ecosystem: Environmental > Aquatic > Marine > Intertidal zone >...
TGTGGACTAGTGGATTACTTATTTTATTCATTTGTCTTTATACCTATATCTATTAATTAATCTAACCAATGGCAAGAAGGAGAGTAGCAAAAGAAAAAGGATCAAGAAAGAAACTGCGAATTCAAACCCCACAATAAATAATGCCTTGAGACTAATCATTATTCTCTCCCGAACTACAGAATTTACAGTTTTCTTTGTGGCATAGTCCACCTCCAGCATTAAATGGACTATATAATATATACTCGTGATCATCCACCTCTATGATAGAAAGGTGAGAAATTTCCGTGTTACCCTTTTTTGCTGGAAGACTACCTTTACCATCATGATTGAAAATTGCTATTAAGAAAATGATAATCATGAATATAGGTAGAATCACGACATAATTTTTTTCGCTAATAATTCCCAACTCCACCATATAAAACAAGTTCAATACCAGCACCCTCTAATTTCTTACGACTTGATTCAAAAGACTCACCCCAACGCTCGTATTGAGCCTCTGTGGGTTTATACGAGACGACACGAGCGAAACCATGATCTATAATTAAATCTGTACAGCCAGCACCTGAGTCGCTAGAATCGCAAGGTGGAAATGGGTAAGTATAAATAGTACACCCCAAAAAATTAGCATAACCACTTTTCTTTGCTCTCTGAATTGCGTTTCGTTCGGCATGGACGATTTTTGAATATTTAATCTCTCTGTCGTTATAGTGTTCTGGAAGGTCTGGGTCTTTTTTGTCAAAACCATTATATCCAAGCTCAACTAAATCGTTTATATCACGAGAAATGACCGCACCAACTTTTGTTGACGGGTCTTTGGAGCATCTATTTGCCCAGAATTCTGCTAGGTCTAGAAAAATCCTATCCCATTTTTCCTGTCTATTCATTATTTCCAACTCACTTTAAAACCATTGATTGTTAACCCGCCACCTGAGTAACCAATATACTCACAAGAAAACCCCATATCTTCCATTCTATCTTCTATATATTTTCTTAAACAATCATTGGCGTTATAATGTTCTAGAATATCTGCCCATTCTCGATATCTAAGAGATGACTCAGGTAATGGGGGAAAAGTATTGTGAATCCCACCTCTGGAGACTGTGACTTTAAATTCTCCGCGAGATACCGCTTCTTCTACTTTTGGTAGCAACACCTCTTCTATAAAATCATCTGCTCGATACTTTTTATCTTTCAAAATTTGTTCTTGCTGTTGGATAGTTTTTTGTTCCAATCGCTTTTTATTTTGTTTAGCTTTATCTCTCAATTGTTCAGCAAAAGATTTATGTTTTTCTTTATGCTCTTTCACGTTATTAGCCGCCTCTTTAGTTAAAGACCATACCAATCCGCAGACTATTAATATAAAGATACATATAACTAAGTATGTCATAGTTTCTCTCTCTTAATATATGTTCTAGACTTCGGATGAAATGCTGATTTCACATGGTCATTAGACATTAAGCTTCCTACATCGTCCATCCAAACATCAATCTCAACTCCGTCAGAGACGCACTTGAAACCTCCGAAAGAATTTATGCTTATCTTATCTGCGTTACAACAAATATGTGACGCTTTATTCCAGTGTTGTGCCGGAATTACAATATCTAAATCCCTACCATCTAGATCTGATTCTTTACCAGCAGCATAGTCTGCTGTGCTACCTACAATCCAACCATCACAATCGAAACAAAGAGCAATCGCCAAAGGAGGTAACTTCCTATGGGGTTTTTTATTATCTTCCACAGCTTTTTCCCCAAAAATTGTCACACCACCCATCTCTTCTCCTACTGTAAATACATCATCAAATTTTTTAATATCGATATTAGAAGATATAAAGGAAGAGACAGGAACTATAGTACAAAATGGATTAAAGGAATTAGGAGCATATAATCCCCATCTATCAATTTTCGCTTTTACATTAGTGAATGTATATGATTCTCTAAATGCATCTACAAGAGTATGGCAATCTTCTATTGAATGTAAAATAAATAGAGATCTTTTAAGATAAGAATAATGACCGATCCTATCAACAGCATCAATAATTTTATTTATATGATTATGCATTCACTGGACCTCCGTATAATTTAGCATCTTCAAGATTGAAGGAAACCTCTTCCGGTGGAGTAATCTTTTGCCAAAATTCAGAAATCTCCCTACTAGACATTCCGATTGATTTTGCATATTGATCTGTTAAATCTTTTCTTATTATGTAATCATGAGGACCATTATACTCTCCACATAATTTGATATAATGATTTAGAACTATCCGATCAAGTCGAGTGAAATTTACAGCTTGGAACTGATAGTCGTACCATGCCTCATACGAGAGAGGGAACTGTTCTTTTATAATTCCCGCAATGACGTTAGCATACTCTCGAATCTCTAACTGTGCGTGAGAGTCGCACCTGAGGCTACAGAAGTGCATCAGATTGTGAAGGTCACACTTCCAGAATGCCTCTGTATACGTACTGAGAGGTAAGTCTTTGCGAGCCTGTTCACGAGCAACGCCAGCGTCAATACGTTCTTGGTAAACCTCCATAGACCATTTATGTAAAGCATCCTCAACTCCAGACAATTGAACACCTGTTTTTAGATCAAGATATTCTCCACTACCTTGCTTATTTGTAGTGCTTTGAAGTCTCCACTTATCAGGATCGGTGGTTTCGCGTGCATCAATAGCCTCACTATATCGTGTACTATATTCATTCACGTTAGCTGTTCTGTGACGAATCCACTGACGCCAAATATGCATCGGAACACGAATATGGAATTGAAGTTCAGCCTGCTCAAAAGGAGAGGTATGGAGGTTACGTTTAAGATAACGCAATAATCCACGAGTCTCACTTCTCTTTCGAGTGCCTTTTCCATAAGAGATTCGAGCAGCTTGTTCGATAGACTCATCGCTCCCCATAACGTCCTTGAGAGCGATAAATCCATCTGATCCTACTGCAAAATATTTATTAATTATGCCCACTAGCCTCTCCAATCTGATTCAAGATCGTCATCTTCTTCATCTTCGTCTTCCCATTGGCAGTCCAAACAATCTTCTTCATCATAGCCCGAGCCGCAGGAGCACTCATAATATTCATCCTCATCTTCGTCATCTTCTTCATAAAGGTCAGTATTCGTAGAAGCAACCACCTTTGTAAAATCTGACTCATAATCTGAGATGATTTTATACTTACAGGCTCGAAGCTTCTCACAATCCGCTTTGGGGACGCTTACAACGTCCGCAGGATCGAATGCTACGATAACTGGAGTTGAAGTCCAAGTAGAAAATCGAGGAGATCCAACGTGAAGACCTGCTGCACAAGCTACATCTGGATCGTCACACACAGCATGACGAGGCATCTCTGCCACATCACCGGGATTGTATCGGTGAGTCTTCTTTGTCCAGTTATCGATATAGTCTCCATCTTTGACTACATTGCCAGCAACATCAACAATATCTGGACCGTGATGAATAGCAACTCCCTTATATCCTAGAACCATACCATCTTCCGTAATCGGAAGACCTTTATTCATAAGGAAATTAAACAGTTCGTTGATAGCACGATTCGATGGGTTCTTATAAAGACGTTCGATAAAGTTGAACATCGGAACATAATCAAATCCATCGTGAATCATCTCAATCACACGCTGAGAAATATGTTCATGACATTCGTAGTTTTTATAGACAAGAACACCATCTTTGACCTTAACGTGGCCGTGAGAAAAATCCTCGATCTGAGTCGCGTTATCGTAAAGTCGAATAAAATCTTCTACGTCCTTGGCTTGTACCGACTGAACAAGTGCGATATAAGAGGGGTGAGAAGGACCAAAGTCATATGATTTATTATCAATGACTACGGTATATTGTGCATCGTCAGTTTTGATTACGCCTTTAAAATCACTCATTTTTCATCCTTTCGAACAGTTAAATCTTTAATAACACCATCATTATAGTATAATAGATAGCTTCTATCAATAAACCATCGGGGGATTACTGAATTATTTTCATATTTTTTCACCCAAACATTTACTCGGATGTTTTTAGGTGAGACAGCCGCCTGATCAATACGATCAAACGGCTTCCCGACCCACTTCTCAAGGTCTTTAGTTGGAATACTATTGTGATACTTTGACATTCATCGCTCCAATATATTCAATAATATCATCAAGGTTAGCTTCGGCACTTCTCAAGTGAGCGAGCAAAGGATACTTTGAAAGAATCTCTTTGTAGAGACTATCGATTGTATCATCTTCCTCGACATCACAATTAACATCTCTCAATAGACTGCGAGAAGGTTGTTTCGCAATCATATCCCTATAGGTAGAGAACTCAGTGAAAAGATCATCGTTGAGATTTGAAGCTAACTTCGTGAATAAAACATTACAGTCAGTGCTTCCGTTTTGGACATAATAGACACTCGGAATATTTTCCTCAATCTTTTTCCTTGCCCATTCCGAAAACTCAATAAAGTCGGAATCCTGAAATTTCTTCTGTTTGACCAGAGAGGATTTTACTCCGTAAACAGTAACCTCTTCTCCGATAAGTTTTTGAATCTTAGTAATATATTCACTAAGACTCCTATTATCAAATCGAATCTTCGGCTCATAATGAGAAATCTCTACATAGATTCGCTGTTCACCATCTTCAATATCAACATCAACGGCAGTCCAGTTCTGATTACGGTCACGACCATAATTGTAACCCCATCCCTTGAAACCAAATTCGAAGATACGCTCAGTATTACGAACATAACTAGTATCGCGTGAAACTTCGGGCAGACTGTCAAGATCTTCAAGATAAGATTCTGGAATTTCAGTATCCTTAATCTGTGAAGGACTCATCAGTACAGCTTTATTTCTGTATGATTGATTAGTCCATTCGCGAAGTCTCATAGTATATCCACGAACGCTTTTATTTTCACCGACCTTGAAAAATCTGATATTAGACAAAGAACTAACGGGACACGCTTCATGATTATATTTAGTTCCAGAGTCAAATACAACAAAAGGATTGTCACGAAGAATAGGTAATTCGAAGAAATTAAGACGCTTCTTATTTTCTCCGTCCAGTTCACCAAAGATACCGACCTTCATCTGATCAAGCTTTACCGCTCGCTCAAATTTACTATCGATATTTCTAATGGTATTGAACATATCGTAAGCCAAGTCTCGACGAACTTGGGCAATGCGATTATTCAAATTAGCTTCTGTCTTTTCATCAATCGACAAATATTCACGACCGGGATTAAACTTAAGAGTTCCAACCCCATTTTCATCTGCAAGAGGAAACTCAATATACCCCTCAAGATAAATATAATCACTTGGAATTTCGTAGGCGACATTACCCATAACAGCGTAAGTTTGCCCCGTTTTGCCGGTAAAATGATATCCATCACCGTTAATAATATAACGAGCTTGACGATGTTCAATCTGCTGATAAACAGATTGTTTGTTAATCTCGGGTGGATTGTCAAAATACTCAAAGACATTGATAGCTTCCGTCTCGAACTTATATAGCTGACTCTCATCAACATTCAAGCTAACTCGAAGACCAGTAGGCTCATCAGTTTCAACGTCAGTCAATAGTGCAATATCCGGCTCATTTTGAGAGTTCATATAGCACTTATAGGTACGATGACGCCCACCATAAAAGCTTTCCACTTTGAAGGTATCTGAAAGAGCAAACGGAGATTTAGTTCCCAATCCTAAACAACCAGTAGCAGTTTCGCTTTCCCGTTTTGTAGAAAGGAAATAGGTATTGAAAATTCCCGGCTCAAGCTCCAGTTCAGACTCACAAATATGACAAAATGAAACGGCAGAATTAGGAACATCTGTGTGACCACACTTACCGCAGATCTTGCGTCCACGAACTTCATGATCATCTAATCCTTTACCAAAGTCACGAACCGCACAGGTCATATCGAGACTTGTTGGAAGTTGTACCTTAAACTTCTTATCGAGACAATCTGCATCGTCATGAGCATCGCGAGCATTGCAAGACAATTCACGAAGGACAGCACGAACCTTGTTCGTGTAGATAGTGTCAGACATGACTTCGTAGAATGTAGCGTTCTGAACCGAAGAAAACTTCGAAGTTGCAAAAGCACCAGTCGATTGAACGTCTCGGACTCTTTCTTGAACTTTCATCTGTAAAACCTTTTCTTGAGAAGTAAATTGTTTTCCCCATTATACCATATTATCGGCAGTTGTCAAGGCCAATCTTCAATCTTTTTTAAGATTCGGCATCTAATAGCCCCATTTCTTCTGCTTTAGAAAAATTAAGTGTTCGACCACGACTACCAACCTCAATTAGATCCAGCTTCTGGAGGTAAGGTTCAATATCATTCCGAACTGTACTTTCTGATACGTTGATCTTTGAGGCAATAGCATTGAGAGACAGTTGACCATGTTCATTCAACTGCTCAATATAACGCATATCCTGTTTTGTTAATCCATAATCAAAGACGCCCTTCATAGCCATAATTTCACGAAGATCTTCGATACGGATCTGAGTAAGTTCATTTACGATCATGTAATCGTAGAACCACTTAGTATTCCCAACAACGATACGAGGTACACCACGAGAAACACTCGCAATATATTTACAGATATTCTCTGGAATATCCTTACTGCGATTGAATCCCATACTACGAAGAATATTAGCGACAATCAACATCAAGTCTTCGTGCTCGTACTCTTCAAATTCCTGAATGTGCTCAAAGCGATTCTTGATAGGTTCAGGAAGATCACCACTCTCAGTAGTAGCAGCAATTACCGTAAACTCAGGAACCTTTGCCCGACGGCCAGTTTTGTCGTCAGTATATTCAAAATCTTCCATTACAGTATAAAGCCACTCACAAACTTTGCGAGAGAGACCGTGAAATTCATCAATGAACAGAATATCGTTTTTACGAACACGTTCAATGTAGGATTTCAGCTTAGAAATTGTAGAAATAGAGACAGCGTTAGTCTCAGTAAAATTTGACCCCATCTCATTAGCGAGTGCTTTTGCAAATGTGGTCTTGCCAAAACCCGAAGGTCCACCGAACATAATATGTCCAATAGGATCACCTTTTTTCTTTGCTGCTCCAACAATAATCTTACAGACAGATTTGATTTCATTCTGCCCAACAATGTCATCAAGCGTTTCTGGTCGGTAATTCATTGTATTCTTTCTTCAAAAGTACGTTACAGGACCGATTATAGTATATTATCGTCCGTATTTCAAGAAGAAATCAATGATTTTTCTGAATTTCATACGCTAAAAGGAATAAATTCGCACAACCGTATGACGCCCACATGCCAGCATGAGGCCAGTCGCCACTTCTTAGAGTTTGAATAGCAATAGAAAAATAGATGAGGGATACAAACCCAATTGTATAGACCGTGTTTGGCATTTATCTACACTCTCGACAATTACAATCTGGATGGTGAATGTCTGGAAGAGAATAATCTTGAACGATTTCGAAATCGCACCACTCCACACCCTCTTGACTTACATCCTCAATATGAAAACCGTATTTCTTCAATTCACGTGAAAACTTATTTATGACATCTAAAACATTATCGTCATGTTCAATAGTAATCATTTAGTACCCCATTTCTAATTCTTGTGCCTGTTGTGTAAGCTCAATAGCAGCACAGGCACGAATCGCTGCGTCTTTGGATTTAAGTTCGATGTCCCAATCATACTGGTCGCTACACGGCATGTCTGTTGGCATGTCTGCGTGACTGCGAGGGTTTGGTTTATCGGGATGCGACTCGCTGTAATGAAACAGAGGTCTGACATTCCAAGTAGCAGCACATTGATACATACAAGCGTCTGAACTTGTCTCTGATGGATTGCACTTGTCGTGCAGGTTGTCAAAGGTGATGGGTAGACGGAAATGCTTGAGTAGATTGTCTACGTTCCAGCAACCTTTGTCCTCGTTCTCGATAACGAGACGACTGATAACTGAATCGTCGCACTTGGCAAGGTTGGACATAAAGCGAGCAGCAATATCTGATAGCTCGCCCTTAGTGCAGTTGACATGGATGTTCATAGGGTTGTAGTAGCTACGCTCACAGCCTAGCTGATCCATAACCCAGCCGTGATGGTTGAGTTCTAGGATGGTGTTGTCTACTGATGCTTGGTTCTCGCTTGCAAGTACGTTGAACTGGTCTGGATGTGTAGACAACCGAACGCACCATGACTCGTTATACACAGCAGTCTCTCTCAGGCAGTCTACAATCTCTTGGTATTGAGGAACGTCTGTAATGTCATATTTAAAATCAGGATGCGTTAGAACGGGAAATAGAGCCGATGAGACACGGTATCCCCAGCCGTTCTCTGCACAATGCTGGATAGCCATGAAGGTGACGTTGCAGTTGTTGAGCCAGCGGTCGCCAAGCTCACGCAAAGCGTACTGATCTCCATGCTGATCGCATAGATCGTTAAACCGTTTCCAAGTCATAGTCTGGAACTGGTAGCCTTGCTCTTTGAGTTCGTTACTGATACAGCATAAGTTATACATTTGAAATCCTTGGTTAAGTGTGACTGACTACCCTATTATAATCTATGAATCGTCATTTGTCAAGCGGTACTTTAATATTTTTTTGTATTTGCGTACCGACTCCACATTATACCGTAATCTTTAGGGAAAGTCAATGCTAATCTTATTTTTTATTCTACTTCCATATCATAAACATATATATGACGAACTTCTTTTTCTCCTAAAGCATCATGTATCTCTTCAGTAAATACGACCGGAAGATCAATCTTATATTTAGCTCTGATTTTAATGATTATATCTTCATCTTTTGTATCTGAAGTAAAAATACCATAAACCGTCCTAAACTCGTACCAGTCATATTCACAATGTTCCGCAACTCTTACTTTATTCACTATTTCTCCCTGCATATAAATCTGTAAACCTTACTATACCACACACCCCACGTGGAGCTATGGTACTCTGGTTCCTCGCTTTTGTCGTGAAGGTGTGACCAGTCTAGTATGTGTGCATATTCATGAATTAAAGAATCCAACATACATCTATAGCACTTAGACTTCGATATCTGTATGAAAAACTTCTTCTTTTTTAAATCCAGCCAAGTAGCAGCAAAGCAATCATCATCCTTTACAGATATTTTTTTGGACACAAAATTAATACTGACTGGATATGCTGCTGGCAATTCCTTTTTAAGAATCCTCACATAAGCGTGTAATCTCTTAATATCATCATTCATAATAACACCTGAGGTTATATACTCAGTATTATTATACTCATTTTAGGATATTGACATTACTTTTTATGTAGTAACGTGCGTCTTCGTGCCAATCTGATTTTATGAGGTAATTTTCAACATCTTCTTTTAAAAGCCTAACCGCCTTATCATTCGGAGAAAAGCCATAGTAGATCTTGTGAGGAAAAACCTCTAAGATGGGAGTAATATGATCCAAAGGCATGTGCCAGAACGAATTGATTTTACATACAATCAAATCAGCACCATATTTTACGCATCGTTTTAAGCTTGAGACTTTGAAGCTAAAAAACTTATCGAGATATTCAGGTGCGGTTTTAATCTCTATTTTTCTTTGAAAGTCTTCCTCTGCTGCGTTATCGGTAATGTTATAGATGTAATCATATTCATCATCGATATTACCATGAATTACTTCACCTGTTGGATCAACCCCATTCTCAATACACTCTACTGATAAATAAGGATCAGCCTCAAGATGGAGACGGTATGCCTCTGAATATACCGCCTCTTTCTTGTGGTACTTTTTAAGATCGTCGGCAAACTGTTTGTCAGTTCTTGAATCTTTTCGGAATTTATAACTCATTCTTCCTTAACTTTCCTAATATTAAAAACTCTCGCTATCTTCAGCAGATAAAGCACCAAGAGTTTCATTTGTCCAATCTCTAATGTGTTTACAAACTTCTTCGTATCCATTGCCCGTTGAAGAATAGAAGTTATAATTAACAAAGTAAGCTAATCCTTCTGGACTAATCACTTTATCTGGAGCATAATGCTCTTGAACCTTCTCGATCCACTCGAAAACAGCCTCTTTATCGGTAGAGTTTAACTTAACGGGACACTCACCGGAAGGAATACGAGTAACCCTTCTAGCTCCAACAACAGCCGCAAGCTTAGAGTTCTCCTTAACGGATTCATCAACTTTAACCTCTTTTTCTTTTGCTGAACTCACTACGCCTTTACCCTTTCGGGCCTTTTTTGTCTTGCATTCAAGATCAAACTCCTTAAATCTCAGGCGAGCAACCTGATCAGTAAGAGGGCGAGGTGAGAGATTCTTAGCCCAATCTGTATTAGCAACTGCCTTGAATAAGTCGCCAATCTTAGTAAAAGACTGTTTACTCTCCAGTTCGTTGATAACTGATTGTAACTTTTCTTTGTCGATAACAAGCTTTTGTCTACCACGTGACATAGTAATTCTCCTAAAAGGATTCGATTTTTGAGAGAGACGATAATACGACTGACAACTCTGATCCAACCAATTCATCAATCGTGTCATGTTGATCCATTATATCACAATTGAGGATGCTTGTCAATAGGTCAACCATTTCTTCTGGAGAATTTTCGTTAATAATCTCTAGAATTTTGGTTCCTAGCTTTGTTTTGATAGAATCAAGGGACTTTTCCTGTTTTTGTTCTGAGATGAGAAAAACAGAATATTTACCTATCCTACCTTTTTGGAATCTCCTATATTCATCTTCATCGTCAAGGTAAGTTCCCTCAATAAAATAATCATCTACCTTTTTTACTTCTATATTCTTTCCTTCTATATCATAGTCTCCAGAGACAGGATTGATATTTTTGCGATACAGGAAACTAATTTTATCTCCCTCTTTGATATTTTGGATTTCTAAACTCATTAAAACTTTTTCCTTATTTGAGTACTCATGTCACAGTTCTGGTATGCTGAGTTATATTCCGTTCTCTGGTCACGAATAAAAATTACTTCATAGCAACTTTTACATCGAAATACAGGACCAGCATTAGTTTTTGTCTCGTAATAGTTATTTGTCTCAGTTCCGCACTCTTCACATATTTTCATTTTTTCTCTCTTTTTCTTTTTTGCTAATTTTTTTCTCTTTTTTTCTCAGAGGTATTTTAACATATTTCTGGTGGATTGTTAACCCAATTCTGCTTTAATTTCAGCTTTTTTGGTATAGTATGAAGCGGTAGCAATAGCACCATAAAAGTAGGCTAACTCTGCCTCTTTTTCTTCATACTCATTGGAAAAAATACTTTGTTTTTTATGTCTTTCCCAACTATCTTCGATCCATTCTTTAAGACCTAACTCTTTAATGTTTTCGCTATTTTGCACTACTATTTCCCTTTCATATTGGATTCGGCTTGTTTTTTACCATAGAGATATCCATGTATATAAGCAGCAAGGGACACTTCTTGCATAGAAGCATCTAGCTCGTCCCACATAATACCACTTTCCTTCAAATTCTTTATAAGATCCTCTTTAAGAGAACCTAACACATCAGGTGGTTCAGTCATTAGCGACTCCTTGTTTAGATGATTTTATACAACCACGTGGACCCACAATAACCCACAATTCCCCACAAACTGCGGCTTATACTGCTATTATAGGGTTAAAATCCCACAAATTTAGCTTAAATAGAACTTTTTCATGTATGTGTTATAGGCAATATTCGCTTGATTTTTAGCCATATCGTGGTTATAGATACCGTTAATTAGATACTCTGAGTACACTTTAATCCACAATTCTCGCCCCTGTTTTTCGATTTCTGCTTGTATTTCGTCCATTTTTGCCCCTTTCTGAGCCAAATTGAGATCCTTTGCGGTTTTTGCCGTCTTCCACATAATCTACTATTATAGTGTTAAATGCGTTTTGGGTCTACTTTTGGACATAGGGAGTATAAAAATGTTCCATATGCCAATTGAGATCCTTTACGGATCGATAGAGATGCTCGAATTTGCTTTGTAGAATTCCCCTTGGAACTCTATAGATCTTTCAACGCTATTAAAAACATAAGATAGACCCTCAAGCGATCTTGCAACACCAATGCACTCCCCCATTGAATCTCTAATAACAGCGATCATTGAGTAATCACTACCCATTTCTTCGAGAGTTGATAAATAAATCCCCTCCATGTCATCATTATTCAAAATATCGTCAATAGTAAACAATACTCTGTTTTCTGTTGTTTTTAACTTAATATCCACGTTTTTTCCTTTAAAAGTTAGTGTTTTCGGGCCGAATCGGGGTTTTTTAGGTGATTTTTCACGGTTTTACGCGATAAACGTACCGTTTCCAGTCCCAATTACGCTTTCCGGGGTCACATTCACGCCAATTTTCGGTTTTTCTGCCGATTTTTGACGCTTCACAGAGTTCAATCTGCTCTCCCTCGTGATACGCTTCAGCGATTTTCACGCGAGATTGTAGTTCCTGAATTGAGATCATTTTTTTGTTCCTTTCTGGATTCTAGTATACTATATGTGATAAAGTTTGTCAAGAGTAAAAATAGGATTAGCAAAAGAAAAAGGGCTATAGGTCTCATTCCCTTGTCTTCCCAAGCATCACGTATAAGTTCTACTATGAAGGAGATAAGCACTACTGATATTCCTAGTAGTATTAGAAGTGTTGACCCATAGTGTAAGTGATCTACGATTGACATTTATCATCTCCTTTGCAGTGACAGCAGTGTTTGTTCCATTTTGAGGTGAGCCACGCTACCACTCCAGATCCCCCAAGGATTGAGAGACTGTAGATAATAAGTTCGATTGAACCTCCACAGATACAGGCAATCATATCAAAGTTCCTTTATAGCAGTTGTACGGTTAAATAATCCATATGAGTAATTAACTCGGCCCTCATAAGAATTATCCTTTAAATATTAGTAGCTCATTTCTGTCCATTCAGTTTCGTCACAATGACCAAACATTTTCTTGACCGCCTTGCCCTGTTCAGACAGTGTACGCTCGTAACAACTGTCTGAGTCAAAAACTACACAGGCAACGCCCTTTGGCACATCCCAACCATTGTTACG
>Ga0255772_10004570_pt1 | contig 13012 bp, 20 predicted proteins | sample 071ome_34_FD_179970 | JGI IMG/M metagenome (GOLD analysis project Ga0255772, IMG submission 179970) | Coastal salt marsh microbial communities from the Groves Creek Marsh, Skidaway Island, Georgia - 071411BT metaG (version 2) | ecosystem: Environmental > Aquatic > Marine > Intertidal zone >...
AATTTTTTCTTTCCGTTTTAAAAAAAGAATGAGTTCTGATTTTAATTTTTATTCTAATTTTGCTTTTACGGCTGATAATTTTTCTGAATTATTAAATCACTTTAATGCATTGCCAACATTTCAATATAGTCTAGAACAAAAAAAATTCATCACCAAAATGATAGGCTCTCTAGATGGAAAGGCTAGTAAAAGAATAGTTGATTATTTAGAAGAAAATTTATAGATATTCCATTATGAAAAAAATCGGCTATACAACAGGTGTTTTTGATTTATTTCATATTGGGCACCTAAATATTCTAAAAAGAGCCAGATTAGAATGCGATTATTTAATAGTGGGTATCACAACTGATGAATTGGCTTTTTCTGTAAAGAAAAAAAATCCTGTAATTCCTTTTCAAGAAAGAATGGAAATCATTGAGGCTATCAAATTTGTTGATGAAGTTGTTCCTCAAACCACCTATGATAAATTTGAGGCTTGGAATAATTTAAAATTTGATCGCATGTTCGTTGGTGATGACTGGAAAGGAACAGAGGAATGGATTAAAATTGAAACAATTTTCAGTAAAAAGAACGTCGAGATTATCTATTTCCCTTATACCTCTCATACTTCTAGTTCCAAATTAAGAGAAGTACTAGATAAAATTTAGTCCATATGATTATAAACAGTACATTTCCGTTTGAAGAGTTGAGTCATGAAAAATATGAACTTGAGAAAAGAAGACAACAAGTTGAACTATTAAAGCTTCAAGAATGGGTGATTAAAAGAAAAAAGCGAGTTGCAATAGTTTTTGAGGGACGTGATGCAGCTGGAAAAGGATCAACAATTAAAAGATTTATTGAACATTTAATTCCTAAAAATGCACATGTTATTGAATTAGGTATACCATCAAAGAAACAGAGCAAATTTTGGTTCAATACCTATGAAAAATTATTGCCTGAACCTGGACAAATACATTTCTTTGATCGTTCTTGGTATTCTCGAGCCTTAATTCATCCTACCATGGGCTATTGTTCAGAAAATCAATATCATTATTTTATGCGCAAAATTGTTGATTGGGAAGAAAAACTAATTGACGAAGGACTCATTCTTATAAAATTTTATTTATCTGTTTCAAAAGAAAATCAAAGCTTGAGATTTAAAATTCGACAAAATGATAAGTTAAAATATTGGAAATTTTCTAATAACGATTTAATTGCTTTTAGTAAATGGGATGTTTTTACTAATTATAAAGAACAAATGTTTAATCATACTTCCACAAATAAATCTCCATGGGTTGTAATTAATGCGAACAATAAAATGATCGCTAGGCTGAATGCATTGCGTTATGTATTAACGCATATCAATTATGAAGGTAAAAAAGAATTGAAACCAAAGAAATGGTCAAAAATCTCTCACGAAAAAGAAATTGAACTCAATGGAGTAATTTTCAAAAATTTATCAAAGGAACAATACGATGTCTTACATAAAATTAAAGCCAACTCCTAGACTAGATACTGCAGGAGGAATCGTTCTTTTAAACCAAAAAATTTTATTTATCAAAAAAAGGGGGGTCTGGGATCTCCCTAAAGGTAAAATTGAATTTGATGACTCTATTGATGTAACCGCTGTACGTGAAATCCATGAAGAAACTGGATTAGAAATAGAAAACCTAGATATCGTTGGAAAGCTTCCTAGTACTAAATATTATATTTGGGATGGAAAAGATTATATATTAAAGAAAAATTTTTGGCGCATTATCATTTATAGAGGATCGCCAGATGTTAAATTGATTCCAGATCAATCAGAAGGCATAACTAAATGTCGATGGAAATCCATTGACAAAATAAATAAAATTCAAAAAAAGACACATTCCAGAATCAGCTATCTGGTTGATTATTTTCTTAAAGATCCCAATTTTGAAATATATTTGAAAGAATCTCAGTCTAAAATCTGAAGCAAATCCGTAAAACCGCCAACGGGAACGCCATTTATAACTATTTGAGGAACAGAAGTCCCTTTGGTTTTAGAGGACATTTCTTGTCTGGAAATTGAATTTTTTTCAATATCAATCTCTTCAAAACTACAACCCTGTTCTTTTAAAAACTGCTTAGCCATTTTACATGGACCGCACCAGCTGGTCGTGTAAATGATTATCTGATCAGTTTTAGGATTTAGTTTCATTAGAGAAATTTATTAATCTTTTTTGTTTTTAAGTAAAGTAATAATAATTAATATTGCCCATGGAATTTTCAATCTATTATTGGGGTATTTTTGGAGGAGTTATTCTTTTTGTTTTCTTAATTTCTCTACTATTCAATCGATAATTCTTCTAAATTTTCTTATGGATCTAATCAATCAATTCGGACAAATGATACAATCTAATCAAACTCTTTTGATAGGTTTAACTTTGTGGGAAGCCTTATGGACATTAATCGCACTGTGGTTTTCTGCTAGAAATAACCATAAAATTTGGTTTTTATTGTCTGGAATTATTAATCTTTTTGGATTGATTGAATTAATTTATTTATTTTCGAAAACAAATTTTTTTAAAAGTTTTAGATTTGATGAATAAACATTTTCCAACTATAATTGCAACTATCATGCTTATTGCAATGCTCGCATTAATGAGTAATTGTCAAGTTAAAACTGATGTTCCAGTTGATTATAATTCTCCAATGCAAAGCAATGAACATCTGGACGAAAATGGCAATCCGATGAAAAAGAGAATTGTTAATTACGAATTTCAGCGTGAAAAGCAAAATCCTTAAGGAAATCCTTTTTTGGGGTATTTCCCTTGCATGTCTTTACTTTTCATTTAAACAAATTAACTTGAATGAAGTTTTTCAATTAATCATTCATTCAAATTATCAGTATATACTACTAGCCATTCTGTTTACTTTTGGACAGTTTCTTGTTCGGGCTTATCGATGGTCAATGATGTTTCCTGAAAGTAAACAATCTTACAAGTCTTTTTATTCTGCTACACACATCGGTTATTTTTTTAACAATGTTTTACCATTTAGGGCTGGTGAACTGATTAAAGCAAAATTAGTGATTGACAGGAAGAACAATAATGCTCAATTGTCTTATTCATTGGGAACGGTACTTTCTGAAAAAATATTAGATACGCTCATTTTAAGTGTTTCAATTTTAGCCTTTGTATTGATTGGTTTTATGGGATTTTTAAATACCAAATTAATAGTATTAAATATTTTTCTTGTTCTCCTAGCTCTTCTTCTAATTTTTAGCCAACTGACCTTTTTGGATAAAATAAAAAATCGCTTCCCAAAGTTTGACGAATTCATGGAAGGAATAAGTATTATTTCTCACTATAAATTTACATTAGTATTTCTGTCGATTATTTTTTGGTTAAACGTACCATTATATACTTACTATGCTATGTTATCCTTGGGAGTAGCAATGAATTTTGAGCAGACAATAGTTTTAACAATTTTATCAACGATTGGAATCGCAATTCCCTTAGCTCCTGGAGCAATTGGAACGTTTCATTTGGCAGTTATTTATTGCTTAAATACTATCTATAATTATGACTTATCCACAGCTCAAAGTGCAGCTATTATGTTGCATGGAATCAATTTTCTTTATATTGTTTTGGTAGGTTTTTGGTATTTCTATCAAGAGAAAAAGGAAATTACATATGCGCATTAATGGACTAATTTGGGTTGGAACCGCTTACTTGTTAGCTTTAACAGGGGGATATTTCTCAACGACTTTTTTCTTAAGTAAATCTATTCTCTTTCAAGCATTCATTGCGGATGTAGTCGCAACATTTATTATTTATTTTTTTAGTGTTTGGAAAAAAAACTCATCTTTTTATGATCCATATTGGTCAATAATCCCCCCATTTTTGGCATTATTTTGGATTCAAAAAAACAATATTCATCTTGGACTTGAGTCAATTTTACTTCTCTCTGCGATCCTTTTTTGGTCGATTCGCTTAACTGCGAATTGGATCAAAACATGGGAAGGTCTTCATCATGAGGATTGGCGCTATATTGATATGAGAAATTCGATGGGAGGATGGTTTCAAATTTTAGGTAATTTAGGAGGAATTCATTTTTTCCCAACATTAATAGTTTTCTTTTGCTGTATGCCTTTTATGTATATCGGATCATCAACGCCTAATATAATTATTCTTTTAATAGGAATTCTTATCTCAATTATTGGAGTGCTTCTTGAAATTATATCGGACCATCAACTGCATCAGTTTCGACTAAACAATTCTGAAAAAAAGGGAATTATAGAGTCGGGCTTATGGAAATACTCAAGACATCCTAATTATTATGGTGAAATTCTTTTTTGGTGGGGATTGTATGTTTTTGGATTTTCCTATCAAGGATTCAATTATTTGATATTAGCTCCGATTAGCATGACTTTAATGTTCATGTTTGCCAGTATTCCTTGGATTGAAAATAAAATACTACGTACAAGACCAGAGTATAAAGACTATCAAAAAAGAGTACATATTTTATTTCCTGAAATCACTATATTTAAACGTTTAATTGGTAAATAAATGGATAACAACACGATAACTGTATTAAAAATCTTTGGGTTAATAGCACTAGTATATTTTATTTTTTTCCTTCTAGTGATGGTCCCTAATAAAACTTGGTACCTTTTCGGTTAATCAATGCAATATAAGATTTTTTTCCTATGGCTCTTCTTAGTAGTCATATGGAATTATGGAGTACCTAATGCAAGTCCGTTTGAGGATGTTTTTTTTGCTGTTCTTCTATTTTTTTTCTCGAATTTTCTCACAAAATCACGAAGTTAATTCTGCAAGCCCCTGCTCTACAATCTGTTGCAGTTCACTAGTTTTTGAAGAAATTTCCTTATTGACCTCTTGTTCTGACATTTGAGAAGAATCCTTAGGATAGATTGGAGGAAGGATTTTAATTGTTATTTTCCCAGGTTTCATAAACCACTCACCTTTCGGCCAAACTTTGTCTGTTCCAATGATAGCAGCAGGTAAAACTGGAACATTTAATCCCATTGAAAATCTCATTGCTCCCTTTCTAAAACGCTGGAGTTGTCCTGCCTCACCTCTTGAACCCTCAGGAAACATAATAATATTATTATTTAAACTCATAAAAGCTTTAGTGAGCAAAAAAGTATCCTCAATATCAATTGAATCTTTACCTGAAGTATTTCGACTGATTGGAATAAGATTGATAAAATTTTTGAAAAATATTCTATTAAATGTGTTATCAAACCAATAGTCCTTGGCCGCTAAAAATCCAAATTTTTCATATCCCATTTTTGTGGAAAATGCTAAAACTGCAATATCCATATGACTATTATGATTACTTACGAAAATAAAAGGAGTATCCTTTGGGATATTTTCTTTACCAATAATTTTTACTCTCGCATAAAACAATAGCATGGAATTTGCATATAAATCGAAAATGAACGAAAAAATCTGGAATAATACCGTTCGAGGTTTTGCTAAATGATTATAGCGAGGATCGTCTAAAATTGTAAATTTCATTTACGCTTTGATTTTTTTTGCTAATGCGAAATATAAGGAAGGAAAAAAATTACGAAGTATAATCCCTAAATTGGCTATATCTGACCATTTGGAAATTACTGCCTCTCTTTTCTTAGATTTAATAGCTTTGATAATTTTTTTAGCGGCATTTTGAACTGAAAGTCCATTGGAATGTCCTCGATCATTTTTGCCGTAGGGCTTTCCACTTTCAGTGAGCGCTGAAATTCCAATCCCTGTATCAACTCTGCCTGGAGCTACAAGAGTAATATCAATATTTTGATTGGCTACTTCAATACGAAGCGAATCGAAAAAACCATGTAATGCATACTTCGCGGAAGAATAGGCAGTACGGTTTCTTGAAGGGATCTTCCCTGCAACACTGGTATTAGTCACAATATGACCTGTTCCATTTTTGATCATATGCTCTAAAACATATTTGGTCATATAAACTACTGAAAAATAATCTAATTGCATGATGTCGTTAATTACTTTTAAAGAAGAACCTTGAAATTGGCCAAATTGACTTATTCCAGCATTATTAAATAAGATATCTATTTGCTTGTGTTCAGTAATAATCTTGCTGATTAATCCTTCAATTCCATCAAGATTAGTAAGATCAAAAGGGTAAAAAGAAACGTTTTCTGCAGGATAATTTTTAAAAGAATCTTTCATCTTATCAATACTGCGTGCAATAAGAATCACTTTGCTACCCAGTGATAAAAATTCTTTGGCCACTGCTTCTCCAATTCCAGAAGAAGCTCCAGTAATTACAATATTTTTACTGTGAAAACTCATTTTGGTCAAAATAGTAGAATAATTTGATTTTACCAATCATTTTGAGTGTAAAATTAATTCCTATTGATTCACAGTTTTACTTAACTTTAGTTCAATGAAAATTTTCGAAAATAAAGTGGCTATTATCACTGGATCTGGAAGAGGGATTGGGCAAGCTCTAGCTCTCAAATTAGCAAAAGCAGGTGCGAAAATTGTCGTTAATGATTTGGATAAAATTCCAGCAGAAGAAACTTTACACCAAATTGAACAACTAGGTGGTCAAGGAGTACCTTGTATTGGAAGTGTTACTGAACAGGGCTTTGCAGATAAAGTGATTGCTACTGCAATGGATCAATTTTCAGGAATTGACATTATTGTCAATAACGCAGGTTTTACTTGGGATAATGTCATCCAAAAAATGAGTGATGAGCAGTGGCAAGCTATTATTGATTGCCATTTAACTGCTCCCTTTCAAATTTTAAGAGCAGCACAACCTCACATTAAACAATTGGTATTAAAAGAAAAAGAGCAAGGTCTGATAAATCATCGAAAAGTAGTTAATATCTCTTCAACCTCTGGAGTTTTTGGCAATGCAGGACAAATAAATTATGCGGCTGCTAAATCCGGTATAGTTGGTCTGACCAAAACAATGGCAAAAGAATGGGGAAGATATCATGTCAATGTGAATGCAGTTGCTTTTGGTCTTATACAAACTCGTTTAACGGATGCTGATGCTTCAAAAGAAAATTCAACCATCAATATTGAAGGAAACGAAATTAAAGTTGGTGTCAGTGCCCAATTCCATTCGATGGCAAAAGATATGATCCCGTTGGGAAGATTAGGAACTGTCCAGGAAGCAGCAGGTGCGATTTATTTATTGTGCCTTCCTGAGTCAGATTATATTACTGGACAATGTCTTGTATGCCATGGTGGTGGATTTGGATTATAGCCCTAAAGACTTAAATAGAATTATTGAAATGGCGTGGGAAGATCGTACTCCCTTTGAAGCTATTGAATATCAATTTGGATTAAAAGAAAATGGCGTTCGAAAAATTATGAGAACACATCTTAAAAGAAGTTCTTTCGAACTTTGGAGAAAAAGAGTTAAAGGAAGAAAAACAAAGCATAGCTCTACTTCTCATTCTACAAGATTTAAATCTCCAGATCAAAAATAAATGAAATATTTTAAACCATTTATACCATTTATAGCTTGTTGGATACTGCTATTTAACTCAAATAATTTTCAATCTGTCGCACTAATTAATGGTATAGGTCAATTAGTGTTATTTCTTTTTGTGGTATGCATTCCAATATGGAAAACAGGAAGAATGTCATATGTTGATATTGGATGGCCATGGGGAGTTGCTTTACTATATACTTCAAGAATTATGTATATCACCTTAGTATATCTTACGGGTGCTGTTCCATCTGAATACTATTCTGCTCAAAAAAGGCCAAGCTTTAAAGCGTATCAACAATCGACTAATATCTTTTTTCCCGGTCCTAAAAAAGCATAAGCTTATCTAATTAAAAAAGGTCTCAAATATCACTTCAAGCAAATATTGAGACCTTCTTTATTTAACTGGGTATGAAGTAAAATTATTCCTTTTCTTCCTTTTTCGCATATTTATAATACACAAGATAACCAACACCGGTTGCAAATGGAATAGATCCTAAAACTCCAGCAGCTTCGAAATCACCCTCAATGCTAAAAACTATAATAATTATGCAACCAATTACTCCCCATATGATGCCTTTTCTCAAGTAATCGAGCGGTCTTTGACCTGACTGAACAAGAGGAACGTCTACACCTTTATCAATTGCATGCATAATTTCTTTATGTTGCAAGGATCGAGCATGATTTTCTTTTTGCACTCCAGCCCATATTATAAAAGCAACCATAGCCATTCCAGCTATTGGAATCAGCAAACTAACTACTGGTAATATTTCACTCCACATTATTCCTCCTCACTATCAATAGATACTATATCATCGCCATTAATATTAATGCGAATTTTTACACTTTCACTCACTTCACCATCTAAATTTTCAAACTCTTCAATATCAATCACAAATTCTTGATTTCCATTGATAATATTTTTTCTAAGTTTTTCAAATTCCTCCTGATTAATAATCCCTTCATCCAAAGCAGCTTTTAAATCTAAAAGCTCTTGACCTGTGGTAATATTTTTGTTGATATGTAATTCAGCTTGACCATCTGCTTCATTGAATGAGGCACAGCTGACAATTAACATTGCAAGCATAAGTACTGTAATTTTTTGTTTCATGTTTTTCTCCGATTTGTTTCTTTGTTATTTAGACCTCATTAATTCAAAAAAGTTGCATTTGAAAATATGTATTCTACTAGACTAACCCCATAGGAGCTAGCTATTTCGATATTAATAAGCTTTGTAGTGAATTGAGCATAATAATGCCAATAAATTTTTAATATGGACTCAAACATGGTGTTGCCATATAGTAATAGTAATATAACTACACCACCAAGCCTCATAGGCTTTAAAGATGATCCAATCCTTTCCGATAATGGTTCTTTAGCAATAGAATGCAAAGAATCTAGAAACTCTTCATTCACAATTTTTTCGTCAAACATATTTGGATAGTTGTTATTTCTCATCAACGTAGTCCTTTAATTGCTCCTTGCCTCTTTTCAACCAAGATTTGATTGTATTCTCATTAATGGATAGTTCAATTGAGATCTCTTTAATTGAGTACTCTAAAAAATAAAACATAATAATTGCTTTACGATAATTTAATGGCAATTGTTTGATGGCATCTTTCAAGGTAATATTATTCGTTAAATCAAAATCTTTTAGCGCAACATCATGCTCCATATCACTTTTTCTATGTTTCTTCTCTTTTTTGTATGTGGACAAAGCATTGTTATAAGTGATACGATACATCCAAGTATACAACGATGATTTAAATGAGAACTTATCAAGACCTTTCCAAATTTTTTGAAACGATTCTTGGGTTGAATCTTCCGCTAACACTTCATTTTTTAATACAAATAATGAAATGTTATATAATTTGGAACCGTATGTATTAATGGCCTGCATAAAAATTTTATGTTTTGTGTTATAATTCAATCTATTTAGACCATTGTTTCATAAAAAAAGTTGCAAAAAAATATTTTCATTTCATTGAAACTTTATCAACTTACTTAAGTTAAATTAAAATCTATATTTTAAATTAGTAGTAGGAGAAAAAATTATGACTCAAAAAGAAACATTAGATGTAATATTTAAGTTTAGTGCACTATTAGTGTTTGCTTTTCTTTTTAATAAATCTATTGAAAATAGACCATTAGCTCAATTTGAAGGAGCTTTTCCACTTCAAGGTGAAAAAATGATTGTTATGGAAGGCCTAGGTAAAGTTGATTTTGATGAAATTATTGATCTTGAAGATCAAGAACAAATGGATGTCAGAATCGAGAAAGAAATCATTGATGGCGAAGAGAAAATGAAAGTAACTGTGAACGGAAAAGAGCTTTCAGCCGACGAATACAAATCATTTACATTAAAGAATAAATCGTCTTGGACTCCGCAAAAAGGGAAGAAAATGATGATGAAAAAAAGAATGATGAAAAAAGATACATACATGTGTGAAGATTGCAAGGAAAAGAAAACCATGTGTGAAGATTGCAAGGATAAAGAGTAAGTCTACTTTTTTAATAAACTATCAATTACGCTGGGATCTGCCAGAGTTGAGATATCGCCCAAATCACTTTCGTTTTGGGCGATTTTTTTAAGAATCCTTCTCATGATTTTTCCAGATCGTGTCTTGGGTAATCCTGAAACAAACTGAATAACACTTGGTTTTGCATGAGGTCCAATTATTTTAGCTACAGATGCTAAAATATCATTTTTAATAGCTTCTGATGGATCAATTCCTGTCATCAACGTAACAAAAGCATAAATTCCTTCTCCAGTAATTTCATGGTTATAACCAATAACTGCTGCTTCAGCAACTCCATTTGCTGCACCAATTGCACCCTCAACTTCCGCTGTTCCAATACGATGACCGGAGACATTCAGGACATCATCAACTCTTCCAGTAATCCAATAATAACCATCTTCATCAACATAGGCTCCATCTCCTGTAAAATAATTTCCCGGTGCTTGAGAAAAATAGGTATCAATGAATCGTTGGTGATCGCCATAAACAGTTCGCATTTGCCCTGGCCATGATTCGGTGATTACTAAAAACCCTGTCTTATTGGCTTCTTCGATTTTTTTTTGATTTTCGTCTAAAATCTCAGGGAAAATACCAGGCAAAGGGTGGGTGGCTGAACCAGGCTTTAGTTCAGTTTGATGCGGAATAGGAGAGATCAGTATTCCTCCAGTTTCAGTTTGCCACCAAGTATCTACAATTGGACAATTTGATTGTCCAATAATTTCATAATACCATCTCCATTCTGGTGACTTAATCGGCTCCCCTACTGTTCCTAGCACTTTTAAAGAATCAAGATTGTAGCGTTGAGGCCATGAATTCCCTTCTTTCATTAAAGCCCTTAAAGCCGTTGGAGCCGTATAGAAAATATTGACTTGATGTTGTTCTATAATTTGCCAAAACCGTCCAAAATCAGGATAGTTTGGAACCCCTTCAAAAATTACTTGGGTTGCTCCGTTAGATAAGGGGCCATAAACAATATAGGAATGTCCTGTAATCCAACCAATATCTGCAGTACACCAGTAAATGTCTCCTTGTTGATAATCAAAAACTTTCTGATGTGTATAAGAAGTATAAACTAAATAACCTCCTGTGGTATGAAGTACACCTTTAGGTTTTCCAGTAGACCCAGAAGTATAAAGAATAAACAAAGGATCTTCGGCATTCATTTTTTCTGGTTCGCATGTCCTGGGTTGATTCATAACGAAATCGTGCCAAAAAATATCTCTGCCTTGTTGCATATTGATAGAATTATTACTACGATTGACAACAATGACTTTTTCAATTGAAGGACAATTGTCTAATATTTTGTCGGCGTTATCTTTCATAGGAATATCTAGTTTTAAACCTCTGATTCCGAAATCCTGGGTAATAAGTGCCTTGCACTGTGAATCGTTGATTCTGTTCTCAAGAGCGGTACTTGAAAAAGCTCCAAAAACTACTGAATGAATTGCACCAATTCTTGCACATGCAAGCATAGCAACAATGGCTTCTGGAATCATTTGCATATAAATACAGATTCTATCGCCTTTTTGAATATTGATTTCTTTTAATGCATTAGAAAAAGCGCAAACTTGATCTAATAATTCTTGATACGAAATTTTTTTTGAGACAGAAGGATCGTTGGATTGCCAAATAAGGGCAGTGCGATTTCCATTTCCTTGTAAAATATGTCGATCTATACAATTATAGGACGCATTCAAAATTCCGTCAGAAAACCATTCAATATGGCCTTGAGAAAAATTGCTTTCATTTACTTTAGTATATTCAGTAAACCAATCGATTCGTTTTCCTTCTTTTTTCCAGAATTCTTGAGAAATAGCTAAATTATTTTGATTTTTTTGTATCATATTTTTTAAAAAATATTTACTATACTTTCAATCTAATATACTTAAAACTAATCAAGGAGAAAAAATGAAAAGACTAATTATCTTATCCGTTCTTTTTTCATTTATTTTTGCACAATATAATCAAGGAAATACGGTTGTTACTTGGTCAAAATATAAATGGAATCCTATGTCTGAAATTGAAGGAGCAACTTGGACAGATCGCGTAAATGATGTGACTGAATTTCACTCAAAAAGAAATCCAGTGGCACGTAATTTGTTAAGTTCAATGATGTTAACTCATTACTGGACAGGAAGCGTTCAAGATGTTCATCTTTTAGGAGAATTTCGCAATATGGGTGATGCTACAGATTATGCGGGAGTGAATAATCTTAATCAGATGGCATGGAGAAATCAGGATGAAAGAACAACTGCAGTAAGAAACTATAATAGACATTTTCAAAGTTATCATGAAGATGTTCATATTTTTGAAAATTGGACTGCTCTTGAGAAAAAGCGCAAAATTACTTTAACTGGAGAAGAAACACTGGTGTCAGGACCAGTAGTAGTGGTTAGCGTTCGCTATTTTAAGAGCCTCGGATCAATTGAAAATGGATCAGCCGATGAAAGACTAGATTTACTCAAGAAATTTGCAAATGAAGTTGTTAAAAAGAATCCAAAAATCTTAAGTCAAAAAGTCTTAACACATTTATGGTCAGATTCCATCGAAGGTGGAAGAGTTCCAGTTTATTACATTACTGAGTATGCTTCAATGGGAGATGCAGATAATGTTGATAACGCACCTTATGTAGAAGCAGCATTTTCTCAAGAAGAAAGAAGTCGTTATAATGGCTACTTTCATCCATTAACCGAATATCATGATGATTTAGGTCTATGGAGAAATTTCGAACCTGCTAATAAAAATTAGTACCAAGAAAAAAAAGGCTGGTTAATCCAGCCTTTTTTTCTTTAAAATATTTTTTTCTGTTGTAAATTTTTGCATGAAAATCTCTCAAAGCATAATACTTACATCCCTATTCTTTTTCATTAGTTGTAATCAAAACATTGAAGTGCAGTCCCGCTATTTAGAGTCAAGAACTCCAATTATTTTGATTTCTATTGACGGCTTTCGATGGGATTATTTTGAAAAAACTGATACTCCTAATTTTGACAGAATTATTGAAAATGGAGTACGCGCTGAAGGACTCATTCCTTCTTATTTAAGTAAAACTT
>Ga0255772_10004579_pt1 | contig 12991 bp, 22 predicted proteins | sample 071ome_34_FD_179970 | JGI IMG/M metagenome (GOLD analysis project Ga0255772, IMG submission 179970) | Coastal salt marsh microbial communities from the Groves Creek Marsh, Skidaway Island, Georgia - 071411BT metaG (version 2) | ecosystem: Environmental > Aquatic > Marine > Intertidal zone >...
GCTCGAGGCCTAACTGCTTATCGGCGCAGGTCTTAAAAAACTCGCTGCCAGTCACCCGGCTGTACTCTGCCCATTCTGCCTGCAACATCTCCAGCAGCCGCTGTAGCTCTTGCTGGGCGAAGTAGAATCCCCGCCGTGCTGCGACATCGAGCGTTTTTGGGTACTGATAAAACAGCTGCAGCAGTGCCGCATCATCTGCGCTGATCCCATCCATGGGGCCTCCCTTTGCTAAATGTTTTTGCGCCCAATCGAGCCCACGCTGAGATGCTGCGAGCAGGAGCTGATGCTCTGCTGGGTAGGCGTCCCATGCTGCGCGCACCTCTGCGCCGCTGATCATGCGTACTCTCAGCGGCTCTGGCAAATAGAGCCCCCAGATGCGATCGGGATTGAGCAGGCGCAGGGAGAAATGAGGCAGTGTGCGCCCCCCCCCTTTGCTCAGGATCTCACCCTCCACAATATCAAACATTCTGAGTACGGCGAGCATCCCCTTGATGCGCCCCTGGTAGAAGGTTTTGTGGCGCTGCTTGCGGGTGTTCCTAAAATGCCAACTGCGAAAATTAGAGCAGAGCTTTAGGTAGGCCATCTCAAGGCCTCTGCCCTTGTGGATGATGCAGAGTAGCCAGTGGAGCGAGCGCGCCATGTCGAGCTGCGGCGCCTCCAGCATGAGGCCATTGTGCTGCTGTCTAATCTTGTGCGCTACCACCAGCGCCATCTGAATCTCTTTCCGCAGGGTGTACTGGCCTAGATCCTCGATGTGCGGTCTGCTGCCGATGAATAGTGGCTTTTGCATTTTCTCTCTCTTGTGTTGCTTGCCTTAGCGGGTGGGGCTGCTGCCCCGGTTAATTCTGGCGCCAATCTCCCCATGCGCCTGGCGGATCTTGAGGCTGTGGATTTTCCCGCCACGCTATTGCCGCTGGGGCGGGGGCCTCTCCCATGCGCGGGGCTGGGGCTGGAGCAGAGGGCTCACGCAGGCGATCGAGAAAGACCACATCATTGGCGATCACGTCCCAAAACTTGCGCCCCTGCTCATCTTCTCTGCTCTCCAGACGCCCCTCTACATAGACCTTGGAGCCCTTGCTGATGTGCTGCTGGCAGAGCTTCGCCAGCCCCCCCCAACACTTGATATTGTGCCAAACTGTGCGCTCTTGCGTCTGGCCGTCTCTGGTGGTCCATTTTTCAGACGTGGCCATCGAAAACCTGCACAGCGTTTTGCCGTTGCTGGTTTCCCTCGCCTCTGGGTCGCGGCCCAGATTGCCCACTAGGATCACCTTGTTGATGCTGCCTGCCATGCTCTGCCTCTGTTGGGGGGTGTTGGGTGTTGTCTCAATGGGGCCACGCCCGGAGGCGCGGAAGGCGCTGTGCCTCGATTGAGAGGCCGCTCTCTGCCTGCATTGCTTCAATGGGGCCACGCCCGGAGGCGCGGAAGGGCATCACGGCGTAAATGAGATGGGGGGGGCTGGTATTCCCAGCCGATCGCGCAAATCCACCAGGGCAATCTCAATGCGGCTGACGTGATCCGGGGGGCACCACAAAGAGAGGTGAGACTGCAGGTGCTGGAGCTCCAGCCGCACCTGAGCTAGACGGGCGGCCTCCTCCGGGGTGATCACCCGGGTGGCGCCGTGGGCGGCATCTGCCATTGGCTCACTGCTCATCGTCTGCCTCCTCTGCGTCATCAGTCACAATCCCCAGATGCGCCTGCACCTGCGCAAACATCCCCCGCACCATCTGGGTGCTGGTCTGCTCTGGGCCAGTCACCTCGAGCTGCCGCTTTTCACTCCAGCGCTCTGGGAACCTGCGCGCCAATAGCCACGCAGCAGCGCGCCATTCTCCTGCGCTGCCCTCCACTGCCGCCTGCCGCATGAGCGCGATCAGGTTGGCCTCAGAGATGGCTTTGGCCTGCTCGACCTCTGTGCGAAATGAGGCATAGGGTGCCTCACCATCAGCGCCCCGCTTCATCCAATTATGCAGGGTTTGATAGGTCACACCACCAGCGCGGGCGGCAGTCTCGAGGGGCACACCCTGCGCCACCATTTGGCAGATGCGCTCCTGCACATCTGCATTTAGTTTTAGTGCTGTCATATTACACGCGCGCGTTAATCCTAAAACTCCTCCCCCTATGAGACTTCTCTAACCCTGCATAGGGGGAGGGGCTGCTGCCCCCCCATGATAGAGCGGGCGCGCGCGTCGTCAACAGCGCATAAAAAAACGCCAGAGAGAGCCTATCCCCCTCTGGCGCCCGCTGACAGCGCAGTCAGTATCTGCCCGCAGTGTATCGCTCAGCGGCGAGATGCGCCACCCAGATGATAGTGGAAGAAAGGTCTTGGCACTTTCTTCCACCTCTGCCCTATCGCCTGCTAGCTCCCTTAAAATGATAGTGGAGCTCCCCGTTGAGGCAGGCGCCGCGCAGGCGATCAGCCACTGGCGGGGTGAGGTAGCCCGGGCCAAAGAAGCCCAGCTCAGCTGGGGTGAGATTGCTGGCCACCATCACAGGAAGCGCAGCTGCGTGCGCCTCATGCAAAAGGCGGCAGATCTCGCGCCGCTCCAGATCACCCCTCTGCATCCCGAGCTCATCGATAAACAGCGCCCGGGCCCCCTTGATGCTGGCGCCCGCATCAATCTGCTCATGCCCCTCCACTTTATCCATCTGGTTTGAGAGCAAAGAGCGGTAATGGTGCGCCTCGATATAGGCCGCGCGGCGCCCACCCAGCGTGCAGCGCAGCGCAGCCCCCACCATGAAATGAGTCTTGCCCGTGCCAGGGGGGCCCGTGAGGATGAGCGCGGGGGCCTCGCCTGCGTCTGCCAGCTCAAACCAGCGCTCGAGGAGCTCCCCCAGCTCTGGGGGCATTTCATAGTTTTCGAGGGTGAGGCGCTGGGCGCCAGCTGGTAGCCTCATGCGCTGCACTGCTCTCAGCTGCTTATTCATCTGCCCGCAGGGGCACAGAGAGAACCTGCGGCGCCCCGCATCATCAGTGGTGCTGCGCCCGTGCCCCCCACCCGCACAGGGGAGGCAAGCTGTATTACAGCGCCCCAGCTGCCGCGCCACCACCACCCTGCGCCGCTGGGTGGGGTCTACCTCTGCGCTCTCCTCGAGGCGCTCTAGCAGGGAGGTGGGGGGCTGCTCGAGCGCCTCTGCTTCTGCGGCCTCTTTACGGTGTGCGCCTGCGCGGAAGCCCTCGAGCACAGCAGAGAGGCGATCGACTGCGCCCCCGATATGGATTAGCTCACTCATGATTCTCTCCTCTGAACTGCTGGTGGTAAGCCTCGATTGACGATGAGAGGCGCGCGAAGTAGGGGGTGGGCTCTGGCTGTGGCTCGGGCTCGAGCTCGGGCTCGGGCTGGGGTGCTGGCGAGCTCCACCAATCCCAATCACCCGAGGCAGGGGAAGAGGTGACGGGCGCCTCTGGCTCACCCGGCTGCTGGGCGCCAGCGCCTGCGCGCTCAGTCTGCTCAACAGATTCTCTGCTGTTGGTAGATGTTGGTGAGTGTTGGTATGGGGGGAAAGAAGTTGCACATTTGGTGCGCACTATCTTGCCCATTTCAGGTGCACTATCCTGCACCCCCAACTGTGCACTATCTTGCACATGTGCACTATCCTGCACCTGTGCACTATCCTGCACAGTTTGGGGGATGGCGATGCGACGCCCCCGCACATAGCCTGTGCGCTTGAGCTCCTGCAGCAGGTTGCTCGCCTGCCTCTCAGAGTAGCCCAGCTGCGCGACGATACGCGCACGGGGGCCACGCCCCAGCTGCCCCGTCTGATAGTCCAGGTAGGTGGTGAGCTCGAGCAGTGCCAGCCGCGCGCCCGGGCTCAAGTCTGGCGCCTGCCAGATGGCGCGCAGGTCAGAGAATGATGGGGCGTGGGGCCCCGGTTTGCAGCTCATCTCTCTCTCCTCTCTCTCCTCTCGTGGGTGCAAATAATGTATTGACAATCTCTATGCGTGTTGTCAACATCTCATTACTCCCAATGAGGGGAGGGGGGCCAAGGTAGAGCCCCCCACCAACACACAGGTCCCGCACAAGGGGCCAAGAGGAAATGAATATGGACAATCAAGATCTCGCACACGCACTCTCTGCTCCCGAGCTCCTCACCCCTGCGCAGTTCCGGGCCCTCACCGAGCGCTTCGAGGACGCTGAGCTCTGGGCCCTCGCGGACGAAGCGCACCGCGCCCCCTCGCGAGAGCGGGTCGAGGAGCTCGCCGAGCTCGGGCGCCTCTCCCGCTACCTCTCCCCAGAGATCATCGAGCTCGAGCCGATCGGCGACGACGACGACCCGGAGCAGCTCGATGAGGATGAGTTCGAGGAGCTCATGAGCTGGCGGGAGATGGAGCTCGGTGAGATCCTCGATGAGCGAGGGTTCAAGCTAGAAATCACGGTTCGCGAGGGCTGCGATCGAATCTATCTCGTGCGCCACGGCTGGCGCTGGCTTTGGGTGCAGGCTTTCGCGGGGATCTGGGCCGCTTGGAGGCTAGACTTCTAAAGGCCCCCATACAAGGAGAGAGCAATGAGCCAGATGATCACCTACAACCAGCGCCTGCCGCGCGAGATGCTCGAGCTGCTCGACGCAGAGCTAGAGCACGCCCGCAAAGATGAGCCCCGCCTCAGCCGCTCCGCCCTGGTGCGCGAGATGCTCGAGGCTGAGCTGCAGCGCAGACAAGCCGAAAGAGGAGAGCAGTGATGCGCGTCATCAATCGCCCCACCACCCGCCACATCTACTGCGCGCACGGGCAATTCCCCCGCAGGGTGCGCGACATCGACGATCTGACCATCACTGCCCGCTGCGCCTGCTGCGGCTCTCTGGGCCAGTGGGGGCTGGAGCTGCTCGACTATCGAGGCGAGCAGGGGGTGATTCTTACCTGTGATCCCTGCGCGCAGTTGCATGACCTGCGCGCCACCACCCAGCACTGAGGAGGAGAGAATGAACTACCAGATGGCGATCAAAGACTACCCGGCAGATCCAGCCACCCCATGGGTGGCGCCCGCTGGCTATCTCGCGGCAGAGCGCTGGCTGCGCGACTATCCACCCACCTGGCCAGAGGCGAGCTGCTCAAACGCACAATGCGAGTGCGGAGGAGAGTATGAAGTGCTCACCCGCACCAGTCACAACACAGCTATTTTTCAGTGCCTAGAGTGTGAGGAGAGAGACAATGCCTAGAGCTAAACAGCGGCGCATCTGCCGCAAAGAGTATCGAGCCAGCAAGCTCCGTGAGCGAGCGCCATTCCCAGCCCACGCCCCCGCGCCCCGCAGCGATCTGAGAGAGTGGCTGCTCATGTTTTCGGTTTCCCTGATCGCAGGGTTTACCCTGCTCGAGATCCTCAATTGGGCAGCGCGCCCGCATTTCTGATTTAGCACCCCGCGCCCCATTACCCCAACAGCAGGAAATGAGGCGCGAGGAGGAGAGGAATATACATGAACATGATCACCAATGAAGCGCAAGTGTCGCTCCTCGAGCGGCAGGCGGCCGCGCGGCTCATGCTCGCTCAGGCGAGGCAGCTGGAGCTCCAGAATGAGCTCACCCAGCTGGAGCTGGAGGAGAAGCGGGCCGCGCTCAAGATGCAGGAGGCAGAGCGCATCAGCGCCAGCACCTATGCAAAGATGGGCGCCGCAGACGTGTATTATGCGTGGCGCGCCATGGGTGAGCCCCGCGGATTAAACATGGCTCAGACGTTGCAATCTGCCCACACTATGCGCGGGGGCAAACTCTCAGAGCACGCTGCCCTGCAGTGGGGTGACGTGGAGCGCAGCGGGCTCCTCGAGGATCTGCGGGTGGTCGAGCGTAGCGCCAATGCGGTGGTGCTCGACGTCAAGCGGCGCGGGCGCTCACCCCAGCGCATCTCTTGGACCATGGCAGATGCGCAGCGCGCGGGCCTCGCCAACAGCAACACCTGGCGCCAGTACCCTGCCCGGATGCTGGAGGCGCGCGCTAAGACTGAAGCCGCCACGCTCATTTTCTCTGACATCACCACTGGCGCAGGGGGCTCTGGCGCCAACACCTACAGCACTGAGGAGGCAGCCTTTTTCTCTGGCGAAGACACAGAGGCGCTCGCGGCGGTGGTGGGTGTGCCAGAGCTCGCGCCCGGAGAGGCACCCAGCGCACCACCCGCGCCACAGCGCCCCAGCTCTCCCCCTGCACCCTCTGCGCCCCCACGCCCCTCGGCGCCCGCAGGGCCACCAGAGCACATCAAGCTGCGCCTAGAGCAGATCCTCTCAGAGCGCAAGATCCCAATGGAGACAGCCATGCTTTATTTGCGCGGGGCAGGGGTGGCGCCCCCCAGAGACTATGAGGCGCTCACCCGGCTGGTAGATGAGCATTTCAGCCTAGATGGTCCATTCTATGAGGCCCACCCTGTGCTGCTGCCTGGAGAAGTGGAGTGATAGGCTCTGCCCTGCTCACACTGCTCACCGTCCTACTGATCAGGCAGCTCCTAAAGAGGCGCTAGAGCTCACTCCCTCAGCGCGGGGCGGGGGTGTCAATCTGCTTTTGTGGGATTGGCACCCCCCCCTCAGCGCGGGGCAGGGGTGCGCTTAAAGTGCCCCTCCAGCCTCGCCATCATCTCGCGCAGCTGCTGCAGCTCCTGCCGGATCAGCTCTAGGGTGTTATCCACAGATTTTGCCCTAGCCTCGAGGCTCATCACCCGCTGCTCTAGCACGGCCATGCGTGAGGCATGATCTGCCTTGATGCGAGCGAATTGCCACGCCAACCCCAGCGCCGTGAACACTGCGGCGCCGCTGATCGTGATGCTATCCATGGGGCCTCCTATCGAGCCAGCGAGAGGGTGAGCGCAGTGGCCAGGATGCCGCCACCCGCTGCGGCGCCCACCTTCCACCACCAGAGTTCACGGCGCTGCTGCTCGAGCCGCTCAGTGAGCCGATCCTCTATCGTCTGGAGCTCCTCCACCCGCGCGGTGATGGGCTGCAGGCGCTCCTCACAGCGGGCAGTATTGGCTGCCAGCTCTCTCATGCACAGCTGCTGCTGATCACGCACGCGCCCCTCGCACGCTCTGCCCTGCGTCTGGAGCTCCCCAATGAGGCGAGCGAGCTCCACCCGGCGCACCAGGAACCCTGCACGGGGTGCGGGCGCCCCCTGCTCCAGCCAGTGCACCTCTACCTCGAGGCGCTGCTCCAGCTCTGGGCGCAGGCCGCTCTGCGGGGCTGGGGCTGCGAGCAACCCGGAGAGGGTGAGAATCAGTGCGCTATTCATGGGATTGCACCATCGGGGCAGCGCTGGCGGCAGATGATGCAGTCTAGGTGGCTGCCTGCCTCCTCTGTTGCCCGTATGCGCTCCTCGCAGCTTTGGCGCTCACGCTGCACGCAGCGCTCCAGCCCGCGCCCCTCTGCCTGCGTCTGCGTCTGCTCTAGGGCAGAGACCTGCCGCCCGCAGACCTCGAGCGCCTCAATCTCTGGCGCACACTCCTGCTGGTGATTGGGGGTGCTCACGCTCCAGCGCCCCGCCATCACAGAAGAGATGGTGAGCGCCAGCGCGATCAGGTGGTTGTGGTATTGCTCAAACCGCATCAATCAAATCTCCATACTAAGCAGCGGGTGTACCCCACCCACCGCTCCGGGCTGGTCTTTGAGTACAGGACATCGGAGGCGTTATAGGCGCTAGAGGCGACGGTCTGGACCCGCCACGATACCGACGCCGCCGAGGCTGTCGCATCTATCCAGACGCGCGCGGTCTCATCGCGGGAGAGAAGCACGATATCTTCAAAATTGTTTGCCTTCTCACCGTTCTGATAGCTCTGCGTCCCGATATAGCTAGTCGCATTCTCGTCATAAAATTGACTGTAGATCTGCCGAGTGTTAGCCCCTGCAACTCCGCCGCTCCGGCCAATGTCCAGAGCTCCCTCGAGTAGATAGTAATAGCCGACTGGAAGTGTGATCACACCGGCCGCGATACTCGCGACGGAGCTCCCAACAAGCGTCTCTGTGGTGGCCATCAAGATCTTGTCGTCGGTGGCAAAAGAGGCCATTGAAGACGAATCAGAAAACCGGGCGAGGCCGGAGGGCTCAACAACAGTATATGTGGCGTTCGAATACGTCATTAGACCCCCATCCGGAAGGCAAAATATCTCGTGTAGGTGCCGTCAAATGACAGCCCCGGATAGGACGCGGAGGTCCATTGATCAAACACGCGGACCTTGATCGTGGCGGCGGAAGATCTCCAAAATCCTACCTCGTCGTCAGAGACCTCTTCGTATAGATCGTCAACGGTGCCGTATCGGTAAATACAGACCCCCGACTGCTCTTTGTAATTCGCGGCATCATTGTCGTCACCGACACGCCCGCGGCATTGGGCAGTGGCGGAGATGACCCCGCGCAGAAGAACGGGGACGCTAAACGATACCCCGTCGGATGTCGTCGGCGGCAAGGTGAGCCACGGGACATCTACATCTACGGCTGAGGGGGAGCCGTTCAGCGTCGATTGAACACCCGTTAATAGCGCCATCGCCTCACCCGCTCCGCTAAATAACCCCGGTGAATAACTCATCCGACCCTCCAGATCACAGCGTGGCTGTCGCTTGTGTTGAGGGTGACGCCGGCATCAACCGACGTGGTCTCGACCTGGACGGAGCCCGGCGACGACAAGACAAGGTGAGCGTCCGCAGAATCAAGGGACGCATTTTGAGAGCCTGGGGCGATCTCTCGATTCGTCGCGCCCGCTACCCCGAGCAGAGCGCCGCCGACCTCGCGCCACTGATAGACAATGTTGCGATCCGCGGCGGAGCGAGTGATCGCCGCGGTGAAGCGCAACATATACTCCCCCGCGGGGAGCTGGATATCGTTGCTGCTGATCGTCGGCGTGAACCCAGACGAGCTGCCTACCAGCGTTGGAGTGAGGGGATTCCCGGCAGAGGGGCTCCCCGAGAACGTGAGAAACGCCGCATCTGTCTGCGTGCTGCGTTGAGTGTTGGCAGATGGTTCATACGTCACGAGGGCCCCCTATGCTAGATGATGTGCCAGCGCGTATTCGTCGCATCTGCGACGAGCGTGAACGAAGCCTTGTCCGTTGAGATCGTGATAGATCCGCCCGCGGCTCCCCCCTCGATGTCGTCAGCGGCGTTAGCCGTGATCGTGACGTCGTAGGTCGCTCCGACCCGCTTGATATTGAGCTTGTAGCCGTCGTCAACGGTGCCCGTGATCTGCGGAAGAGTCATCGTGACAATCGCGCCCGCAGTCGCCGTGTCGACGATATAGATCCGCTCGAGCTCGGAGCTCGCGATAGCGCCGATGGTCGTATTCGCGGAGACGTTGTAAATGTCCGGACGTGAGCCGCCGGAGACAGTCGTAAAGCTGAGTTGACCCGCTCCATTCGTCTGGAGTACCTGACCCGTGGTCCCGTCCGCTTGAGGCCAGTTCAACCCGTCGAGCACAATAGAACCCGTTGTGTCTGGAGTGATCGCGATATTGCCCGCTGCTGCTGACACGATCGCGTTGCCGTTCACGTCGAGTGCACCACCTAGCTGTGGGGTGGTGTCATCCACAACATCAGCGAGCCCCGTCTGATTGGCGAAGCTCAGTTGCCCTGCGCCATTAGTGACCAGCACCTGCCCATTGGCTCCATCTGCCTGCGGCCAGTTGAGACCATCGAGAACAATGCTGCCCGTGGTGTCTGGCGTGATCGCAATGTTGCCCGCTGCCGCTGATACGATCGCGTTGCCATTAACGTCGAGCGCGCCACCTAGCTGCGGAGTGGTGTCATCCACAACATCAGCGAGCCCTGCTGCCTGGTTGGTGAATGAGAGCTGCCCTGCGCCATTGGTGACCAGCACCTGCCCATTGGCTCCATCTGCCTGCGGCCAGTTGAGACCATCGAGAACAATGCTGCCCGTGGTGTCTGGCGTGATCGCGATATCGCCTGCTGCCGCAGACACGATCGCATTGCCGTTCACATCCAGAGCACCACCTAGCTGTGGGGTGGTGTCATCCACAACATCTGCCAGCCCCGTCTGATTGGCGAAGCTCAGTTGCCCCGCACCATCAGTGACCAGCACCTGCCCATTGGCTCCATCAGCTTGAGGCCAGTTGAGGCCATCGAGAACAATGCTGCCCGTGGTGTCTGGCGTGATCGCAATATCACCCGCTGCCGCTGACACGATCGCATTGCCATTAACGTCGAGCGCGCCACCTAGCTGCGGGGTGGTGTCATCCACAACATCAGTGAGCCCTGTCTGATCAGTGAATGAGAGCTGCCCTGCACCATTGGTGACCAGCACTTGATTGGCAGAGCCGTCTGCCTGAGGCCAGTTGAGGCCATCCAGCACAATGCTGCCCGTGGTGTCTGGCGTGATCGCAATATCACCCGCTGCCGCTGACACGATCGCGTTGCCGTTCACGTCGAGCGCACCACCCAGCTGCGGGGTGGTGTCATCCACAACAGCTGCCAGTCCTGCTGCCTGATTGGTGAATGAGAGCTGCCCCGCTCCGTTTGTCTGGAGTACCTGCCCATTGGCTCCATCTGCCTGTGGCCAGTTGAGACCATCGAGAACAATGTTGCCCGTGGTATCTGGCGTAATTGTGATATCGCCTGCTGCCGCAGACACGATCGCATTGCCGTTCACGTCGAGCGCGCCACCCAGCTGTGGGGTGGTATCGTCTACAACAGCCTGTAGGCCTGTCTCTGTGTTGTCGATCTTGTCGATCTTGGCGGGGTCAATCACCCCGCCCATGTCAGCATTTACAATGAGGTGATCACCAATGCTCCAGCTCTGCCCAAACTGTGTGCCCGCTACGCTGATCACATAAAAATCACCCTTGAGCGCATTGGTGAGCGCAGGGGTGCCAGTGCTCGCATCAAACGCGCCCTTGTAGGTGAGCTGTCCCGTGAGGGCTGTATTTTCCCACTGCCCTGAGCCGCTGTTGTATTGAAGGATCTGGCCATTGGCCAGCACCCCGAGGGTGACATCAGAGAGCCCACCCAGAGCTGTTGCGCCGCCACCACCACCACCACCACCAGAAATCATCAATGTCATGATCTGCGCTCCTTAAATTGTGGGATCAGAGAGGCCAAGCAAGAAGATCAGCTCATCTCCTGCCGCTGCCTTTTTGTATGCGATCGTTGTGATCACTGCCCCAGCTGTGGCCGCGATCGGGAGGGAGATGGCAGCAGTGGAAGGGATCTCAATCTCTGCTGCCACTGGGTCTGCGGCGCCGCCTCGAGCGCGCAGCTTGAGATAGGCGCTGCCTGTGGCTGATGTGTTGCGCACACCCACAGAGATAAACTGCAGACCTGCAGGCATGGCGCTGCCCGTTTTGGAGTCCTGCACATCAGTGCTCTCAACATCAGTCCAATCTGTGCTGGCATTGGTGCTGGTGTCGATTGAGCCGATATACCCCGCAGATTGCTGGGGTGGTGTTTTGTTCACTCTCATTGTTGAGCCCTCCCTGAAAACTTGTGCTCAGCGGCATTGCCGCCAACAAACACCCCCAGCGCAGTCTGGATTGAGAGCAGCACCTCAGTGGTTGCCACACCCATCAGAGCCAGCGCAGAGGTGGCGATCACTGAGACCAGATAGGCCGCCATTTTTCGGCCCCCAACAGCCTCAAGCAAGATCTTGAGCTTGGGGTCTGTAGACGGCGGCGATTGAGGAGAGAGTGCGCTCTCTGGAGCCAACACCCTCTCTGTAGTCTCCGCTGGGCCCGTAGGCCTTTGCGTTGCCCTCGTAGGTGATGTAGGCGTCTCCTGCGAGCTCTTTGCAGATGGTGATGTGCTGTCCATATGGTTTAGCCTGCCTATCTGCCGCACTGGCTGAGTCATTGAACACTACCACAATATCACCCGGCTGCATCCCCTCAACGGGCACCCTGCGCGCCTGCCAATCTCGCCAGAGCCGATAGGTGGAAGGGAATGTTTTTTTGCGAATCTGCGGGAGCAGAGAGGCCCAGCACTGAGCTGCAAATGCGCCGCACCAGGCAAACTGCCCATTGCGCGTGTAGGGCTCCTCCCAGCTCCACTGCAGCCCCTCATTACCTCTGATGTAGGAGTCGATGCGCTGCCAGTCTCCACCCAGCTCTGGCTCAGTGACATTTAGCTTGAACTCTGCCAGAGCGCGCTCGAGCGCCACGGCAGCAGCTGCCTGCACCTCAGAGGTGAGCGCGCCCTCTCCCATGCGCCCCTCGCCTGCGGGCAGGTCGATCGCCATTGAGGCCACCTCTCTGCGCAGGTGCCTGATGAGATCCGCCTGCCCATCAGCCCCGCTCTGGAGCTCCAGCAGCTCTGCCTCCAATCCCTTCACCCGCTCGATCAGATCCTTGTTTGACGGTCGCGCCATTAGAGATACTCCTGCCCATCATTTGCGGCAGTGCCCAGCGTGCCCGCTGCGTCTGCCAGATATGCCCGCGCCTGATGAGAGGCCGGGGCTGAGTCATAGCTGGTGGGCTCGATATGCCCCACGGCGCTGGCTATCCCATGCGCTGCGCTGAATTTGATTTCATTCCCGTTGATGCTGGCGATCGTGAGAGTGACAGCAGAATCCTCATCACCGGGCGGGATGTAGTCGATCACATCACCCACGCTGAAAAATTCCACATCATAGCGGGTGACACCTGTGGGGGATTGCCCGCGACCATAGGTAAAATTCTCCACCTCAATCGTGGTGGCATCAATGATCGCTTTGAGCTCTGCTGCCACATTCCAGCCAGCACTGCCAAACCCATAATGCAGGATCTCAACCTCCACCCCCTCACCTGTGAGGCGCTGGCGCACACTGCGCACCATCCCCACCCCTGCATTGACACCATAGGAGTCACCATAGCCGCGCAGCTCTGGAGAGCTCACCTGCACATAGGCGCCCACCTCGAGCAGATGCCCTAGATAAAATCCAACTGTGCCCCGCCAGAGGCGCACAGGATCAGATCCAATCCTAAAGATGCGGGTGAACACAGGGCGCAGGGCAGAGTAGATGTCTGCGGTATTCTGCCCCAGCTCCTCTGCCGTGGCGCCGTATAGGCTGAGGTCTAGGGAGAGTCGCTCTTGTGAATAGGCATTAATGG
>Ga0255772_10004591_pt1 | contig 12970 bp, 11 predicted proteins | sample 071ome_34_FD_179970 | JGI IMG/M metagenome (GOLD analysis project Ga0255772, IMG submission 179970) | Coastal salt marsh microbial communities from the Groves Creek Marsh, Skidaway Island, Georgia - 071411BT metaG (version 2) | ecosystem: Environmental > Aquatic > Marine > Intertidal zone >...
TTGTAGCAGTTGAAAGTGGAGTTTTACTATGCGTCGTTGGAATGGTTGGGGTGATGAGAGCACCTATTTAGAATTACCTGAAAATGGACAATCATTTTTAGAAGAGCGTGTAGGTGGAGCATCTCCTCTGGAGAATGCCAGTTACGATCAAGTAGAAGCGTCAGTACCGGACTCTCGTTTGCCTGAATCGCCTTTGTACAGCGTATCGAAAAAAGATCGTGTAATGCACGCTCGTGGTCAGAGTTTGCCTGACTGGCTTGCTATGAAAAGCGGAAACATTGGCGTGTTTCCTGATGCCGTAAGTTATCCTGAATCAAGCGATGATGTTCGCAAATTGTTGGATCAGGCGAAAGAAAATAATTGGGTCGTTATTCCTTATGGCGGTGGTACCAGTGTGGTTGGTCATATCAATCCTCTTAAAGATGAACGCCCTGTTATCACAGTAGATATGAGTCGAATGTGTCGTCTTCTTGATCTTGATGAGCAAAGTCGTATTGCCACTTTCGGTGCAGGTGTTCCAGGTCCGCTACTAGAGTCCCAACTGCAGGCTAAAGGTTATACGCTTGGCCATTTTCCGCAGTCGTTTGAACTTTCTACATTAGGTGGTTGGATTGCCAGCCGATCAAGTGGTCAGCAGTCTCTTAAATACGGACGTATTGAGCAACTGTTCGCTGGCGGGAAAATTGAAACACTTGATACAACCCTTGATATTCCAACCTATCCGGCTTCTTCTGCAGGACCAGATATCCGCGAATGGTTTATGGGCTCGGAAGGGCGTTTTGGTATTCTTACGGAAGCAAAAGTTCGTGTTACGCCAATAGCCGATCAAGAAAAGTTCTACGTAGCCTTTTTACCAAGTTGGATTGAAGCCTTGAACTGCGTTAGAACTATGGTTCAGGCTGGTATTCCAATGTCTATGATGCGCTTAAGTAATGCCATTGAAACGGAAACTCAATTAGCATTAGCTGGTCATGAAAATCAAATTAAGTTACTTGAGCGATTTCTGAAGTTTAGAGGTGCAGGTGAAGGCAAGTGTATGTTTACCTTTGGTCTGACTCACAACAAAGCTCAGAACAGTTTATCCCTTTCTCAAGTTAAGAAAATTATCTCCAGATTTAATGGTGTCTATACAGGCTCAATGCTGGGCAATCGTTGGAAAGAAAAACGATTCCTTTTCCCGTATCTGCGTGAAACGCTTTGGGAGCGTGGTTATGCCGTAGATACTCTGGAAACAGCAACGGATTGGGATAATGTCGATAGTCTGCTAAATGCTATTGAAACCAATCTAAGGTCTGCTCTGAAAGATGAAGGTGAGAAAGTTCATGTATTCACTCATTTATCTCACTTCTATGGTCAAGGATGCAGTATCTATACAACCTATGTATTCAGAACCGCTGATGACTACGAAGAAACATTATCACGTTGGAAGCGATTGAAGCATTCAACCTCAGAGTTAATCGTCAATTCTCGAGGGACAATCAGTCATCAGCATGGTGTAGGTGTTGATCACGCTCCGTATATGGCTATCGAGAAAGGTGCAGTATCTACAGGGTTAATTAAAAACGCCGCTGATTACTTTGACCCTAAACAGCAATTGAACCCAGGTAAGTTGCTTGTGTCAGAGCCATCTGATACCACTGAGGGTGTTGATTCAGATTCGTCTTCTGTTCAATCTGTGTAACGTTGGGCAGGTGTAGTATGGACGATTTATCAGTCGCTTCTAAACGGACATTGACCGGTTGTGCCCGGGAGTTTCGCCAAACAGTTCAGAAGGCTATTTCGTCTGACGAACAAAGGGCAAAACATCTTCGATTTGATTTGGTTGTCATAGGCGGCGGAATTACTGGTGCCGGCATTCTAAGGGAAGCTGCAAGACGAGGCTTGAAAGTTCTTCTGCTTGAGCAAAAAGATTTTGCGTGGGGAACATCCAGTCGTTCATCCAAAATGGTCCATGGCGGTCTTCGCTATCTGGGTGAAGGTCGTTTTGGATTGACCCGTGAATCTGTTCAGGAACGGCAGCGTTATCTTGATGAAGCTCCAGGCTTGGTCGATGTAATGCGCTACTTAATGGTTCATAAGAAGGGCGTCTTTCCACCTCGCTGGTTATTTCAAATTCTTCTTTCTGTGTATGATTTTTTTGCGGGTAAGAAATATCGTAAATCCGTTAAAGCGAGCGAACTGAGTGGCTGGTTAGGCCCTGTTGCTTCAGGAGATGCAACGGGCGGCTCGGTATTTGCCGATGCGGTTACAGATGACAGTCGATTGGTTTTAAGAACTCTGGCTGAAGCCATAAACGACTGTGGCGTTGCTCTTAATTATTGTTCTGTAAAACAGCTTGAGACAGACGCATCAGGGCGAGTCAATGGTGTAGCCGTTTACGATCATGTGCTAGGTGAAGCGTATTCAATCCAGGCCGATGCGGTAGTAAATGCCACCGGAGCCTGGGCAAATGAACTTACGAAAGAGAATGCGCCGACCCTTCGACCATTACGTGGAAGCCACTTAGTTGTTCCATTTTGGCGTCTGCCCGTGTCTTGTTCGATTTCCATGCTACATCCAAAAGATAAACGACCTATCTTTGTTTTTCCTTGGCAGGGCGCAAGTGTTATTGGCACAACAGATCTTGATCATAAAGAGTCACTGAATAAAGAGGCCTCAATCAGCCAGGAGGAGGTTGATTACTTGTTAGATGGCGTCAATTCTTATTTGTCTTTCAGTGAGCTTTCCGAGTCAGACGTGATTTCTACCTGGGCTGGCGTACGTCCTGTGATATCAAGTGGTAAAGGCCTGGATCCGTCTAAAGAGAATAGAGAGCATACTATCTGGCAGCGACCAGGTTTAGTCACGGTCAGTGGTGGTAAATTAACTACTTTCAGAGTGATAGCTTTTGATGTTCTGGAGCGTGTACTAAAAGATCAGTTAGGTAGACATGCAGGGGTTCGGGTGAAAGACTTCGGCCAAGCATTTTTCACCTCCACTCATTACGTTGCAAGTCATCTAAGCCAGCTCAGCGGACGAGTCCGTCGCCGTCTTTCGGGGCGTTATGGCATTAAGGCATTTGAATTAGTGAGTTCTTCAGACGCAGTAACGCTTGAAAGTACTGTCGGACATTCTGAAATTTCATGGGCAGAAATTGAATGGGCGATTAAGCATGAGTCTGTTCAGCATCTTGATGACTTGATGCTCAGACGAACGCGTTTGGGCAATGTAATGCCCAATCTAGATTCTCAATCATGGAGCAAGATTAAGCATCTGATGATGCACCATCTGGGCTGGAGTGAAAGTGTCTGGCATGATGAGCTGGAGCGCTATCTTAAGCTTTGGAATGAGAATTATTCTTTGCCTTGCAAAAAGGGTGAGTGTTCTAAGGATGTGTTCAAAGCAAGTCGTGTTGAGGTGGTGTGATCATGGAGCAAGCTTCCTCCTCTAAGACTCATATCCTAACGATTGATAACGGTACCCAGAGTATTCGGGCGCTGGTGTTTGATCTTCAAGGTCAGTTAATTGCCAAGTCCAAGGTACACCTGGATGCTTATTTTTCCAAGCATCCGGGCTGGGCAGAACAATACCCGGAATATTATTGGAAAAGCCTATCTGAGGCATGCAACAAGCTTTGGCTCGATCCAAATGTCGATCGAAACAATATCAAAGCGATGGCAGTGACTACTCAGCGAGGAACGGTTGTTAATCTTGATAAGGATGGGCATCCGCTGAGACCCGCCATTATCTGGCTGGATCAAAGAAAGGCAGATACAACGAAACCTTTAGGCGGAGCATGGGGACTGGCATTCAAGCTATTGCGGCTCACTGATACGATCAATACGTTTCGGGCAAAGTGTCAGGCTCGATGGATACAGCAGCAACAGCCTGAAATCTGGTCTAAAACTGATAAGTACCTATTACTGTCAGGTTATCTGAACTACAAGTTAACCAATGAGTACAAAGACTCTATTGGTTCACAAGTAGGTTACATTCCCTTTGATTACAAGCGTTTGCGCTGGGCACCAAGCTGGGACTGGAAGTGGGCTGCAACCGGAATAAGACCCGAGCAATTGCCGGAATTAGTAGCGCCGGGAAAACCCATAGGGAAGGTTACAAAAGAAGCGGCTGAGTACACCGGAATTCCAGAGGGGCTTCCTGTTGTGGCTGCTGCTTCCGATAAAGCTTGTGAGATTATTGGCTCGGGCGGCGTATCGCCTAATATTGCTTGCCTTAGTTTTGGTACGACGGCAACAATTAATACCATTAATACAAATTACGTTGAAACCATTCCTATGATCCCGCCATATGCGGCGGCAATCCCTGATGCGTATTCTACGGAAGTTATGATTTACCGTGGCTTCTGGATGGTCAGCTGGTTTAAAAAGCAGTTCGGTTTAAGAGAAATCAATGTCGCCAATGAACGCGGTATAGAACCTGAGCAATTGTTTGATGAACTGGTAAATTCTGTACCTCCGGGATCAATGGGGTTAATGCTTCAACCCTATTGGACTCCAGGTTTGAAGAATCCGGGGCCTGAGGCTAAAGGAGCGATTATTGGCTTTGGTGATGTTCATACCCGTGCACATATCTATCGTGCAATTCTTGAAGGACTGGTTTATGGTTTAAGGGAAGGGCGTGAACGTATTGAGAAACGTAGTGGGGTACATGTTACTCAGGTGCGAGTGGCTGGCGGTGGTTCTCAGAGTAATGCTGCAATGCAGATAACGGCAGATATCTTTGGTTTACCTGTTGAACGTCCGCATACCTTTGAAACATCGGGTCTTGGCGCTGCAATTGATGTTGCTGTTGGAATGGGCTTTTATAAAACCTTTGATCAAGCCATTGCCAATATGACCCACGTTGGGGATGTGTTCTATCCGAACAAGCCAACACAAGACATGTATGAACGTTTATACAGTGAAGTTTATTTGAAGATGTATAAACAGCTTCAGCCACTTTATAAGTCGATACGTGATATTACGGGCTATCCTGAATAGCCCGTAATATCAGGCAAGTTATGTTATACAAAGCGTTGTTATCAATTAGATAAATTGAAAAAACGTTTTGTATTTTCGAACGTTTCCAAGGCTAACTGTTCTACTGGCTTCTCAAGAATACCTGCGATGTACTGTCCAATATGAGGCAGATACTTAGGCTCATTTCTCCTGTTTTTAGGTTTAGGACATAAGCTTCTTGGCAAGAGGTAAGGCGCATCCGTTTCAATCATCAAGCGATTTGAGGGTATGTGTTTGACCAATTCGTGAAGGTGGAAACCTCTTCGTTCATCACAGATCCAGCCTGTAATTCCAATGTATAAATCCAGGTCCAGGTAGCGTTTTAGATCTTCTTCTGAGCCGGTGAAACAATGGATTACTGCATTTGATAATTCATCCCTGTGTTCACTCAGGATCTCAAACATGGTTTCGCCAGCGTCTCGCTCATGAAGAAACATGGGCTTTCTTGATGTCTTGGCAAGTTCTATGTGCTTTAAGAACGAACGACACTGGTCTTCCGGTGTCGAGAAATTTCGATTGAAGTCCAGGCCTGTTTCCCCAATGGCAACAACATGAGGGTTATTTGAGAGCTGGATTATTTGTTCAAATACGTCGTCTGAATTTTCTTTTGCATCGTGAGGGTGAATGCCAGCGGTTGCATATTGCTTGAAGGATTCAGCCATTTCGATGGCTTTCCTGCTTTCTTCTAGATCCGTTCCTGTAATGATGATGGATTCCACGCCTTGAGCTTTTGCAGTCTCAAGAACGGTCGTTTGCTGGTCTTTGAATTGTTTGTTGGAGAGGTTAACGCCAATATCTATCCATTGAAGCGAGTTTGTATTTTCTTGATTAGTGTCCATTTAAAAAGTCGTTACTCCAGGTGACTGCTTCTCTGTAAAAATCACTGAGATGGTGTTCTTTGATATTTAATTTCTGAAGGATCTTCCAATTGATTTTTTCCCACCATCCGTATTCGTGGGCCATGACGGTTGCAAGTATAAAACCTTGATAGCCTTTATAGTACAAAAGGGCTTCTTTAATCTCTGAGATCAAAGGGATTTTCTCTAATAAATCCGGCATGGTCATGTCCATAAAGGCCGGCAAGCAAGAGAGCATACCTGTAGTGAAGTAGTTTTCCGGGTTTTCGTCTTTAATGTGGGCACCAAGAAGCTCACAGGTTTTAGCGCGTATTAGTGCAGTATTAGTGAGCTCGACAGGTTTGTCGTCAAGTTGTGATAAGGACAGCAGAATGACCCAGGATTTAACCTTTTTTAAACCCAGCCATGTTAGTGCTTGTTTAACTGATTTGAGTTTCCTTCCTCGTGTATATGCTGCCGAGTTCACTAGTTTGAGCAATTTATAAGTAAGTTCTGGGTCGCGAACAAGAATCTCTTCAAGGGCATCTATGCTGACATTTACATCCTGCAGTCGACTAATGAGGGAAAGAACCACTTCTTTGTTATAGGAGAGTTGCTTACTTTTAACTAACTGAGGTTTTGCAAAGAAGTATCCTTGAAATAGTTCAAAGCCTAATTGCTTGCACAGTTCAAACTCTTCATGCGTTTCCACTTTTTCCGCCAGCATTCTTTTTTTGGTTTTTTGAATGCGTTTGACGTCCAATAGAAAAGCATTTTTATTCTCGTAGGCTCTTAGGTCTACCTTGATAATATCGCAAAGCTTAATGAGCTCGGATTTCTCCACTGAATAAATGAAGTCATCAAGGGCTATCGTGTAACCTTCATCTTTTAACTGAGACAGGGCATTAATGATTTCTTCTGAATCCGTAATGTCCTCAAGTACTTCAATCACGAGTTGCTTTCGATCAAATGGAATGTCACTAAGTAACAGGTTTTTTGTAAAGTTAACGAACCCTGGGACCATGCCCGTCAATTGGGATATATCGTTTTCAGAAAATGCGGAGAGCAGAACCTGACTTGTGGCTTGATCTTCATTTGAGGGATCAGCCGAATTGATTTCACTGTTTCGGAATAGTAACTCGTAGGCAGCAACACCCAGTTTTTCATCAAAAATTGGCTGCCTGGCAAGTAATGGTTTTGATGAAGCTATCTCTGATCGTTCCATTACGTTTTATAATTCCATAAAGTTGTATAAAAGAAAGGAATGTTTTGAACTACACTTACTAAAGATTTAAGCGTTCAATACGATAAATATAAACTAACTACAGTTTATCGCCAGAGGTCAGTTAATGTCTGGGATTTTAGATTCCGTAGATTCTAGAACACAGCTAGTCGGTGAGAATCGTCTTGAGATTCTTACATTTCGTTTGCATGGTCATCAACAATACGCCATTAATGTGTTTAAAATTCAGGAGGTTTTACCCCTTCCGAATTTAACTTTGATACCTAATCGCCATCAGCACGTATGTGGTGTTACACATTTGCGTGGATCGACTATACCCGTGATCGATTTGAGTGCTGCAATCGGTATGCGTCCGATCGTTCCTGATGAGAAATGTACCATTATCGTGACTGAGTATAATCGTTCAGTGCAGGCATTTCTGGTCGGTGGTGTAAGTCGTATTGTGAACCTTAACTGGGAAGATATTCTACCGCCACCTCAAGGGTCCGGGCGTCAAAATTTCCTTACCGCAATCACCCGCATTGAGGAAAAAATCGTTGAGATTATCGATGTTGAAAAGGTTCTTGCTGAGATTGCGCCATACAATACTGATGTTTCCGAAGACGTACTTGATCCGGATGTGATGCAGCATGCTGATGGTTTGGAAATATTACTGGTTGATGATTCTAACGTAGCAATTTCACAGGCTTCAGAAACCTTGAGAAAAATCGGGATCAACGTAACTTCTCGAAGTGATGGCTTGCAGGCTTTGGAACATCTTAAAGAATTGGCAGATCAAGGCTTAAATATGACTGATAAATACCTTATGGTCATTACAGATGCCGAAATGCCTTCTATGGATGGTTATAGGCTTACAACAGAAATACGAAATGACCCACGCCTAAAAGATCTGTTCATTGTGCTTCATACTTCTTTAAGCGGTGGCTTCAACAAAGCTATGGTGAAGAAAGTAGGTTGTGATGATTTTCTTTCCAAGTTTCAACCCGATATGCTGGCGCAAGTTGTACAGAATCGGATTAAATTCCTACAAGACCAAGGCTAGTTAACGAACTTATTGATTTAGTTAGTCTATGTGGCATGATCAGTTTCCACCCATAAACACTTTTGGATCTGATTATGTCTCTTCTCAAAGTACATTCTCTCTATCTCTATCCCGTAAAATCATGTGCTCCGGTGCAAGTTCAGAGCGCTCAAATTTCGGCTTCAGGCTTCTTGAATGACCGTCGCTGGATGGTTGTAGATGCTGAAACAGGCAAGTTTGTTACTCAAAGAAAAGATGTAAAGATGGCCAGGCTGCGAGCCGGCTTTTCTGATCAAGTGCTGGCTCTTTCTTATTCTGATGGCGCAAACTCAACGTCTTTGGATGTTGAAATCAACAAATCAACAGAGATTTCAACGGAAGTCTGGGGGGATACGCCTTCGGGCTGGGATCAAGGCGATCTGGTAGCCAGTTGGTTATCTGAAATTCTCGGTAAGTCGGTTCGACTGGCCTATATCGATGATCAACAATTAAGGCGTGTCGATCCAGATTATGCTGAAACCACTGATCAGGTCGGTTTTGCCGATGGTTTTCCCTTCCTTATTGCAACCACTTCATCCATTGCCCAGTTCAATAAAGATCTAGGCTACGATATTTCTATTACCCGTTTCAGACCCAATATTGTTATTCATTCAGATACCTCAGACGCTTTGAAACCTTATGCGGAAGATAATTGGAAAAGCATCAGAATTAATGGGATTCAGTTTGACTTGGTAAAGCCATGCTCTCGATGTGTGATGCCATCTATTAATCAGGATACTTTAGAGAAGGAACGGGCAGTCATTGATACACTCGTTGCTACCCGAAAAAAAGAGAATGCTACTTACTTTGGTCAGAATGCTTTGCACAGGGCAAAACAAGGTCTTATATCGGTTGGCGATTCCGTTGAAATTTTAGAGGTCTAAAGCTGATTCTTGATTAAAACAGCTCTACGTCGTCAGTTGCCTGATTTAGTGTATTTGCAGTTATGCGCTTAAAGTCTTCCAGAGCTTCACTAAGAGACGTACCTGACACTATTTGTTCAAACATTTTGCGTTCAGACTCCATGGTATATCGCTGTTTGATGCCATCCTGAAGTGCTGACCAGTCTTTACTTCTGATAGTGCTTGGCTCTTCAAGTAAAGTCGCAGTTTCGGTCAGACCATTGTTTACGTGATGTAAACGTTGAGTCATTCGGTCATAAAACTGCATTGCTACAATTGCGCTGTTAATTTTTTGTCTGAGCTCCATGAAATCATCACGATTAACTTTAACCACAGTTTCGCTTTCATGGCCATCAAGATGGTGAAACTTTTCAGCAATCTCAGTGAACGAGGTCGACAACTCAGAAACAGAATTTCCAGCTTCAATCATGGTCGCCTCAATTTGAGCTGCTGCCAAAGCAAGCATTTTAATTGTGGATTCAAGTTGATCTTGCTCTAGCATGATAAAGATCCATAAGTCAGTGCGTGATATTTGATTGAGTTAACTAAAATAAGGAGTTAGCTCAGATACTTAAGGTTTGATTAGAATAGTTCATATAATAGTATGGCGCTAGTCAGCGATAAAAATGAGTTGTTTGAATTTATTTTGTGCCTGTTATGAATTTTTTCAACGTATATCTGTAGTCGTCAAAGTGAGGTTGTGAGAAATGAGAATTGCAATTGTTCGTCATGGTGAAGCGTCGTTTGGGGCCGATTCTGATGAGAACAGGGAGTTGACTGATGCAGGTAGGGAAGAGATTTTAAGTACTTCTAAACAGCTCAAAGAGTGGGTTAGTGATAAAACTGTTATTGTACACAGTCCATTCTTAAGGACAGTTCAGACGGCAGAAATATTATCAAATCACTTGGCTCTTCCAACCGTTTCAGAATCGGTATTAAAAGCCGGGACGGCGTTTCATAAGATCATTGACTGGCTTCAGGAAACCAATCTCAGTGACATTATAGTTGTTTGTCATAATCCCATGGTCACAGAGATCACAAACTGTTTAGTTTATGGTGAGCAGGCACTTTCGATGCCTCGTTTGGTATTTGATACTGGTTATGCTTGTTGTTTAGAGTGTGAGTATCTTGCCTATGGTTGTGTAGATTTAATTAAGCGTATTATTCCTTAGTGTGAATAGGTTTTAAGTTGGTTTTTATGAATGGAAAAGAAAAAAAGCTGGATCTAGGTTATCTAACCGTTTCTTATAAGGAGTGGGGGGAAGAAACTGGTCTTACTCCAGTATTGTTAGTTCATGGTTGGTTAGATAATGCCAATAGTTTTGATCTTGTTCTTTCAGAACTGGATTTAAACAGACGCTTTGTCGCCCTTGATTTACCGGGGCACGGGCACTCAGATCATAAGCCTGAAGGTCAGCTGTATCACTTCCTGGATGGTGTCGGTGATTTAAGACGGGTGATTAAGGGTTTGGGCTTTGAGAAAGTGATCCTGGTCGGTCACTCTTTGGGTGCTGCACTATCAAGTACTCTAAGCTCTATTTACCCTGAACTGGTTGAGAGAGTCTGTCTGATTGAAGCCGTAGGGCCTATTGCAAGTGAAGAGAAGGACAGTGCTAGACAATTGAAAGACTCGATAGATAAACAATTAAAAGGTACGGGTCTTAATATGACGGCCTATGCTGAATTAGAGGATATGATTGCAGCGCGTCAAAAAGGCATTGGCGGTCTGAGTTATGAAGCGTCTCGTAAGTTGGTTGAACGTTCTCATAAGGAGACGGAAGATGGCTTTATATGGTCTACAGACCCGAGATTAAGGTTGCCTTCTCCTATGAGGCTGAGTGAGTCTCAGGTAGAGGGAATACTCTCGAAACTAAATGTGCCTCTAAAAATTATTGTTGCTGAAAAGAGTTTGATTCCTAAACCAATAATTGAGCAGCGTTTAACATACTTTGATTCTCCAGAGTTTGTCACTCTACCGGGTGGGCATCATCTGCACATGGAAGAGTCAGTCTCTGATGTGGCTAAGGAATTAGATGTGTTTATTAACGATAGCCTTGTTAGAGCAGATTAACTCTGTAAATTGATATAAGGAAAATCAATGAAACTTCATCGTATATTACAGTTTGGTAGCTTATTGTTTTTGATGTTGGCGGGTGTGCTTGCTAAAGCTGAACTGCAGCCTTTTCCATACAGCAGCGTGCAGACTCAAAAGGTAAGTGAAGTACCTGACTATCGATTGGTGCTGAGCCCTGTGTCGAAAGTAAATGGACGCTTGAATGTTAACAAGAGCCGACGCTTAAATGCCAATGTGGTTCGGGTGTTATATCGTTTAAATGATGGGTTTGAACTTTCAGAAGTATGGAATTTTTATCAACAACAACTCCAGCATGAAAATGCTGAAGTTTGGTACCAATGTTTTGGACGTGATTGTGGTGTCAGTGCACTTTGGGCGAATAGTATTTTTGGTAAGGCCAAGTTAAGTGGCCTTGAACAGTCTCAACATTACGGTGTTTATCATTGGCGTTCTTCAGGAAGAAGTCACATAGCTGTTTTGTATGGGATTATCAGGGCGAATAAACGAAATTATCTTTTGGTGGATCAGTTAACCGCCTCGGTTGATCAGGTGGCTGAAGGTCCTGTGACCAAAAAGTCAGATCTACCAGTGCGAGGCCAGACTCCAATTCTGATACCTGTTTCTCTGAATGCGTCTAATCGCCTGGTGATGACTACGTCAGCGCGAACACAAGTAGCGACTTTGAGTCAGAAATTGCTTGCTATGAGACCGCAACGCATATTTTTTGTTGGGCATTATACGTCTGATGAAGGCTTGGATATTGAACTCGAAAAAAGTGAGCTTCTAGCTGAACAGCTTAAAAATTACATCATGTCTACTGTATCTGGCTTGCGAATGGATGTTCATGCTGTTGGGCCGCTCTCGTCAACTCACCCGGAGTCTGATGGTCTTAGTCAGTGGGTCGAGCTTTTCGTTGAAAACTAGTTCTTGGATTAAAACCCAGCAAAAGTTCGGATAACTCATCTTGTTACTACTAAGCTAAAGATAGATTGGTTGAGTAGTAACAAGGAGATTTCATGCCAAAAACCGTTTCTCTCGTTCTGGGCAGTGGTGGCGCAAGAGGTTATGCACATATAGGAGTTATTGAAGTTCTTGAAGAAAAAGGGTTTACCATTAAAGCAATTTCCGGTGCTTCAATGGGCGCATTGGTTGGTGGTGTCTATGCGGCAGGAAAACTTCCTGAATTTAAAGAGTGGGTAACGGACTTTTCCTATCTAGGCTTTTTAAAACTGCTTGATTTTTCGTTGAGGGAACCAGGAGCTATCCGCGGTGATCGTCTTTTTAAAGTGATTCGCGAGATGATCGGTGATGTTAAGATTCAGAACCTTCCTATAGAATTTACTGCCGTAGCGACAGACCTAATCAGTCAACAAGAAATTTGGTTTCAACGCGGTAATCTTACTCGTGCTATGCGAGCCTCCATTTCAATTCCAAGTTTATTTACTCCTGTTTCTTTGAAGGGAATGCTGTTGGTGGATGGCGGTGTTCTTAATCCTCTTCCCATTATTCCTACCGTATCTGCTCATTCAGACTTGATCGTTGCGGTTGATCTTGCAGGAAAAGACACCTGTGCAACTGCATCAATGGACGCTGATGATGTTTTGGCGTTAGATGAAGAAACGAAGGAATATGCAGAAAGTCTTATGGCTACTGCTGTTAGCCGGGATTTGGTAACAGAGTATCTTGAACTCGACTTGGATCATGGAAACTCATTGTCGCTGGATATGTTTGGTGATTTATTAAGTCAGGATATCGATACGGCTTTAAAAGATCATAAAGACTCAGGTACTTCTGAGTGGTGGAGCAGTATAAAAGAACGAACATCGCAATGGTTTAAGCGGCTTCAAACAGCCGTTGA
>Ga0255772_10004617_pt1 | contig 12928 bp, 30 predicted proteins | sample 071ome_34_FD_179970 | JGI IMG/M metagenome (GOLD analysis project Ga0255772, IMG submission 179970) | Coastal salt marsh microbial communities from the Groves Creek Marsh, Skidaway Island, Georgia - 071411BT metaG (version 2) | ecosystem: Environmental > Aquatic > Marine > Intertidal zone >...
ACTGAGTGCTCTGTACCGCAGATACCAATCAGGCATCAGCTTGTGGCCTAAGAACTCTTCCTCTTCGGCATAGTCTCCGTAAATGCGCTCGAGGATCTCCATCCTCAGCTGGTCTTTTGTCATGGGGGGCCGAAAACGAAAGTAAATGAGCTAGAACGAAAGCATTTCGGCTCGCCTAGTCGTCGTCATACCTGAGAATGTAGACGATACTCCAGGCAACGCCAATGAGTACAATTGCTAAACCAATTGAGACGCCCCAGGGGAAGTCTTCCATTTCTTGATTGCGTAATAGCTACAACCTGATGCCTCTGTAGTGTTGAATTCAGGGACGTCGAAGTTGCAGCCGTTTTCCATATTGTATTCACATGTAGTGCAGTTCTTGGTGTGTTTACTTACAACCCCTGGTTTCTTATCTATATATAGTCTTAGCTGGTGGAGGAGACGTTCATTCTCTATAGCCTGGCGATAAAACGCTTCAGTTACCTCGTAACGTGTAGCCTGGTGGCTACAGCTTGTGCATTCGTAACGCCTGCGACGTGTAGTAGACATTATGAGCTTCTTTAGCTCTGTGTTCTGGACGGCATGCATGCCGCATTTGTCGCAGGCGAAAGATTCCATGAGTGTTCAGAGTTTGGTTCCGAGGATTTTGACTTTGTCCTTGAAGTCTTGCGACCATTCAACCTGCCACTTCTCGACAGGTATCTCAGGCGGCTGCACCGAATACCATTTGTGATCGCAGTCGTGACACTTGCGATACCTCACCGTTTCAAGGGTGGACGGTATTCGATGCGTTGAGATCACTCCGATGTTCTTCGACTCGCAGCTGGGGCAAGAGAAGAATGCGATCTTAGGTGTCATACCAAAGGGCTTCAGAGATGATCGGGAACTGCTGCTGGAAAAGGATCTTCGCTTGGTTAGCGATGGTCCGGTGTTCGTACTGAGTCGAAGGATCAGTCCGGAGCTCGAGGTAATGAATCCAAGAGCGGACCGTTCCATTCATGTAGAGCCGAGTGGGACTGCACATCGGGAGATGGCGACGTGCTGTCTCCTTGGCGACGCCCATCTCGAGCATCGTCTTGTAGAGCTCGTGACCTTCTTTGATGTGCCTGTAGGTCAGCTCCTCGAGCATGTCCTGCTGCTCATCAGTCAGATCATCGATTGAGTTCTGACGATTGCGTGAGTCCTGGCGACGAAACTTTGGTAAGGGTGCCTGACCTGTTTCGGCATAGCGTTGTGAATGCTCCTGGAATGAGAAGCTCCTATGTCTAATTATTTGAGCCGAAATATCGCGCTGAGTGTATATCTCAACGCACATATTCGCCATCTCAAAAGGAGACCAGTGCTTGTGCTTGATCAGATACTTAAGTAAACGAGGAGCCGTCGCAAGATTATCTTCATTATCCGGTGCACTAACGCGAGCCATCTTGACGATCAGTTGCTCGGCGTCTGGAGTTGCCCAGGCCAGGGTGCAGCTCTCCCGGAGTTTCATAGTCAGACCTCGTAACGTGCGGATTGAGCTTCTTTCTCAAGCTCATGTTCATGGATCACTCTATTTACCTGGACCCAATCTGCAACCGTTCGACCATCCCAAAGCACAGAAGCTTCAGTACGGATTGCGTAACCCTTCTTGGACGCTGGAGTTCTCACTTTCATCTCGCGAAACTCCATAATTTCTCCTCTTTTGAAGGGGAGATTGTCCATCGTTCCGATTGCTCGTCTCGGACGCTCGGCAACACGTTGGCCGATCTCAAAGGTGCGCTTGGCTTTCATTTGGATTGGATGTAGGTTTCGAGTTCGGATTCATGGATGATGCGGATGTCATCCACCCAGTCGAAGGATTGTCCGTTGTCCCACTGGATCTGGTTCTGCCACCGATAGGCGAACCCTGAAGCAGCTGTTGCGCTCCGCTGGGCCTTCCTCTCCCTTGCGATGATTACCCCGTGTCGTACGGGCCTCTGCTTAGGAGTGTTGGCGCAGGTGATCGTGGTGTTAGTGGGCTTCTTGCACACCCGGTCCCCGACGTTGAATGTGCGGTTGAGGCTTGTTTTTGGCATGGGGACAATGCGTTGGATTGTTGGGGGACTTACGAGCACACGCTTAATGCAGGCCTATGGGGCACTGGTCCTGGAACCACCTGCACTCCTCGAAGGGAACCTTGGCTTCTGGGTAGAGGCTGTAGACCACACCGCTTAGCCCGAGCAGTGATCAGCGTTTCCCGGCAGCGTGATAGTCGGAATGATCATCCGGCTCCGCCCCGTGGTGTCAGTCTTCAGGTTTGTCCGTGGACTCCTGCTTCAGCTTTTCCCACTCGGCACGAACCCTTACCCAGTGTTGATGGCACACTTGGCTTTGTTCTTCTAGCTTTGCTTTGATCACAGACCTCTTTGTGACTTGAGCTGCTGCAGCTGTGTAGAGCGTGTAGATCTCCTCCTGAAGATCCTCCAAGAAGCTTTGAAGACGCTCACATTCAGCCTCGCCACCATCCTCAAGCGTGAAAGGTACTTCTGCTTCGAGTTTTGTGTGTGCTTCAGTGCGGCACAGAAGGTTCCACTGAATCTTTGAGATGTTGGACTCGAAGCCCTGTTGCTGCTCAAGCAACTCATCTCGAAGATCGCAGGCCTGTTTGTGCTCAGTATCTTTGGCGAGATACTCTTGCCAGGATTGATCAGACATTGGCTTGTGCTGTTTGGTTGAATTCCTGGAGCAACATCAAGGTTGTGTCGATGGTCTGTCTGACAACCTCAGCTTGATCTCCAAGCTTTGCTGCTAATTCTTCGGCCGCCAGAGTGGCGTTAGCAGCCTTCCCTTCATCAGGCGCCATCACCGCAAGGATCAGAGCAGTTGTCAGCGCCTGGACGTCGTTCTGTAGGTCCAGCTTGTCCTTAATCATGGAACTCCGAGATGAATGGACCCTCGAATGGTTCGTCGCTAAGTCGATCAACTGTTTTCTGACCCAGCCTGTTGATGGCCTGCTGCGTAGCAAGCTCCTGGTTGGTCTTGTTGATCCGCACCTTTGGGATGGATCCTTGTGAGCTCTGGGCAGCAGCCTCAAAGAAGGCCTGCTCGAAGTCACGCATCGGATCGATGTGAGCAATCTGCTTGAGATGGTTCACCATCGCCTTGGAGGCGCCGACTTGAGCAGAGATGTTGCCAGCCTCCTTTGCATCCAAACGATCTTGCTGGAGGCCCGCCAGGACCTGGGCAAACATGAATGCACGATCCGAAGGAGCCACTGCTTCAACCAGTAGCTCGCGACCTTCACGGACATAACTCCGCGCCGATTGCGCCGAGCACCCATACTTTTCAGCCAGGTGCTTGACGATCTTCCGGGCAGGCCAACCTTCGGATAGAAGATCGGAAGCTTCCTCACTGCGTAGTTCCTTGTCGCTTGCAGGTCCGCGTGTCATTTGGCATTCCCCCTGACTCCTGCCGTGAATACTGCTTGGGCTTTGCCGTTGCGCTTCTCCTTGTCCTCAGCAGCCTTCAGGTCGATGCGCAGCTCATCGAGCTTGGTGCGCTTCTTCTCTAGCTCTTCGGTGAAAGTCCAGTGGGCCTTCATCACTTTGAAGATCACATAGCTGCCATCAGGTAGGGCGATGCTTTGCTCATCACCTGCAACGAGATGGCGGGTGAGAGCATCTTGGATCGGGGCTAGTTCTTCCTTGAGGGCTTTGATGTTGTTCTGGATGTCGCGGTACTTAGCCACCATCTCCATCACAGGATCGGCAGTTGGTACGGGTTGGGCGACAGGATTCTTCCGGGGGCGGCCAGGACCACGCTTCGGCTTGGTGACAGTCGTTTGTGCTGCGACCGGCGGCATGCCTTCGCGCTTGGCCTTGGTGCCTTGCTTAGTGGATTCGATCATTGGTTCAGTAGATAAGGGCTTTGGTAGTGGAGGGACACTCTCGTCAATTACATAACGGTGTCCTCCTCTGGTTCACAGATCAGGTTGGCTGCTTTGCTGGCGTCAGCAAGAGCCTTCCGAAGTACATCAGGACCTTCCTTGAGAACCTCAATCCATGTTTTCAGATAGGCGACGTGGTTGAGCTCATCACTGCTGATCTGTAACCTCTTGCAAACTAAGAATGCACCCAGCTCAGCTACTAGTTCTTCCCTGGCGTAGGACGTTGTTCCGTACGGCCCGGACATGTCACGCTTCAGACGGGAACTGTGACCTGTGGAATGGATTTGTTCATGCGCCCAGGTCGAATACATGCCTTCACTGGTGTGGAATTGATCACGGGTGGGCATCGTGATCGTGTCCTCAGAGTGGCTGTAGAAGGCTTTGTTTCCGTTCCACGTCGTAGGCACTGACCAGTTGTTGAGGACCTTCTCAGCGCCTTCCAGGCGTTCCGTAGGTGTCAGCTGGACGTTGTTGTCGCACTCGGCCAGGATCTGGTCGTCGAGTAGCGCCTGTGCCTCCTCATCAATGCCTTGGATGTCGTGGACATTGAAGACCTTGGTGTACTTGAAGGTGGTGTAGCCCGACTTGATGGGGTTACCGTCGCCGTCCTTCAGTTCGTTCCCTGCTTCGTCCCTCTTATTAAAAGAAACCTTGACGGGCATCAGGATCGCGCAGCCCTTGGTTCCCTTTCTTGGATGCCACCGGTGCTGCTTTGCTTGCCCAGCTCCAATCCACAGCGGATGGGTGTAGCAGCGAAGGGCCATCCACAGTTCCAAGATCGCAGGATTGCTGCCCCTGTAGCTCGTACCCGTCAGTAGGTTGCGGTGCTCGCCCCTGGCTTGGTACGTCGTCCAGTCCCTTCGCCATGGGTTGATGTTTTGAGCGAAGAGGTTGATGAGATGTTGAGTCATCTCTTCGTCGCCCCGTAGCAATGCTTCCTGTGCTGATTCCTTCTTGGAAGATCTTCTCGAGCCTCGGCTTGAGGATCTCTCTTTCGTAGTGGTCATTGTCATCGAGATCATTGAGGGTGAGTTCGCAGATGCGAAGGGATTGATGGAGGGCGATGTCGATCAAGAACTTGTCTAGGTCGTGATCAGGACCGAAGATGCATCGAGCAGCAGTGCCGATAACTAGCTTTTGTTGTGGCGTCAGCTTGACGATTCGTTCCCCTCGTCTAGGCTCACGTTCGAAAGACCTATTGAGTGGGCATGTCTTCCACCAGGCATCGATTTCTTCAGCTAGCCATAGGGCCTTGCTGTAATTGAGGATGGGTGGGTTCTCCTTGATCGGGGCAGGCATCTCCTTGACACGGACCAAGCGATCAATGGTGTGTCGTGACAGGCCAGTGATGTCGATGACCATTGGCTTGGAGTAGTAAGGCTCGGACTCTGGCCTCTTGGAGAAGCTGGCGTCCTTCCTCACCCATTCGGGATTCTTCCCTGGCTTCTGCGCCCGCGTGACCTTGACTGAGATTCCTTTGTAGCTTTGGTCAGGCATGTCCCACTGGGGTTTGGTCTCGGATCTCGAGCACCTGTTGGATCGCTGGGAGCACGGTGTTCTCAAGCAGCTCCATCTGGTCGTCGGTGTATTCGACGAAGTTCTTGGGATCCTTCAACAGCCGTTTCATCCTGGTGTCGAACAAGGTGAGAAGAGAATCAGCGTCGAGGCTGTAGATGTTGTAGGGGCTCATGGTCCTTTGATTGCTCCGTTCAGGAAGGAGAGGTAGATGATGCCGTCGTCAGTCCATTCGAGGTCGATCACCGTGTCGGGATAAAGCTCAGAAAGGTCGAAGGCTGTGTCGATGATGTAGTTGGTGTTGAAGGATGATTCCCTAAGCCATGGAAGGGTCTCGCTGCGGAGGGTGAGCCTAAGGTCAGGGAAGTTGTCCCGTGTGTAGCGTTTGCATCGACTTCGTTGAGAGAAGGCCAACTCCCACATGTCTGATGCATGACTGACCCAGTCGCGTGGATTGATCATGTCCTTAGGCCTTGATCTTGAGGTTGGCTTCGAGCTCCTCCTTCTTCTTGAGTAAACGGAACCTGGTGCCGGAGTCATGGATCGTGTCGAGCAGTTGGTTCACCTGGCTCAACAGGTCCTTGAGTTCAGCTTCGTTAGCGCTGCAGCTGGGATTCCGTGAGGTCATGGGTCTGCGGTAGTGGCGGTGGGACCGGGATGGAAAGGACGAAGTGCAGGGTGATCAGGTTGAGGATTCCGAGGACGATGATCGGCCCATGCGATCGGATTGCCTTTTGCGCTGGGCGTCGAGCAGGAGCTGGCGTCGCAATTGGTCGCTCATAGGTTCGGAACCTTGGGAGCTTGATCGGGCGTCGTCCGTTGGCGGCAAGAGGTTGAGGTTCTTTCCTTCGGAATCGATCTGAGCTTGAAGGTGCCTTGCGAAAGCTCCTCGGGATGGAGCTGTGTAGCGATCCGTGCGTCGCTTGTTCTTGGAGCGGGGTCGGCCCATGCGGAGAGGTCGAGACGTGTAGACGATGCCGTAGACGTAGGAGACGTGCAAGTAGCTGTCGCATTAGATAACGTCTCCTGACTGGTAGTCGAGCAGATCGCCGTCGTCGCCTGGGTTCTCGAACGGCTTGTCCAGTGGGTCGTTGTAGTAGACACGCATCCACTTCATGGGTTCACCACCGTGAGGGAGCTTCCAGATGGCGTGGTCCTGCTTGGTGTCGTCGACTTCCTTGCGGGCCAGGATCTCGGCCTGGGGGAAGGTCATGCAGGTGAAGTACTCGCCATCTTTCAGCTCGTTGTACTGGTGGGGTTGGATCGCGTAGGAGTAGATCATTGGTTGAGAGGCAGGGTGTCCATGTCGAGGAGCGCAGCTTCCAATTGGTCGACTCGGATTCCCCAGAAGGCTTTGTCTTCGAGGGTGTCGGCAATGGACAGTTGCATCTCGGCGTAGGTCAGTTGGGCTTGGACCTGGCGTTGATCGGCGGTCATGTCAGCCTCCGGCGGCGAACGTGAGAAGGATCAGAATGCTGAAGAGCATTGCTGGGCTCAGTAGTAAAACCAGAAGCTCGAGTTCAGGCAGTGTCATGGGGCACAAGCTTGATCTGTTCGATCCAATGGTCAGGGTGAGTCTGTTGAAGGAACTCAATGGCGTCATCCATATCGACACACTCAGTCACAGTTGTAAATAGTGCCTGATCTGGGTTGTCCTTGGATGACATGATCACGTCGAATGTTTTCATTGGTCAGTACAGAATGGGATCTTGGGTTGGCAGTTGTTCGTTAGAACTTGGTAGTAGATGTCACCTGCTGCAAGGAAGATAAAAGGAACAACAAACCACTTGAAGATGCGTTCGAGGTCCTTCTTCACTTGAGTTTCTCCAGGTTGTGGATGTTGGCTCCGCCGCAGAGCATGCCTTGAGGATCGGGGAAGTCCCACACGATGTGGGCTAGCTCATCCTTGTGGCCCCAGAAGCCGGTGATGACTCCCCTGGCCTGTGGAGTGAAGCCTGAGATGGCTCCGATCTGGCGGCAGAACTTGGAGCTGTAGCGGATGCGGTCGCCGATCTTGAAGTTGGGTTTGGTCATGCTCCGACCTCGTGCCAGGTGCAGGGTGCGTCGATGTCATCCGGGCACCACGCCCAACGCTTGATGGGCTCACCGTCGTCGTCGAGGATCTGAATCTCGTCGCAGCTATTGAAGTCGCTGTCGATGTCGTGATCGATGGTGCGCTTGGCGTCGGCCAGGGCCGCCTCGAGGGTGGCGAAGGTCCGCTTGTGGGAGGTGCTCCAGGTGTAGTAGGAGACCCGGTTGAAGTGCTTGAGAGTGAACATCAGGGTTGCCGTTGTGGGGTGGGCGATTGAGAGGTGGGATCAGATGATGCCCCAGCCGGTTGCTTCGATCTCAGCGACCAGTTGGCTGTTGTTCATGGCCTCCAGCTCTGTTCGAATCAACATGGCTTCTGTCTCGGCTTCAGCTTCGGTTGAGTAGCTGTTGGTATCCCACCAACAATCGAGGTACTGCTCGATCAGATCCTGGCGGCGATCCTTGCTGATGTAGGTGTTCATGGTTGCCATTGCGAGGTGAGCTAGAGGTGGTGAGAAATCACCAGACGTAGAAGCCTTCAGCATCCTTTGTACCGATCCAGGTGGCCCCGTGCCAGGGCACTTGCGCGAGAGCTTCAGACAGGCTGTCGGCTGTGACGTGGAGCGGATCGACGCTCAGGTCGTGGTGGTGGAAGGTCCAGGTGAAGGGTGCCTTGCCTTCGGTGCCGTTGCCGCGTTTCATGGTTGCCGTTGTGAGGTGGGCTGGAGGTGGTGGGAATCAGTCCCAGAGGAGGAACTGTGGTTGGTTCAGGTCAACGCAGATACGGTTGAAGCGTTGGGTGACGTACTCAGAGACAGCGTCTTCATCGATCCCCTGCTCCTGCATGTCCTTCCAGAAGGAGTCGGGCATTGAGCTGATCTCGATCTGAGAGCAGATCCAGGCTCGGACGTGCTCGGCTTGTTTGCGGGTGAGCTTGGCCATGGTCAGGGTTGCCGTTGCGAGGTGGGCGAGAGGTGATCAGGAAAGGGTCGGATCGAAGTCCCAGCCAGCGGAGATGACTCCGCAGACTTCGTAGTCGTCGTTGCGGTCGACCTGGCCCAGGTCCATGTTGCGGTAGTAGGCCAGCTCTTTGAACTTGCTGCGGGCTTGTGCAGCAGAGCGTGCTGTGAGCGTCTCCAGGTAGCCGTTGTCCTGGCCTTTGAAGAAGAGCTCAGCGGTGTAGTGGAAAGAAGCGTTCATGGTTGCCGTTGCGATGTGGGCTTGAGGTTGAGTCAGGCGTCGAGCTGATGCAGCTCGTGCTCGATTGACCGGATCATGTGACCGGCCCAGGCCTGCTGCTCGGGTGAAGCAGGGTCCCAGAAGATGGCGCGGAAGTCGGCCAGCTCTTGGGTGAGCTCCTCACGCAGCCTGCGATCGGCGCGGAATGCTGCGAGGGCGTTGAGCTCGTCTTGGGATTGCCAGAACATGGTTGCCGTTGCGAGGTGGGCTGAAGCGAAGCCGTTATCTCGATTTCGCTGCGCTCAATCTACAACCCAGACCCAGCCACCCAGCCAGAAAGTAACAACGCTTAATATTAAGTGCACTTATCAGTTCCTTATGTGTGATCAAGGTGAAGTCGGAGTGACTACGGGTTAGGACAGCACCAGATGAGCCTCTCGGTTATTGAGAATAGATTGCAATAAGAGTTTTCCCCAGGGGCTTACGCGCTACAGGCGACCCGAGAGATCCACCAGCTACCTGGCCGCCCGGCCCTGCTTTCCTGCGAATAATTCGCAATAAAGGGGCAAAATAGGGGGTAAAACGGCCAATTTGTCAAGAATTTGTCACATTTCCGTCATATTTGACAGAATTCCCTCGATGTGATCCAGATTTCCCACCTGATTCCTGTCCAGATGTGTCCAGGCCACTGGTCCAGGTCCCCGGATCCCTCTCCCTGACTGCCCCCGGCCCCTTGCGTACCTGTCTGAAGTGCAGATACGCAGGATTGACCACAAAAAAGGGGCTCGAGGCCCCGTGAGACTGGTTTGGTACGGGTGAGACGGCCCTAGTCCACCTCGATCAGGGTGATCTCGGCCTTCCGGAGGGGTCCGAACTCTCCCAGGGGCTCCGGATCGTCCCGCTTCTGGACCTCCCAGACCTGGCGGCCCCGATCGTCCCGGTGATGGGCGGCGTAGGCCGCGATCCAGTCCAGCATGTCCAGGAGATCGGCCTCCCCGGCCTTGACTTGTGCTCTGATCAGGTGTCTGCCCATGGTTCTGCAAATAAAATCGACGAAAATTCCTTAATTAATGTTGGGGGAGGGGAATTTCACTCCTCGGGGTACACCAGATTGGCGATCTCCTGCATGGTTTCACTGTATTGGGGGGCCTCATCCTGCTCCGCGTCATAGATCTGGTCCCGGAGGTCGGAGATAATGGCCTCTAGTTGGTAGGACCTGGGCTGAGTGGCCTCATCCAGGGCGGCCTCCAGGGAATCGAGCTGCCAGCGGGCCTCGTTAATATCGTCAGCCTCCCAGACTGAGTAGTCCTGGCCGTATTCGTCGGTACGGGTGATGGAAAAGCGTGGCATGGGTCCGTTGTTGTAAGGGTTGACAGGATGGAGGGGAGCCCCGTAGGGCTCAGGCGATACAGAAGGCGCGGCGCTGTTCTTCAGTCTGGCCAGGGGTCCGCTTGATCCGCAGGAGCACGACGTGGGTCCGGCCTGCAGTGTCACCGGGGCGCCAGTCGGTCACGTCCCCATCCAAGGTGGGGTAGGTCTGGCCATCGATCACCACCGTCTCGGGCAGGGTCGCGCTACGGGGCAGGGTGATGGCGGCGGCGTAGTTGAGGCCCAGCTCAGAGGCCTTGGCCAGGGTGTTGAACCGGGACCCGTGAGACAGGGTGAGGTGATAGCCCTGCCGGGCAGCGGCTGCCCAATCGCGATCGGTCCGTTTCGTGTAGTCATACGGCTTCAGGGCAGGGACCACGGCTCGCAGCAGGCTGAAGAGGGACCACGTCCCCACGGGCAGGGTGAAGCCAAAGGCCTGGCCAACGTAACCGGCCAAATCACTGTCCACGTCTACGGTCTCGCGCTCCCAGGCAAAGTCGGAGGTCCCGTTAAGGCGCAGGCCCAGGGTGGCGGCCCCGGCATGCTTACTGGCGAAGCGCAGGATCTCAAGAATCAGCAGGCGCTTAAAGGCCCTAGGGCTCTCGTGGAAGGCCTGGCTCCGGAGCTTCCGGCGCTGCAGCTTGCCCTTGAGATAGGCCGGGTTACCGGCACGGTTCAGGCAAACGGCCTGGCAGGACCCGGCAGCCGGGCAGGATCCCAGCCACATCGGGGTTAGGTGCAAGACGGCGGTGGGAGCGATGCTCTCAGACTTCAGAACCTTAGGGTTCGTCAGCGTCAGAACGTTGCTGGACGTGAAGCCATAGCGGGCGCGGAGGTCGCGCAGGTCAGAGGGAAGGATGAGACGGGGCATGACGATCAAGCGATGAGATCAGAAGGGGGGGGGGTGAGGGATCAGCAGGGCTGGCCCATGGTGCGCTTTAGCTCCAGATACAGGCCGGGACGGATGTCGACGCGCTCGGCCTCCCTGGCCATAGGCCAGAAGTGGGAGGGAACGCAGTGATAGCCCCGGTAGCCCTCATCCCAGGCAGCCACCCGGCGCCCGTCCTGAACCAGGACGAACAGCCGGCGCGGGTTGCCGTTGCGGTCGTTGTGCGTGCAGCAGTGCTGGAAATACATCGGGCGATCAGCGAAGAGATCAGAAGCGGCCAGAGCTGCCGCTGAATCCATCTTGCCCATAGATCGCGCCAGAAGTCAACCGATCGCGATCGAATCGCCAATACATATAGAAGCGATCGGCTTTGTAACTGAATGTGACTTGCTTAATGAAGCGTTCGTAACACTGTTACAAACCCGTTACACAGGGTCTTTTTTTTCCTACAACGTGAAGTTATGTGACGGGCGGGCCAGATGTCTCTCCAAAATATTCCCCCAATTTGACCCCAATATAGGGCACTTAGGGGGATCCGGCCATAGGGAGTTGAGTCAATTTAAACTGAGGAATAACGTGGTAAATAGAGATAGTTATGCCTGTATCTCCGGCAGACTTCGAGTTTTATTCCCGGATGACGGGGCAGCCCATTCCCAATACTCCAGCAGGGCGTATGGCTATCGCCCCGCAGGTGTATAACATGCGTCGCGGCGGAGGTGGTTTTGGCCGTGTTCTCCGTGGTGCCGCCAAAGGTGCATTAGCTGCAGGTGCTCTTGCTGGTGCAGGCGCTTTGGCATTAGCCACTCAGGAAGAGGTGGCCAAGACGGGTGGAGAGAAGAAAGCGAAAGTCACTGAAAACCTGACCGATACGGGTCGCTCCACTGAAACCACCACTGGCGGTCAAAAGGTGACTGTCAGTGCAACTGATAGTGAAGTTGCTGCGCCCTCGATTCGAGATAAGGTCCAGGACTTTGTTCAAGGCTTCAAAACTGATTCCGGTGAAGAGTTAGTTGGTACTGCTGCAACTCCAGAGCAGATTCAGGAGTTCCGCAACCGCTACTCAGGTCAGACGCAGATTCCTGTTGCTTCTCCTGAAGTTGAGAACGAAAGCCTGGCGGCCCAACGTGCTTCGGTCCAGGCCCCGACTGAACCTCGGGTCGGTGTTCGCCAGCAACCTTCTTCTGGCGTAATTCAGACTGATTTATCGAATGTTGCCGCTGTTGAAGGTGGACGCCCAGCCAAGGAGATGAATCCTGAGCTGAGTGCAATTCGGCAGCAGGTCGAGATGTACGAAGGCAGCCCTGAAGGTAGCCCCTTCCAGGCCGCTGGTGCACTTGGTGAGCTTGCTAAGCAGTCGAAAACAGTTAAGGCAACTGTCGGTGATCTTCCCAAAAGCATCCGGGGTGACGTTGCAGCTTTCCTCAGTAACTTAGGTGGAGGCCAGGCCGCTGCTCCCGCTGCCGCTCCTGTTAGCGCTGAACCTTCTGCCCGGTCGATTGCAAGTGAATTCCAACAACAACTGGGACGTATGAGCGAACGCGACCAAGTTCAGTATCAGGGTGGGCTGAAGGGCTCTGCACCCCAGGGTGTGTATGGCGCTCTCGAGTCTGGTCAAGACATCGGTGATGTTGCCCTCGGTGGTTTGACTTCTTCTAAAGAAGCCATGCAGGGGATGATGGAGCGTGGCAATGTCCTGGCTTCTGGTATTCCTCAAACCCAGACTGTTGTTCCTGGCCCCACCGATCCGATCACTGGCGACTACCGTCCCTTTGTTAGCAATAAGGGTCGTGAGATTGGCGCTCTCCTGAAGCAATCACAGGAAGCAAAGGCTGCAGCAGCTAAGCCTGTCACTCTTGGTGAAATCGCTGGAGATGTTGTCAGTGCTTTAAACCCTTTCAAAGATAGAACAGCGGAAGCCCAGAAACGGCAACAAGCCGAGCAGATGGTCATCAAGAGCCACGGCGATGTGAAAGATCCTGTTCAGAGGCAAAAGCTTATTGATTTCTACATGAAGCAAAAATAACTTCGAAGTAATATATTCA
>Ga0255772_10004622_pt1 | contig 12922 bp, 17 predicted proteins | sample 071ome_34_FD_179970 | JGI IMG/M metagenome (GOLD analysis project Ga0255772, IMG submission 179970) | Coastal salt marsh microbial communities from the Groves Creek Marsh, Skidaway Island, Georgia - 071411BT metaG (version 2) | ecosystem: Environmental > Aquatic > Marine > Intertidal zone >...
GGGACATGGTGGAGTTACTATTTCCCAAGACCCCTCGCCTTGGGATATGAGAGACGGATTGTTAACCCTGCCTAGTCTCGGTCAAGCGGCAGGGGTATGTAACAAGTCCGTAAAGGTCCGTTACATTTGTTTACCTATTTAGTATAACAGGTGTTCGGAAATCCGTCAAGCCCTCAAGAATGAGTATTTGTACTCATCTCAGAAGGAGGGTTCTTCCGAAGTGAACTCATTATAGCATGGATGGATCTCGTGTAAAGCCAAATCGATGGTCTTATCCACTAGTCCTTGTTCCACTTCGTCAACTGTCAGGCTGTGGGCAATGACTTCTGTTTTCTCTGAATTCTTTTTGTATACATGAAAAATTTGTTTATCAATCATTCGTATATGTACCAACCTGTTGCTATATATTTTGTTTTGGTATTACTAATAATACCTTGGTGTGTATGTGTCCAAAATGCTGGAAAGATAACTAACCTTCCTTCCACTGCGTCAATAGTTTTATCATATTCATTATAATATGTACCACCATCTTCAACAGTATTTAAATAAATTGTCCATGCCATCACACGATTGTTTCCACTACAAGAATTCTCGCAGTGCTTACATGGATATCCTTGACCAGGATAATATCTCTGAAGATTGTATCCACAGTCCGTAAAAAATCTATCAATAATCCATACAGATCTATAGGTTTCAAAGTACCTAATACTATACCACTCAAGCACCTGAGACAGCATAAAATTTGGTAAAAGATTTTTCTCATTAAGATTCATCTCAATGTCTGTAGAATCTTTTATTGTTTTGTCAAACTTTACCTCATCATTATACCAGTATCTACCTCTGAATTGTCTCTGTTTGTTTTCTTCAAACCAATCTATAATTTGTTTGCAAGACTTTGAATTAATTGCATTATCATATACTCCAATAAAATCAGGCATAATAAACTCCAATAAAAAGAGACCTTCTGTTAGTTGGCAGAGGTCTCTTAAGTTGCGACGACGATATTCAGTTGTATTTATTCTCTTCTCCAGATTGCGTCAGCATAGCTGCACCAAAGAAAGTGCCTAAAAGAATTGCTGCTGTTGCTAGAAGTGCCATTGTAATGGTAGCGATTATAAATCTATTTACACTTTACAATAAGTGTAAATACTCATTTGTGTTAGTGATCCCTCACCAAACTCCAGGGATGATTTGTCCAGTGGTCATGTAAGTGCCAACAGCAATGACGAAACCGAGCATTGCCAGACGTGCGTTGAGGATCTCTGCCTCAGGGGTCCAACCGAATTTCATTGTTCTTTCTCCTGTGTAGTGTTGTAGATTACAACTCTGCCATTTTCATGAGTGAACACCAGTTCGTCATCATGTGCCCAGCAGAGTTCTTCGTATAGGGCATTTAGTTTTCTCATGTCCTCCCAGAGGGCATTTTCATTCGACATGGTGTGCTTTGAGATCGGGGTTGTATTTAGATGGTTCGAAGGGATCGCGTGAACGATTCTTGATAACGATGAAGGCATCCTTGTTATACTTGCGAACACCATAAGGTGTTGCCCACTTCTCATTATAATTTTCACCTTGGTGGATGCCAGAAACAGCAGTGCCACCAATCTCAACTACCAGATCATCACTACGGATGTCCCAACCGAGTGCTGCCGTTGCCTCGATCAGGGATTCTTGTGTCCATCGCATCAATACAGTTCCTCTTCCTTGTCAGTCTCAATCACACAATCGCTCGTGGGATATGAAACACAAGTCAGAATGAAACCTGCATCGATCTGGTCGTCATCAAGGAAAGATTGATCGCTTTGATCTACCGTACCCGAGATGAGTTTGCCTGCACAACTCGAACAGGCACCAGCTCGGCACGAGTAGTTGAGGTCGATGCCTGCTTCTTCAGCAGCATCCAGAATGTACTGATCGTCAGCACACTCAAAAGTAGTTTCAGTTCCATCGGGTGCTTTGGTGGTGATGTTAAACATTAATAAGTTTCGCAGATTTTTTCAACAGACGCTGCAAGGAGTACGAACCAAGCAACGGATATGATTGTAAAGGAAAGTGGAATCATTGTCAAGTGTCAGAAGATACCGAAAAAGAATTTGCCGTTGATGGCATAGGCAACAAAGCCCATGACGATACCCATCATCGCCCAGCGTCCATTATACATCTCCTTCTGTTGCCAGGGAGAGAAGAGACCCTTCTTATTGTAGTCTTCAACCACCATCTGTGGTTCCACTGCCCACATATTCTGTTGTCCTTGCTCGTTTGTAGTGACGGTCATGTGTTTTGTAACGAAGTGTGACAATAGTATATAGCAAATGTAAAGATCTGTCAAGCGCCTCTGTCAGCATAAATAAATATGGATCCAAAATATGAGTGATATGAAAAAGCTATTACCACTCGCTATGCTTCTGATGACCGCAAGTGCAGCAAATGCTGGCGGACTTGTTACTAAACATGCTTCTTCAGTCCAACTGACCGTTGATGCTGCTCGCTCTACTGCGGTAAGAATTGGTGGTAGTTATTCTGCCTCTGGTTCTAACATCACAGCAGGCACGATGGGTGGTGCTACCTCTGGTGCTGGCACATACACTGTCACTACATCTGGTCAAGATTGGTCGTTGAGTGAAACATACAACGCAGCAGATAGTGTTCCTGCCTCTGCTGTTAGCACAGGTGATGTTCCTAACTTCGGTAACGTTACCTCTTATGCTGCTGGTTCTGCTGGCACACTCGCAGGTACGATTGACAGAACTCATGCTATCACGCTGACTGCTGGTGGTGCTGGTTCATCTGCAACAGGACAGTTCGTTACCGAGATCACTGTTATTGACTGAGACTATATACCATGAAGAGATTATTTCTCGTGGCATTACTACTGGGATCTCCTGCTATGGCGGTTCCAGTAGTCCCTAACTTCACTCAGGGGTCGATGACAAGCCACACAGAGACGACACAAAAAATTACAGAGACCATCAACTCGATGGACTATAACACAGGGTATCAATACTCTGTAACAGGGAGTGGAATTACAGCATCAGGTTCACTACAACCAGGCACTGGTGCTAACAATGTAACTATAGACGGCGTGACATCATCATGGACAGGAATAACAAGCAGACCAAACTTCACACAGACGACACCAGGAGCAGCGTTTCAGTTCACAGAAACGTATCAAGGTCCTGGTTTAAGTCAACAAACAATTATCCAGAGAGTAACCGAGGTTACAAGCGTCACGGACACTACAAGTATCTTCTCGCAGTAGGTCTCAGTGTTTTATTCCCGTCTCAAGCATTGGCTAATGTTGGCGGTGTTAGCGCCACAGCTGCTCCTGTTGCTAACTCTAGTGGTTCTGTTACAAATCAAGCGATACAGGTATTACAAGGCCCATATATCACCAACACATACGGAGGAGGAATTCAGTGTCAAGGTCCCACTAGAAATTTCACCCCTTACGTAACAGGTAGTGGTTCTTGGACTAAACCTTACGAAGCATACTATGATTCTCCTGTTTATGACATGAGAGACTTAGATGAAGATGGGGCACCTGATAATCCTGGGGACATTTTATACAATGTTCCGACAAGAACAGGACAAAAAGATAACTACAATCTTGGCATTGGTTTCTCTATGACATGGAGCACACCAACTGACAAAGAGATGCAGGCATTGTGTAAGAAGGCAGCACGAACTCAGATTGAATTGAATGCTCAACTCACTGCTAATAAGAGATTAGATTTTGAGATCGCAAGACTCAAGAATTGTGGGGATTTGATGTTGCGTGGAATCCAATTCCATCCCAAGAGTCCTTACTATAAAGTGTGTGCTGATGTCGTAGTGAATAATCCACCAGGACACAAGCACCCACACGTACATGCTATCCCTTCTTCTTCCTCCTCGGGAACACAGAACGAAGCTCCTTCACAGCGTGGTTCATCTGACGCTGCTCTGCTTGGCGCTCCCCTTTCGACAAAACTGGGACAGTCTTCCCCCTTATCGAAGCAATCTTCTTCATCACTTTCTTCACAGCAGGTTTCACCGCTTTTAACAGAAGATCAGCAAGAGGTTTTGCGAGCAGTGCAGAAGTCGTCGCAATAACAGCAACGCCACCAACCTGAACAACCTGACCACCACTAGGCAGTCCTGCTACTATCTGTTGAGGTAGTGGGACTGCTTCTGTTATCTGGACACACTCGTTGCCCATCAGTTTATATTCAGTAACCTTCTTTCTAAATCCTTCTACTAATGTACCAACAGGTTCCTTTGCTTGCTGTGCTGGTGTAGGACAATCTACTTTGGCAGCAGAGACAGGAGTCCTTGGAACCTCTGGTGTCTTAGGAACCTCTGGTGCTGGTGGTTGTCTAGTGTCTACCTTTGGTGTGTAAGTAGGAACTATCTGTTCAGGTTCAAAATTAATAGGATTATAACTGGGAATGCCAGAGTCACAATACGTAACCAGTCCTGCTTTGTCATCTTGACCTACGGTTTTAGATTTGCTGTTGCTTTCGTGTGCTTCTACACAACCAGGAATGTCAACAACAGGGACACCAATATTTACCACTACAGGTGGTGCCAATGGTATTGGTGGTGAAGAATAGTTACGAGGATCCACGATAGTGATGTCGGGTATATTGACACCACTAACATTTATTTCTTTGATTTCCATTAGCAATCATTAAATACTTGTCCTACTTCAGATCCAATTTCAGATCCTGCTTTCTGTCCTAAAAGTAATGCCCAACCACCTGCTAACCATCCGATGTAAGGAATGTTGACAACAGCAGGAACAATAGCACCAGCAGCAATAGCACTACCTGCCATCGCACCTTGTGTGCGTGCTCCAGCGTCCGCCACTATGCACTCGATGTCTTTTACAGACTTTCCCTCAGCATCTACTGAAGCGCCTCCTAGGTTGCGTGTGCCTTCTCTGGTGTATTGATCACGACGATACTCATTACGATTTGTATTACTACCACCAAATAAACCTCGCTTCTCTTGATCCAAGCGTAGAGATCTTTCTGATTCTAATACTTTAGGATCGTCAGCACGATACTCAATCTCATATCCATCCTTACCAGCTTTGATTCTGTAGGATGAATATGGACCGTGAGGAATATTAATTGTAGGAACTTGTTGTACTTGCTCTTGTGGTCTAAGCACATAACCTAGAAGTCCGATGTGAGATACACCAACCAGGGCACCTAATGCCAATGCCGCTACTTTTATTGGCGATCTTTTCTTTGTTGGCATTTCCACTGGTGGTTCCTCGGTAGGTGTTACATCAGACTTCCAGAATTTCATGGCATTGGTAGAGCAGGACCAGTTGTAGTTGGCATAGCAGGACCAGTAACTTTAGGTAGTTCTGGCATAGCATCATCCAACATACCAGGGAGTGCCTCAGTGATTGCCTCAGTAGCAGCCTTCGTGACATTCTCTCTAGCAGTTTCGATAAGTGTATCTTTGTTTAGTAAAAGATAAGCACTACCACCGATCAAACCCAAAGAGGTAAGACCAGACAGTAGTGCTACAACATTAATCAGTTTTTGCATCTTTTCTTGGCTCCACAGCAGAAACAACTTCAGGTTCTTTTTTCGCTACTGCTTTACCATTTCCATTGCCACCACCTGCTTTAGCAGGAGACAGTCCGAAGGCAGCTAGCGATCCAGAGAAGACCGAAGCGATGAACGTAGGGTCAAAGTCTAAGATCTTTTGACCGTTTGGTAGTCTTACGTAGCTAAACGTTAGGAGAGATGCGGACCAAATAAGTACAACAACTTTCACTAAATTACCAAGAACTTCACTCTTATCTTCATCATGGTCCTTATGCTCTTCTACTTTAGCTTTGGGTTTTCCAAGCATGAGTATAGAGTAAGGCAAAATTATTTAGGATAAATAATTGAAATTATGTTTTGAATTATGTCTGTCTCTATTGTTACTCTAATAAATGGTGATCATATTATCTGCGATCTCCAAGAAATGTTTGATGATGAAGAAAAAACCAGAGGAATTGGGTTTGCTTTCAAACTTCCATACGTTATGACAACAGAAGATGTTGATGGTCAAGACGTTGCAGTAAGATTTGATGTATGGAATCCATATAGTGTTGATAAACTATATCAAGTTCCATACGAAAGGGTTGTGTGCGTCTCCGCTCCACAACCCGATCTAGAAAACTTATACCGAGAGAAGACTGGTCTAGTCAGGTCCCCAGACGACAGCGGCGATCTGTTGCACCCTGAGGTCTTGAGAGGATAAGTCATCACCCTTCTGTAATACATGGCGATGGAGATTAGATGAAATCTCCACGCCATTTTTTAATACCTGATATCTTTCTCTAACTTGAATCATATCATTAGATGTGATTTCAATTTTATCAACAAATGTTTTTTCTTCAAAAACGTCTTTCTTTTTTCTAGCCATAATTATGATCCTTTATAAATGATAGTTCCAGCAAGTCTTTGCTGTGATATTGAAGAGTTTGGAAGATCAAGTCCACCAGGAAGTGTCATCTCAACATAAGATGCACCAGGAACTGCTCTAACAAAAATGCTATCAGCACCAGTGTACTCTTGGAAGGTTATAAAAGCTCCCCATGCTTGATCAGTACCAGTAGATGCTAGCACACCAAAAGGTAATCCACCAATCAGAACTTGCTCACCAGCATTAGGAGTTCCTGCTGTGCCTTCGTAAGTAATATCAAAGGTACAAGATACCATATCACCAACTCTAGTATACGTTCCTTTAGGGAACACTAATGTATACTCTGCGAGTGTAGCGGGATTAGTAGCATCAGGAGAATCAATTGAAATAATATCTCCATCTGCATATCCAGTTCCAGCACTCAGAACACGAACATTTACTGGATTACCTCCACCATCAAGACTATCATAAGTAATTGTCAAATCATTATTACCACTTCCAGTCACAACAGTTGTTGTACCATTGACAGTAGAAGGAGCCGTATATCCTGCTCCATTAGTTTGTACGGTAAGAGCAACATACTTATAACCATATGAATCTACTGGAGTCCAAGTTCCCTCCTCATACTCATCAAGAATTTCATTTACAACTTGAACTCCAACACCAGTTGCATCATTACTAGCAGAGAAATCAATGCCTTTACCAGCAGCAACAACTACGTTGCCATCAATAATTTCTAGGTCTCCATCTTGAGCAAACTTAGTATGCTCAGACATTGTTCCTGCAGTGTCCTTACAGTAGATTTGGATCTTACCAGCACCACCTGCACCATCTCTAGAACCTTGGATGTAAGCATTCTCTTCATTAGTATCCCAGAAAGCAATCTTACCTAAGTTGATACCATCAGTGATGCCTGATGTTCTTTGAACTCTAACTTCTAGGTTATCACCTTGAGCAAGATGAACATAGGACAGTGGATTGTTTGTACCATATCCAAGTGCTGTATTAGTAAGGCGAATCCTTTCTCCATCAGCAGTATCCAAACCACCACTAGTATGAATAGTGAGTGTATTATTAGCAGGAACTTTTAGTCTAGGACCACCATCATTCATTTGGAATTCTGGATCTGCTCCAGACATTCTAATATCACCAGCTACATCTAGAGTTGCTCCTGGTGTTGCTTGGTTAATACCAACACGAGTATTTGCAGTATCTGTTGCTATTAGAGACGTGGCAACAGTAAGATCACCACTAATTGTTGCTGCTGCTGTGTTGTTTACAGCAAGAGCAGTAAGTGTACCAACAGAAGTTAGTGAAGATGAAGTAACACCAGCTCCAAGTGATGCCGTACCAGTAGAAGGACCAACTTGAGTAGCACTCAGTACAACAGCATCGTTGATTCTATATGACTTTCCAGTGAAGAGGTTGAAGTTTTCACTAGAGGACCATGATGTGACTGAGTTTACATACTTGATACTCTTATCAGTCGTTCCCTTCAATATAATTCCACCATCATCAGCTAGTGCATCAGTTGGTGTATCTGCTTTTCCTAGTTCAATATTTTTATCTTCTACCTCAATCGTTCCTACATTGACAGTAAATGTATCTCCAGATACCAAGAGATCACCAGTAACTGTGAGATCATTATTAACAGTAACAGTGCTAGTATCATTACCAAGAGACAAATTATAACTAGAGTCTCCAGTAATCCATGCGGTAGGACCAGAACCAATGATTAGTTGACGATCTCCTGCTGCTCCATAAGTAGCACTATCAGAAACAGTTGCTTCATCAGCAGGTCCAATGACAACGTTTCCAGTACCAGTAATATTATATCCAGCACGATAACCTATGGTTACGTTAGCATCACCCGCGCTATTTGTATATTGTGATTCAAATCCAAGAGAGGTATTGTTAGCACCAGAAAGAACAGCTCTAGCAGCACTAGAACCAACTGCTGTATTTCCAGCACCAGTGCTAGCAGTCAGTAGTGCATCATTTCCAACAGCAGTGTTGTCATCCGCATCACTATTCAATGCTGCTTGAGATCCTACTGCGGTTGATCTAGCACCAGTTGAATTATTATTCAAGACAGCATATCCAACACCAGTGTTGGTAGATACTGCTCCACCACCTCTACCCAATGTCATTGGGTTCGATGTATTTCCTCTGATAGTAATATCATTATTTTGGAAATCAGTTTGTCCCTTGACAGTAAATGTATCGGTAGAACTAGCGTTTGATGTGAAGTCTCCAGTAACTTCAAGATCATTATTGATTGTAGTAGTACCGCTAGTAGCACCGATATTGATATCAGTTCCACTACCAAATGCATTTACTGTAGTAACAGTAGTGTTCAGAAGATCGAAAGATGTACTGGATGATGTAATACTCGTAGAGATAGCAGGAGATGTATTAAATACTGCAACTCCTGTTCCAGTTTCATCGGAAATAATTGCTCTAAGTTCTGCAGAAGTTCCTTCCGATAAATTAGTAAAGTTTAGATTGCCATCATAAAGAACAGAACCACCCGATCCAAAGTTTACAGATGAAGAATCTGTTCCAGAAAAAGATAACGTATTAGATATTGTAACTACTTTTGCATCACCAATGGAAAGAGTTCCACTGTTTATTGTGCTGATTGTAAGACCGTTGATGCTTGTAGCACTAGCAACTCCAAGGTCTGGTGTTATTAGTATAGGAGTATCTAAAGTTTTGTTAGTTAGAGTTTGTGTTCCTGTAACGTACACATCACCAGGATTATCCCATAGAACCGTGCTTCCATCTGTTCTCAAATACTGTCCACTAGTACCGTTAGATCCACCAATAGCGATACCACTACCAGTGAGGTCTAAACTATCACCGCTTATCAGTTCTTCAATTTTCTTTGAAACTGCATTAACAATAAGAGGAAAACGATCAGCCATCTAACTTAACCAAGTGGATACTAGTGCTCTTGTTTATTTATGCCTCATACCTCCCTTTGAGAGCATTATAGTTTTGTGCGACTTCTGCTGCTGTGAGTGCTTTATTGTAAACAAGAACCTGAGAAATTTTGCCTTCAAAAGCTCCAGAATTAACGTTGTTGTTTCCAATAGTCAACCCAGAAGATGTGCTTGGCAGGGTAGAGATTTCACTAGAAGTTTCAATACTAACTCCGTTTTTATAGATTGTTAGGTTGCTTCCTGAATGAACTACCACGAAATTTGCCCATTCGTCTAAAGTCACGCAATTTGCTACTGTGATTACATTGCCCACGTTTGGCCAATATCTAATTCCAGAGGTTACAGTTGAATTGTTTAAAAAGAATCTGTACGAATCGTTGCTGTCAATTATCCTGCCGTAATTGTTTTCGCCAAAGCCTGATGGGTTGATCCATGCGCTTATTGTCACAGTTGGGGTTACATCTATTGAAGAGCTGTCTGAAATGCTAACAAGATCATCACTTCCGTCAAAAACTATAGTACCACCATTATCAGAACTATAAGTAGGTCCGTTAGTGAGAGTTCCATTATTACCACTACCACTCAAATCAGTCCAAGTGGTTCCAGAACCAGGATAAGAACTAGTATTCCCAGCATCAAGATATAATACAAGTCCATCAGTCACTATGTCTAGTCCTGGTGCGACTGTATTGTAGATGGCAGTTCTTGGAAACGTCTGCCCAGTAACTCTCTTACCTTTTCTCTCTTGAAGATATCCAACAGATGGTCTTGGATTTTCTACATGTAGATATCTATTTGGACTACCTTGTCTAGATGAGTTGTCATCATATCCACCACCAGCAAGATCAAATGTCATGTCTCCAATTATTGAATGATTTTGCAGATATCCAATAAAATCATCTTGTGTATATCTTTCTTTGCCTGATGCTAGACATGCAGCAATACCACACACCTGTGGAGATGCCATACTAGTACCACTTTCGGGATAAAAATAGTTTGCAGATCCTTGAGTATACTTACTATCAACTAAACCGCCACTATTTCCATAAGCAGAAAGAATATTTTGTCCAGGAGCAAACACATCAATAGCAGGACCATAATTTGTAAAGACTGCTCTCCTAAAGTTTGCTTGATTGCTTATAGCACCAACATTGATAGATCCACTGTCAGGAGAGTTAGGCCATCCACCTCTCATATAATAATAAGTGCCAACTCCAGTAATCTGAATCGCATTGTTCCAATTTGGTCCATTAACTGTCTCAAAAAGCAAGTTATCATTACCAGCAGCACCAATAATTACAACGCCATCATTGATTGCATCAATAACATCAGCACTTACTGCAGCACTCCATGCAGGAATGACATCAACACCAAATCTTACACCAAAATCTGTTTCAACTCCTGCCTCTGTCCATCCAGATGGTCCAGGATTTCCAGCATTGTATACAACTCCTTGGTATTGGACTGCAGCAAGATCTCCAAAAGTCAATAATCCACTGCCAGTTGTCATGGGGACAATGCCACCATAACTATGGTTTGTTATAGTTGGATTTCGATATCCAGCAGCATTAAGTGGTTTATTCAGATGAAATGCTCTCAAATAATCAAAGATTAGCAACGCTGGAAACTGTTGTCCTGATAACCAAGGATCAGTGATTGCCATGTTGTAGATGTTCGCTTCCCGTGCCCACCCATAGTGCTGACCAGCAACAGTTCCACAAACATGATTACCATGGAACTGTGGTGTTGCATCATTAGTTCCATATGTAATTGTTCCTGTTGGAAGAGTTTGACCATCATCATCAATAGATCCAACAGCACTATTCAACTCATTGAACCATTGATACTGTACAAATCTCGTTTGATTAGAGGTAGGACTATACCACTCTTCACTATCATACGATACAGGATCATCGCAGATAACTACATCAACATACCTACCATTGCTGAATACTTCTACAGACTCGTTTACTTGTTCGTATGTTCCACCTTGATTGATTGCTCCAAATTGCGCTTTGCCTCTTTGTACTTGATCACCAGCACAATGAAGATGTCCCCATTGAAAATCATTCGGACTAACAGTTGCTGGAGCTACAGTATCAGCTTTCCAGAAGTTACCAGTTACAGCATACGGTTCATTGTTAATTGTCTGTCTTCTAACATAAAAACTATCTACTGCTTTGACATCCCACACTCTAGAATCCTGGCGCAGTTGTTCTGCCTGTTCCTCTGTCATCATGTAGTGAGTGTTCCTACTAAGAGGACGCTTCATTACCAAAGGAAAATTGGTAAGTTGCATCTCATTGTAAAACTGCTCCAGGTCTTCTTTCCTGTGGAGCGTTACAACGTATTCCTTATCCATATCAAGCCTCTAGTTGAACGTAGTGTAATGTTACTGTAATACTAGCAGTAGAACCACTCTTGTTTACAACCTTCGCATAAGTTTCAGTACCAGCAGAGTCGCTGAAACATATAGTTCCAGGAGTAATCAACTGAGTAGCAGCACCTGCAGTGATGACTTCTGCAAGAACACCAGATCCAGGAGTAGGATCAGTAGTTTCAGATCTACCAGAATCATTTGTTCTAGCAGTTGTGCTGCTGTATAAAGTTACCCAAGCAGCATGTGATGTTTGAATCTTCAAAAGAGCATATGTCTTTGGAGTAGTGATTGTTATATTGGCAGAACCATTACTAGTGACATTTGATGCTGTTGTAAATGCAGTTGTTCTTGACTGCAGTCCGCTAGCTGCAGCACCCCATGTTACATTACCAGCACCATCACTGGTAAGAACCTGACCGCTGGTTCCATTGCTAGTTGGATAAGCAAGTCCGCCAGCAGTTAGTTGACCAGGAATTTCTACATTTCTTGTATTTCCAGAACTAGTTCCTTTGATCCATGGATAACTAGAGTGTCCTATCCACAAAGAATCACTTGTGCTGGTAGTAAAACCTGCTGTTCCACCATTCATATAGTTGCCACCATTAATAATGACATTGTTAGAACCAGTAGAGATGTCGTCACCTGCTATGGCTCCAATCATAACATTATAAGATCCAGATGTCATTGATGATGCAGCATACTCTCCAATGAGAACATTAGCTTCTCCACTGGATATTCTATAACCAGCTTGCTGTCCAATACATGTATTATAACTTCCACCGTCCAGACCACCATTAAGAGTAGCCATTGCCTGATATCCAATAGCAATATTTCCAAAAGAAAAATTATTGGTTGCGTTACAGGCTAGTGCTTGCTCTCCGAGAGCAATATTTCCATTACCACTTCTAATACCGTTTCCAGCATTTCTACCAATATAAACATTCTCAATGTTCTGATATTCCCCCCAATAAACATCTCCAGCCTGTGCTCCAATTGCAATATTCAAGCTACCAATATCTAATTCCCCAGCACCATTACCAATAAAGATATTGTCATTTTGGGTTGTAATTGCAGAACCAGCATTGTTACCAATTATAACGTTGTCAGTTGCTCCACTGACGATAGCATCACCCGCAGTAGCATCACCAATTACAACGTTAGTACTAAAATCTGTTGATTGATA
>Ga0255772_10004639_pt1 | contig 12898 bp, 10 predicted proteins | sample 071ome_34_FD_179970 | JGI IMG/M metagenome (GOLD analysis project Ga0255772, IMG submission 179970) | Coastal salt marsh microbial communities from the Groves Creek Marsh, Skidaway Island, Georgia - 071411BT metaG (version 2) | ecosystem: Environmental > Aquatic > Marine > Intertidal zone >...
ACTTCCTGCCCGTTGGTTTCTTCTTCTTCTGGGTTCGCTCGCCGCTGTCGTTTTCCTGAGCGTGGGTGTTTCGTTGCAAAGATTCGTCGCGGTCAATGGCGGCACGATTGCGCTATTTATAACTCTGCTTGTTGTTCGCTCGAGGGTGGGCCGCCAATACGGCCTGCTGGCCGTCTTGTTGTTCCATTTACTCGTTGACCTACCTGTAACAATCATACTAAAGCAGGCTGTTGGCAATATATCGTTCACAGAGGCCTGTTTTTCTACGATGGGACATAGCATTGGGTTGCTAGGGTCACTCGTCGTAAGCTCGATCACCCAGGTCGTTGCCTCGTCGAGAGGGTGGATAGCAATGCCAAACGGTGAAGGCCTGTACGTTCTCTCGAGAGAACGTGACAGTCAGGCTCTGCCGACGTCCGGTCAAGTGGTCGAGCTTATAATGGCTTCGGCGCTACTTCTCTACCTGATGGTTCACCTAAGTGTAGCGGGAAATCAGTTCCTAGAGGGGCAGCGCGTAAAATTACGCTTAGACAGTTCGAGTGAATTGAGAGAATTATTTTTTGACTACCGATCTGATCTACGTCGTGACGTGGCAAGGGCAGTAGAGCTCAATCTTACGGGTTTGAATGTGGAGGATGCCGCCGTTAATGGCCGCTTCGACCTGAGTGCCTTTAAGCAGCACATAGGAGCTAGCGCTTCTCCTGAGGAAGGCGCTTTGTTTACCGTTGCAGTGGTGGCAGATGGCGGTGAAGTAATTGCCAAAGACACTTCTTTTTCCTCAGCAGAAGTGGAGGAGGCTTTGTTGCTCGCTGAAGAGTTTTCAAATGGTGCCAACGTTTATCTGCTTAATCTAGTGCGGTCCGACGGCTCGATGTCGCCCGCGCATGTCATTCGACACAAAACTGTTAAGGTGGTGGTCGCGTACTCCAGCGAAAACGCTTTGCTCGATTTTCAAAGCGCGCGCCTCGCCGATCTTGGTGCGGATATGAATCAAATTCGCTCAACCTCGATTGGTTTCTCTGAAGCAGCGGGCTCGCTGGAAACATTACTCCCGGCTGGTGCGGACTATCACCTGATAGATGATGGCGTACTGTGGGATGACTTTTCACAACAAGATGCCAAGCCTCCACAGGCTGAGGCTTATAAAACACTTTCTAACGGTAGATTCCCACGCTGGCTGCCCTATGGCAGGAACACATCGGTATGGTTACAACCCCCCAGTGGCGTTATTGCCGAGGCGCGAGAATTTTTCTTCGCGCCTGAATTCTATTACTGGATAGGCGGCTATTGGGACTACTTTGGGGAATTTGCAGAAGAGGTCTCTGTAGATGTGTTGTCGACGCTACTGTTGTTTTTAGTGGTTATTCCCCTTTGTCGACTTATCATTGAAGGCATCCATCAGCCGCTGTCAGATCTGACCCGCATATTGGACAACTGGCGTGAATTTCGCGGAGGACAGTTTGGGTCAAGCACCGCTTTTCAAATGATGAAAGCGAGAACACGGTCGGGCCTTGCTGAAATAAATCATCTGGAGCAAAGCTTTCGTGCGCTGGCGCACGAGATGATGCAAGACGAGAGGCGCCTGACCACGATTGCAGCAAATTACGATGAGCTTTTGCGTTCTTTGCCCCTGGGCGTGCTGGCGGTAGATTACCAGGCTCGGGTGCATTTTTTGAACGATGCCCTCTTGGAAATGTTGGGTCAGAAAAGAGAAGCTATTGGCTTGCTCTCGGCGCATGCCTTGGTGATGTTGGAAAAAGACATACCCGTTGAAGAGTGGCAGCTGGTGTTAGAGAGCGAGCCGCCAAAAAGTCTATTATTGGTAGTCACGCGTCGATTAAATCAGCAGGGTGAGGACGCTGGTGTCTGGGTAATCGTGACTGATCTGACGTTGCAGAAGCAGACGAGCTCTCAGCTTATCCAAGCTTCTAAATTGGCGACGCTGGGTGAAATGTCCACCGGTATGGCGCACGAGCTAAATCAGCCCCTCAATGTCATCGCTCTGGCGGTTAGTAACTTACGCATCGGTATGGAGAGGGGTAAAACGTCCCTCGATCTGATGAGCCCAAAACTGGATCGTATCGAGGCGGCCGTGCAGCGAGCTGCAGTCATTATCGATCACATGCGGGCGTACGGGCGTGTGGCAGGTGATGAGTCAGTGGTGTTGAACATTGGTGACGTAATTCAGGGTCTGTGCAACCTGTTACGCGACCAATTGGCGCTCGTCGATATCCAGCTGGTGAACCGAGTGGATCGTGATGGAATTTATGTGGAAGGTAATGCCATTCAGTTTGAACAGGTCATTATCAATGTGATCAATAATGCTCGAGACGCGATCCGCGATTCAGACAATCCCGCGGGTGAAATCGTGATTGAATCTATTTTGCAAAGTGGCCGCGTGCTAGTTCGCATCACTGATACCGGTCCGGGCATTCCAGTGGATGCGCTTCCCCACGTCTTTGAACCCTTCTTCACAACCAAGCCTGTTGGAAAGGGAACTGGTCTTGGCGGCTCTATTAGTTATGGGATAATTCGCGAGATGCACGGGGATATTTGGGCGGAGAATACAGTGGGAGGAGCGAGAATTACGGTCAGCCTTCCATTGGTTGGAGACTCACCGGGCAATAATGCGGCTAGTGGCAGCGCTGGAGGTATGATCAAGTGAAGGTTTTAATCGTCGATGACGACTCGGCCATACTAGAGGAGTTAAGTGAGTTCGTGGCCGAATTGGGCCTCTCTGTATCCGCCGCTGAAAATGGAGAGGAAGCGATCGCGCAGTACTTCGCCGATGAAGACATCGCTATTTTACTCACGGATTTGATGATGCCCGGCATTAGCGGCTTGGAAATGCTCGATACGATTAATAATTCACCCGGTGCTGACAAGCGGGTGCTTCGGGTCATTTTTATGACTGGAAACAGTGACACCCAGTCCGTGATTAAAGCCATGCATCTGGGGGCCACCGAATTTCTGTTGAAACCGGTTGATCTTGACCTGCTTGAGCGCTATGTCCTCGAAGCTAAAAAAGTGGTTGCCAGTGAGCGTGCTCGAATAGCTAATGAAGCACTTTTGAAAGAAAAAGTTACTCAAAATGAAGCTGAAATCACGGCGTTAAACAAGGACATTCAGCGCGCGTATGCGGAATCTTTGGCATGCCTGGCGACCGCGGCTGAATATAAAGATCCCGAAACTGGTCAGCATATTACGAGGATTGGTGAGTATGCCGCCGTACTGGCTGCAGAGATAGGATGGGACAAGGAGTGGTGCGACATGATCCGACTGGCGGCGCCCCTCCACGATGTCGGAAAGGTGGGGATGCGAGATGCCGTATTGTTGAAAAATGGTCCTCTGGATGACACCGAGGCAAGCCATATGAAGGAGCATCCCGAAAATGGTTTTCGCATTTTATCGGAGTCCAATTTTCCAGTGATGAAGATGGCGGCCCGCATTGCGTTATGTCACCACGAGCGCTGGGATGGCACAGGTTATCCAAGAGGACTGAAAGGGTCTCAGATCCCTGTGGAAGCGTCTATTACTACGTTGGTTGATGTCTATGACGCGCTGCGTTCTGCGCGTCCTTACAAGCGGGCGATGACGCATGACGAGGTGATGAAGATCATTACCGAGGGCGATGGGCGAACATCCCCAGAGCATTTTAGACCGGATGTGCTCGAGGCGTTCAAAGCGTCCGCAGACCGATTGGCAAAAATCTTTGATAGGTTCGCCGATGTTGAGCAGGAAGATGCGCGCGAGCCTGCCACGACGGGAGGTGGCTCGTGAAAACGCTGATTGTAGAAGACAGTGAAACGTTGAATGCAATTTATCAGGCCTACCTGGATGGCATGGGTCTCGATATAACTGCGGTGACGTCATTGGGCGCCGCATTGGAATGTGTGAGTGAGCAACCTCAGGAGCTAATTCTCCTTGACGTCGAGCTACCCGATGGCAACGGGCTCGACTTGCTTGCGGAGCTTGAAAATGTTTCGCCAAAGCCGCTGGTCGTTGTGATGACAGGTCATGGGGATAAGTATTCCGAGGTAGCGATTGAGCGTGGTGCGGATGATTTCCTCGCCAAGCCCTTTGATGCCTCTCGACTGCGGGTAACGGTGCGCAATCTTGCGGAGCGGTTTGAGCTCACCCAGCGCCTGAGCAGTCTCACAGAAGGGTTGACACACCTTGGCCCAATGTATGGTAGGTCTGCCGTTATGCAGGCGGTCTACACCCAAATACAGTCGCTCGCATCAAGTAGGGCGACTGCCTTCATCACAGGAGAAAGCGGTACAGGAAAGGAGCTGGCGGCGAAAGCCATACATGATTTTTCTGATCGGGCGCCGGCAGAATTCGTCGCTATTAACTGCGCTGCAATTCCCGATGATTTAATAGAGTCAGAGCTGTTTGGTGAGGCGGCGGGAGTGCGAGGTAACCCAAACCCCAGGAGTGGATTAATTCCCCTGGCGGAAGGTGGCACCCTCTTTCTGGACGAAGTTTGTGATATGCCATACGAACTGCAGCCGGTGCTACTTCGATTCATCGAGAGCAATAAGTACAAACCCGTGGGGGGGGATGTTGAAGCTTACGCCGATGTGAGAATCATTGCGGCGACAAACAGAGAGCCACTCACCGAGATGCGCAATGGGCGCCTTCGCGAGGATCTATTTTACAGGTTGCATGTTATTCCCTTGAGAATGCCGCCGCTGCGCGAGCGGGATGACGACGTATTGTTGTTAGCTGATCACTTTTTATCGGTATTCGCTGCGCAGGAAAATAAACAGATTGCCGGATTTTCCGACGATGCTCGCCGTGAACTCAAACGTTTTCCTTTCCCAGGCAACATCAGGCAACTATCTAATATGATCCACCGTCTTGTCTTGATGAGTCGCGAGCTTGAAATATCTTACGAGGCACTCAGGAAGGCAATTTCCGACAGTGAGCTCGACCCCTCGGCGTCTACAGGGGCGCGCAGAAAAGTGATGGTAGATGTTTCCTCATCACCCGGTGTGGAGGTTGAACCTCTCTGGGTTACTGAAAAGCGAGCAATACAGGCAGCGCTTGATGCCTGTGACGGAAATATCAACAGGGCGGCGGGATTGCTTGAAGTTGCTCCGTCAACGATCTATCGGAAGATACAAGGGTGGAAAACCGGCGACGTTTAAAGGAGGCCCCATGTACGGCGTAGTAAACAAATCGCTAAAAGAGATGATGATTATCCAATTTGGCGATGAACGTTGGCAGAAGGTGCTTAATAAATCGGGTGTCGCATCGGATAGCTTTTTATCGATGAGAGCTTACGACGATGACGTGACCTATAAGCTAGCCCAAGCTGCTGCTGACGAATTGGAAATAGATCTTGGTGATGCTCTACGTGCGTTTGGCGTCCATTGGGTAGAGCACACCGCTGCCAAAGAATATGGCACGTTAATGCGAGCAACCGGTCAGGACATGCTGAGTTTTCTTGAAAACCTGAATGGATTGCACGACCGTATTAGCTCCACGTTTTTGAACTACCGGCCTCCCTCGTTTTTGGTGGACAGAGACGCGGTTGGAGGTGTTAGCGTCCTCTACACAAGCGAGCGAGTAGGCCTCACGCCTTTTGTCGAAGGGCTTTTATCGGGACTGGCCGGGTGGTTTGGCGAGACCATGGACATCTTGGAAATCAGACCGGAGGAAGTGGGGTCTGGTGAGAAGACCTATTTCTTGGTCAAGATGGGTTAAGGCACCATGACATCGCCCAATCCCGATGAGGATTTTTGGCTGCGGCTAGGTCAGCTTTTTTCTGTTGTTTTGCGCATTGATAAGCAGGGCAGGCTCGTTGCGATGAGTCCGCTGGTACAGCGTTTTTTGGGTCCTGGCGCACTAGAAAAAAAGCTTTCTGAATTGTTTGAGTTTAAGCGGCCTACTCAGTTTGATGGCACTTACGAAGCAGCCGTGGGGCTTCTCGGGGAATTGGTGCTCGGGTCGAGCAACGTTACCGGCTTTGGTGTTCGCGCGCAGTTTCAGGACTACACCGCTTATGGACTCGATGGTCTGTGCCTCATTGGCGTTCCTTGGTTATGGTGGATGCAGGAGAACAACCCTGATCATGGATTGGGCCTCGGGGATTTTCCAGTATTAGATATCCAAATGGATCAATTATTTTTTGTCTCGGCGCAGCAAACGATGGTGGCTGATTTAGAGGGTCTAAATCAGGAATTGCAGGAGGCTCAGCAGCGGCTGGAGGTCGCCAACCAGAAACGTCAACAGTTTTTTAGTCACGTTAGTCATGAAATGCGGACACCGCTGAACGGCGTCATAAGTGCCCTGACGCTGATCAAAGACGGTGCCTTTGATGAGCGCACTACCAAGTTTTTAAAGCTTGCAGCTCATAGTGCAAATCGTTTGCTTGAAATTATCAATTTTTCGCTGGATACCGTAAGCCCGCAGCTGGATGAGGCAGCCGAGTCTAATCAGGTCTTCAATATGGATCGGCTTTTGGACGAGTGTATCGCGGTAACTCAGGCCAGGGCTTTGGAAAAAGATTTGCGGCTTGAGCGACGAGGTGAGCGCCACTTTCCGCCGGGATATCAGGGTCACCCCAGATTGTTGAAGCAAGTGTTGATTAACCTTATTGGAAACGCAATCAAATTTACGCAGAGTGGTGACGTACTGCTTTTTGCAGAATTTAAAGGATATGCCGAGGATGGCAATGCAATCGTTGAATTCCGCGTGGAGGATCAAGGCCCGGGAATTCCGGAGGAATTGCAGGCACGCATTTTTGAGCCATTTGTTACCGGTGTCACCTTGGAGACTCAAAAAGGGCAGGGTACTGGGCTTGGATTGAATATTGCCAAGCGTTGCTTGGAGGCAATGGGGGGTACGCTTTCGGTTTCCTCTGAACCCGGTAATGGTGCGATCTTTAGTTTTAGTGTTGCGTTCCCTGAGCTAACCGATGAGCAATCTCAGGCTCTTCTGGTCGCTACGGAAGAACGGCTATTGGATCGCCTCTCAGGTTCGATCTTGGTGGTGGACAATCAGGAGTCTAACCTCCTGCTCAATGCTCAAATTCTGGCCTCCCTCGGTGTGGCTGTGGAAACAGCGAGCTCAGGTGCGGCCGCCTTAGAGCTGTTGAAGGCTAAGACGTATGACGTCGTGCTGATGGACCTGGATATGCCCGAAATGAGCGGGTATGAAGCAACACAAGCCATCCGGGAAATATACACTGCCGACGCGCAGCCCGTGCTCGCACTCACCGCTCACACCGATGGCCACAGTCGACAACAAGCTATGGCTGCTGGTATGCAAGGTGTTATTGAGAAACCAATACTTCGCGACAAGCTGTCGAATCAACTGGGCTCCTGGCTCACGGTCCTGAGGTCGGACAGTGCACAACAGGGGGCGTCTGTGTCGCTGGCTGAAGAGGCAACGCGTGAACCGGTTTTCGTGGCGAGCATTTTAGAGCGCATGCAGCGCGACGTGGGAGCCAACGTAGTTGAGGCGCTAGTTAGCAAGTTTTTGTCCGAGTCATCTGCGCGCTGGGATGCGCTCCAGGCCGCATTGAGCCTCGACGATTTGCCAATTATTTCGCGAGAAGCCCACACCTTAGGGAGCTCCTGCTTTACCTTCGGTTTGCAGAGCGCAGGCAATCAGTTCAGAAGGTTAGAGGCCGAAGCTAATGCGGGTGCTATTGTTACCCTGGATATCGACAGATTGGCTGCTGATCTGGGAGAGGGGATTACCGAGCTTGAGAGGCTCATCGGTGTCGAATAGGTAGTCGTGGACGGCTGCAGTAGACACATCACCTTAATCGGCTAACAAGGGAATACAAACATGGTTGTTGTAGCACGAGTAGGAGTGGCATTGCTTGGCGCGTTATTTTTAGTGATTGGCGCGGGATTAATCTTTAATACCACCGACGCGGCTGCAGATCTTGGGCTGCCCAATATGATGGCGGCGGGTTACGGCACAGTCAGGGCAGACATCGCCGGTTTTTTTCTTGGCGGTGGATTGATTAGCGTTGTCGCAAGCTTCAGGAAGGATGGTTCGCTGCTGTGGCCGGTTCAGCTTCTGGTTTTGCTCGCGCTGCTAGGCCGGGTATTTACCTTGGTAGTTGATGGCCCTGTGGCAGCGGGTTTGACGAGTATGGGGGTAGAGGTAGCGATCCTCGTACTGCTCCTGTGGGCCAAGCGCGTATGGCAGCAAGCCTCTTGATAGGACAGTGGGGCATCAATGGTCGAGGGCAGCTGCTATGGTGTCCCTTGTTGCCGCCGGGTCAATAACCGCGTCAAGCTCAAGCAAACTGGCAACTTCTGTGGCCTGACCTTTGTCAATCATTTCAGCGAGTAATGAATTGAACAGGGCGTCTCGCTCGGGACCCTCAGGCGTGGCGGCTAACTCCTGTTTGTAGCCAAGTTGTACGGCCCCCTCGAGGCCCATTGGGCCAAATTCTCCCTCGGGCCAACTGGCCATGAATCTAGGCACCTCAAAGGAACCTCCGACCATGGCCATCGCACCAAGGCCATAGGCCCTGCGCAGACATATTCCAATAATGGGGGTTCGTAACGCGGCGCCTGCGATAAAGAGTTCCGACATAACCCGCGGCGCTCCCTGGGCTTCTGAATCCGGCCCCACCATGAAGCCGGGAGTATCCAGCAACGAAACCACGGGCAATTGCCACTTGTCCGCTAATCGAAAGAGGTCCGTGATTTTTTGCGCAGCGTCAATGTCGATAGCCCCACCCACGTGACGGCAGTCGCTGCACACAAGGGCCACAGGTTTACCCTTAATCCGACCGAGCCCGGTAATTACCGCTCGTCCAAACTCTGGTTTCAGCTCAAGAAGAGAGTCCTGATCGAAGACCAGATCGAGAAGCCGTCTCGGATCGTAGGCAAGACGTCGATTCTCAGGTAGGAAATGCCGAAGACTTTCTTGGGCGCAATGTCCAACGTCTTCGGTGTCACCTTGCCAGTACGACAGTGCTTTTTTCGCCAGGGCGATCGCATCCGGCTCATCTTTGGCGACTATGTCAACCGTACCATTTTTTCGGTGAAGTACTGTTGGGCCGATTTCTGTCGGGGCGTAGCTGCCTAACCCTCCACCCTCGATCATCGCCGGACCCGCCATACCAATAAAGCTTGCTTCGGTAGCAATGCGAAGGTCGCCAGCGCCAAAGAGCGCGGCGTTGCCGGCAAAACAAAAACCGTGGTTCACCGTAATTCTGGGCACGACGCCAGCCAAAGAGGCCCAAGCATGAAAGGTGGGTACATTGAGACCGCCTGCTGAAGTCATTACGTCGGTATCTCCCGGCCTGCCACCACCACCTTCGGTCAGCATAATGATCGGTAAATGATCCCGTCTCGCCAGCGTCAGCAGGCGATCAATTTTTTTGTGGTGAAAGAAGCCCTGAGTACCTGCCAGTACGCTGAAATCGTTAATGACTAGCCCTGTTTGGGCTCGTGTCGGGCCGAACAGGGCTTCGTTGACGGCGCCAATGCCGGTAAGGACGCCATCCCCCGAAGTATTAGCTTGAAGATCCTCTCGAGAACGCCGGCTTCGTTGTGCTGCTACGGCGAATTGCCCGTATTCGACGAAGGCGGATTCACCGACAAGCGCCGCCAGGTTTTCTCTGGCCGATTGGCCGCCGCGCTGATGTCGTTTGGAGATGGCTTCCTCCCGACTAGCATCGTGGGTTTGTGCTTGTCTGTGTAAGAAGCGATCGTAGGGTGAGTCTGCCACGATTGTTGATACCCCCTATGGATAAAAAAAGCGGTCAGGGCGCCGCGGAAACAGCTTATAGCTGACAATGATACCGCGCCAAGGAGACCCGATAGCCGGTCACCTCGATACCCTCATCGATCAGTCGCTGTTTTGCCTGTTGGCGATTGGGGCAGGTAATCTCACCCTTGCAATTAATGACTCGATGCCAGGGGAGCGTTGTCTGCGATGGGAGCGCAGATAACGCTTTACCAACCCAGCGTGCACCTTGCGGCCTGCCGGCGAGGGATGCCAAATTGCCATAGGTGATCACCCTACCGGCTGGAATCTGGGCTAATGCACGATAGAGCATATCTAGATGTTCGTGTCGGGGACTCATCACATTGGATTTCAACGATACGTGGCCCATGGTATGGTCTTTTTGTACTAATTACCCGTGCTGTTTACCATGGGTTTATATATTTCAAGGACCGCGATTTAGGGTGGTGAATACCTGTCCAGTCATGGCGCACGATACAGCACTAATCAGTTGCGAACCGCAGTGGCAGAGGGTGGGGTTCTGACCTTTGCCTGTGTGCCTCCCGGATCGGGTCAGCGTTTGGCGTTGGATCGGTAGGACTGGGGGGCTCGCCCTTCATCATGGGGTCACATTGTAGCCGATGAGGTCGTTGGGCTGTGTAAATGCTGGCGTATGTGAATTACTTGCTATCGAGTAGAGGATAAAAGCGTGGATCGATTTGCGAACAAGGTTGCTCTTGTCACTGGCGCAGCAGGCGGCATAGGTAGAGCTTGTGCGGTGCAACTGGTGAGGGAGGGCGCCGCGCTGTGTTGCGTTGACTACAACGCCGAGGCGTTGAATGAGACCATCGCGGCCCTCGGTGACACGGACGGTGAAAAATTGGCCCTGACCTGCGATGTCAGGGACGAGGCGCAGGTGGCGGCAACAATCAAACAGTGCGTCGATCATTTTGGCCGTATGGATGTCTTGGTCAATATGGCGGGAACGCTTCGCTTTGATATGGCGGTTGATCTTAAGCTCGAGGATTGGGCCAACGTGCTGGCCATAAACCTCACGGGCACCATGCTGATGTGCAAACATGCGCTGCCACACTTGGAGTCATCCTCGGGAAGTATTGTTAATGCCGCATCCACAGCCGCTCATGCGGGGATTCCCTACGGCATTGCCTACGCTGCCAGCAAGGGGGGTGTCTTGGCGATGACCCGAAGTATCGCCATGGAGTATGCCAAGCGCGGCGTGCGAGCCAACACGGTATCACCGGGCCATATTGCAACGGGTATGACTGACAATATCTCCTTCCCGGAGGAGGCAGACATCGACTTTTTGTTCCAACGCACCCAGTCAATCCTGCCCCCGGCGGATCCCAAGGGTGTCGCATCTATGGTGGCTTTGCTGGCTTCCGAGGAGGCGTTTCATATTACCGGGCAGGACGTGCTGATTGACGGCGGTACTCTGGGTTAGGCCAGATTTAACGCGGGTGAGCGGCTAGGATTGAGGAGATTCGTCAATGACTTTAAGCCTTCAGGCAATTTCGGATCGTTTAGAGCTCGAGGATCTTCTTCACGCCTACACCGATTGTATCGACACCAAGTCCTTCGATGGCTTGCGCGATATTTTTACCGAGGATGCCCATGTCGATTATTCCGCGACGGGCGGCGCGGTGGGTGACCTTGAATCAACGATCCGCTTTCTAAAGGAGGCGCTTACGATATTTCCGGCTACTCAGCACATGATGGGAAATATCCGCCTTAAGATAACGGACGATATTGCGACAGGTCGATCGATTTGCCTCAATCCGATGTGTGTTGATATGGATGGGCGGCAGGAGCAATTTTTTCTTGGGTTCTGGTACGAAGATGAATTCGTTCGAACGCCAAAGGGCTGGCGAATTACACGTCGCCGTCAGGTGGCGAGTTGGCAATTTAATACCCCCGACTTTCTTTTGCCCTCTTCACTGACACACTGAGCCAGTTGCCTTGCAATATTGTCGTGAGCTGCTTTTAAGAACCGATCCGACGCTGCGAGTTTTGGCGCATCGATGCCCCATACCTGTTACCGTTGGGGATTAATTTGCCGAAGATCAAATTAACCGTGAAAACAAGGTGAAGAAGGATGAATGAGTTTGCTGACAAAGTGGCTGTGGTTACGGGTGGCGCCAGCGGGATTGGGGCGGGCCTCGTTCGCAGCTTGTTAAAAGCGGGCGCGAAGGTTGTGGTAGCAGACGTCGAGGCCACGGCCCTGGAGAAGGCGATAACAGAATTCGCCCAAAGCGGCGGAGAAGTCAGTGGCGTGGTGACAGACGTATCAAATCCAGAGTCTGTAGAGGCGTTGGCGCAGAAAGTGTATGACCAATACGGTGAATGCCATTTGCTTTTTAATAATGCGGGTGTCGCCGCTCCCTCAGCGAATGTCTGGGAAACCACAGCCAACGATTGGACCTGGGTTCATGGCGTTAATGTCATGGGTGTCATGCATGGGATCAGGGCATTTGTGCCACGCATGATTGAAGGCGGGCAGGAGGGTCATATCATCAATACCTCTTCCGGGGATGGTGGCATTTCGCCGCTGCCCTACCAGTCTGTTTATGCGTCATCCAAGGCGGCGGTGTCCATTATCAGCGAGTGCCTGGCGGCCCAATTGCAAAGTGAGGGAACCAAGCTGTCAGCATCCGTGTTCTACCCGTCGGGTGGTCTGCTGGATACTGGAATCTGGACCACAGATCGTAACCGGCCCGAATCCCTTGCTCGGGAGCGGCCGACCGACCCCATCCCGACGATTCACGACTTCGCCGATGCCGCCAAAGCGGCGGGCATGGAACTCCAGTTTCAGGACCTTGATGAGCTGGCAGAGTTTGCGCTGGCAGGTATTCGCAACGGTGATTTTGTCATCATGATTGGTTTGGAGGAGGCCGAGCATACGCTGCTGGATCGTGCGAAACGCATCGGACAGGCTGCGTTGCCCATCGACCTCGCCAGCATCCCTAAGCTCTGACGGGATTTGTGCGCAGACCGATAACCCTCAACTGTCAAAAAACGTGAAAATTCACTGCTTTTAGCCGCGGATTGTCACAAAAAGAGGCACTTCTGGCGCCAAATTTGGCTTGCGAATACGCTATGATTCGCGGCAGCTCGACAGGGTTTGGCTGTTGGGCGGTGCATAAGTCGGGTGCTGTTCCCATGTGCTTTGACTGTT
>Ga0255772_10004648_pt1 | contig 12885 bp, 10 predicted proteins | sample 071ome_34_FD_179970 | JGI IMG/M metagenome (GOLD analysis project Ga0255772, IMG submission 179970) | Coastal salt marsh microbial communities from the Groves Creek Marsh, Skidaway Island, Georgia - 071411BT metaG (version 2) | ecosystem: Environmental > Aquatic > Marine > Intertidal zone >...
AGAAAATATCATTACATATGGAATTAAAAATATTAAAGCTGACTTAAATGTGACAAGAATCGTCATAAAAGCTATGACAGAAATCAGCCTTAACTATCTTAACAAAACTTATTTTTTTAATTTTCCGCTATGGGGTAAGCATAATATCTATAATTTGCTTGCTTCTCTTGGGACCCTTTTGTCACAAAATTATGATTTGAATGATGTCATCCCTTATATTTCAAAACTTAAATCGATTGAAGGTCGTTTTGAGGTTTTGCATAAGAATCAAAAGGGCCAACCTCAAGTGATTGTTGATTATGCCCATACACCTGATGCTCTTGAAAATATTCTAAAAACATTAAAAGTTTTTAAATCAAAATCCATTATCTTGATATTTGGTTGTGGAGGCGATCGTGATCAAGGTAAACGGTCTGAGATGGCAAAGGTTGCAAAACTGTATGCTGATTTTAGTATTGTGACCTCTGATAATCCTCGCTTTGAAGATCCGAAAAAGATCATGAAAGACATTACAGATCATTTAGAGTCAAATTTTATTGAAATTGAAAATCGAGAATTAGCGATAAATAAAGGAATTGAGATCATGAATGAGGACTCAATTTTACTCATTGCTGGTAAAGGCCATGAGAAATATCAAGATGTAAAAGGTATGAAGAGTTATTTTTCCGACAAAGATGCAGTATTAAAAAAAATAGGTAAAAAATCATGATGTTTTCAATTAATGAATTTTTATCAATTATCGAAGGCAGATTAATTAACTTAGATAATAACGATAAAGATGAAATTAATGGTATTTCAATTGATTCGAGAACAATCAATCAAGGCGAGATATATATCGCAATAGAGGGAAAGTCTTTGGATGGCCATTTGTTTGTTGATGAAGCTTTTTCTAAGGGTGCTTCCTACGCTGTTGTATCTAAAGAGTGCTCAATTAATAAGCGCTGTATTATTGTTGAAAATACAACCATAGCTTTAGCAAATATTGCAAAAGCTCATCTAAAAAGAATTAATCCTAAAGTCATTGCTATCACAGGGAGTAATGGAAAAACAACTACAAAAGAGTATCTTGTAACACTTTTAAAGTTGAAATTTAAACAGTATGAAATCTTGTATACAGAAGGAAATTTTAATAATGATATTGGCTTACCTTTAACATTATTTAAACTTCAACCTCAACATAAAATTGCTGTTCTTGAGATGGGTATGAACCATATGGGTGAAATTGATTATTTATCTAACATTGCACCACCCCATATTGCTGTTATTACTAATATTGGAGAAGCACATATACAAAACTTTGGCTCTCAAGATGAAATAGCAAGGGCTAAAAGAGAGATTTTATTAAATACTGATGATAGAGGAACATTTATTTTACCTTTTGAAGACGCATACTATGATTTTCTTGTGGGTGAATTAAAACAAAAAATCATTTCCTTTGGCCCATCAAAAGCCTGCGATATAAACTACCATGAAGATCATAACAATTTATATGATTTTTTTGATAAAGATAGACTTATTGTGGGAGGTATTAAATTAAACGCTAGTAATTATGCTGAAAATTTTTGTGCCGCATTGGCTGCTGCAAAAGCTACTGGTATTAGTTTAGAAAATTTTAATGGTTCTGATTTGAAATTAAATGCTATTCCACAAAGATTAGAGTTTAAGAAAACTATTAACGGCCATACCCTCATTGATGATACCTATAACTCAAATCCAACTTCCATGAAGTCAGCTATTGATCTATTAGATCATCAAGCGGGACATAAAATTTTAGTCATTGGCGACATGGGTGAGTTAGGGGACAAATCTTTGTTATTTCATCAGCAGATTGGCGCATATATTTTAACTAAAAATATTGATTTGGTGCTTGCTGTTGGAGGTGAATCAAAAAACATCATTGATAAGCTGGGAAATAATGCTTTTTGGTTTGAAAATAAAATTAAACTTATAAAATCACTTAAAGAAAAATTAGAATCAAATAGTGTTATCTTAATAAAAGGATCACGTTTTATGAAAATGGAGGAGGTAGTTGCTTCGCTTGAGAAGTAATGCATTATGTTACTAGAACTTTTTAAATGGCTCTCCCAAGAAATCAATTCATTCAGTGTATTTAATTACATCTCATTGAGGGCGGTATTAGCTGTCATTACATCATTGTTAGTGTCATTTTCACTTGGTCCATGGTTTATAAAAAAATTAGGTGATTATAGTTTTGGTCAGTATGTCAGAGATGATGGCCCTACTGATCACCTCACAAAATCAGGAACCCCGACGATGGGTGGAGGACTCATTATTATTTCAGTTTTGATTTCTACATTACTTTGGGCGGATTTAACGAATAACTACGTATGGTTATTGATTGTTGTAATTTTGGGATTTGGCCTAATTGGCCTTATTGATGATTACAGTAAAATAAAAAATAAAAAATCTGATGGATTGAAAGCCTCACAAAAGTATCTCTTACAATCGATCATTGGTTTTGGGGTAGCTTTGTATCTATTAATGAATGCCAATAGCCCAGAGCAAACAGATTTACTCATACCATTTTTTAAAAATTTAAGTTTTTCAATCGGTGCGATCGGTTTTTTAATTCTCTCTTATATTGTCATTGTTGGAAGCAGTAATGCGGTCAACTTAACAGATGGCCTTGATGGTCTCGCCATTATGCCCTCGGTTATGGTAATCAGCGCTTTGGGTGTTTTTGCTTATTTGAGTGGAAATTCTATTTTTTCTTCATACCTTGATATACCTTATATAGTAGGTGTAGGCGAGCTGACTATTTTTTGTGCAGCCATTGCCGGAGCGGGTTTAGGATTTTTGTGGTTCAACGCATATCCCGCTGAAGTTTTTATGGGAGATTTAGGTTCACTCTCCATTGGAGCTGCTATGGGTACTTTGGCCGTTATCGTAAGGCAGGAAATCGTATTATTTATTATGGCAGGACTGTTTGTTGTAGAAACAATCTCGGTTGCACTCCAAGTAAGTTATTTTAGATATACCAAAAAAAAATATGGAGAAGGAAGAAGAATATTTTTGATGGCGCCTTTACATCATCATTATGAAAAAAAAGGATGGAAAGAGACTCAAGTGGTTGTTAGATTTTGGATCATTTCGATGATGCTTGTTCTCATTGGTTTAGCAAGTCTTAAAATTAGATAATGGATTTAGTAGATTCGAAGCATATTTTAATTGTTGGCTTTGGGTTGACAGGAAAATCAATAGCCAATTATTGCATTAAAAAAAAAATACCATTTTCTATCTATGATCAAAAACAATCTACTGAAGTTATCAAGCAATCGCCTTTAAGTGCTCTTGCAAAAAATATTTATAGCGGTGTTTTAACCGAGGATATTTTCGAAGGGATTGATGGTGTTGCTCTGAGCCCCGGAGTAGACCCTAGAAACGCAATATTTAAAAAGATTAAACAATCTGGCACGTTATTTTTTAATGATTTAGATTTGTTTGCTAATGAAATTAAAAATAAATCAATTAAATTAATTGGAATAACCGGTTCAAATGGAAAGACAACTGTTGCATCCCTTATCAAATATCTGCTTGATCATTATCAAGTGAATGCTCAATTAGTGGGCAATATTGGCACACCTATTCTAGATATTGTTGATGAGTTAAATAATGATTTTGTTGTCATGGAAGCTTCAAGCTTTCAATTAGAATTAGGCACGTCTCTTCATTTTGATATCGGTGTTATTTTAAATATTACTGAAGATCATATGGATCGATATGATTCATTTAAAGATTATATTGAGGCTAAATTTAATTTATTTAAGCGATCGAAGATTAAAATTATTAATTACGATGATCCAGTGACGCATGAGTGGTTTGATTTAAATACTATACGTTTAAGTTCATCTGAAAAAAACCTAAAAAAAGTTGATTATTATCTTGGAAAGGAAGGTAAGCGGTCTTTTACAATTAAAAATCAAAAAAATGAAATTAATTTATCCCATTTAAAGTTTGTGGGAGATCATAATTTTTTTAATATTATGGCTGCCATTAGCGTAATAGATCAGTTAGGGTTTTCTTTAAACAATGTGAATAGTTACCTAAGCAACTTTAAGTTAGCAAGTCATCGTCTTGAATGGGTTAGAGAGCTAAAAGGAGTCAATTTTTATAATGATTCAAAAGCAACCAATGTTGCATCCTCGGTTGCTGCGATAACTAGTTTTGAAGAAAAAAAAGTATTAGTCATTATGGGTGGAGATTCAAAAAAACAATCTTTAAGACCTCTGTATAAGTGTGTTGATAAATTTGTGAAAGAACTTTTTTTAATTGGCAAGGATGCCAATCTATTTAGTGAGGAGTTTAAGACTCTTAAAAACGTTAACATTAATTTATGTCAATCAATGCGGGAAGCACTCAACCTTGCATTTAATAAATCTGAAAAGAATGAGATTATTTTATTATCGCCTGCATGTTCCAGTCTAGATGCCTATAAAAACTTTATGGAACGAGGCGATGAATTTAAAGCATTGGTTATGGATCTAAAAGAATGAAAATTTTTTCAAGTCAGAAAAATTATCGACTACCTATCTATGATTACAATTTATTTTGGGCTGCATTAATCCTATTAGGATTAGGACTTGTTATGGTTTATTCCTCCTCAGTAGATAGTGCAGCTGCAAGCAAGTTATCTAATTATGAGAATTACTATTATTTAGTAAGGCAATCAATCTATATTCTGCTTGGATTTATCTTAGGTTATATCTGTTTTCTGATACCTATTTATTTTTGGCAAAGAACAGCACCCTATTTATTTATCTTAGGGTTAATACTTCTATTTATAGTTCTTATCCCTGGTATAGGAAGAGAAGTGAATGGTAGCCGAAGGTGGATATCCCTAATTTTTTTCAATTTTCAACCCTCAGAAATCGTAAAACTTTTTACCATCATGTATGCATCGGATTACGTCTTAAGAAAATCAAAACAGATGCGAACGATTATCAAAGGGTTTTTACCGATGTTAGGCGTCATTGTTTTAACAGGTTTTCTTTTACTTTTAGAGCCTGATTTTGGGGCGCTGGCCGTTATTACACTAATAGCTATGGGCATTCTTTTTTTAGGAGGCCTGACTTATAAAATATTCTTTAGTCTTTTAATTTTTGCACCTATTAGTATTTATTTTTTAATTATAAGTTCTCCCTACCGTTTGGAGCGAATAGTAGGCTTTTTAGATCCATGGTCTGATCCATTCGGAAAAGGTTATCAACTCACTCACTCTTTAATCGCATTTGGCAGAGGAGAAATATTTGGTGTTGGATTGGGTGGTAGTGTTGAAAAGTTACAATACTTACCTGAAGCACATACTGATTTTATTTTGGCCGTTTTAGGTGAAGAATTTGGTTTTGTTGGAGTTACTCTTGTGATTGTATTATTTGCCTATTTGGTTTTGAGAATGTTTGGCATAGCAAAAGAATCCATTCAAAATAAAAAACATTTTGCTGCATTAATGGCTCAAGGGGTTGGCTTATGGTTTGGTATTCAAGGTATCATCAATATGGGTGTGAATTTAGGCCTATTCCCTACAAAAGGCTTAACGCTTCCGCTCCTATCTTACGGGGGAAGCAGTATTTTAATGAACATGATCGCATTAGCTATTGTTTTGAAAATAGATCATGAAAATAGAAAAAATATGAGAGGTCAATTTTATTAATAAGCCTCATTTTTTGATTGCAGCAGCTGGTACGGGAGGTCACATTTTTCCTGGATTAGCTATCGCCAATGCTTGTTTAAGCAGAAAAATTAAAGTTTCATGGGTTGGGACGCCCAAAGGCATGGAGCATGAATTAGTTGATAAAAATAAGATTCACTTTTATTCAATCAACATGTCAGGTGCTCGCGGTAAAGGTTTATTCAATTGGCTCAAAATCCCCTTTATTTTATTGAATGCAATATATCAGTCATTGTTATTGCTTCAAAAAATTCAGCCTAAAATAATTATTTTGATGGGAGGGTATATTTGTGCCCCAATTGCAATTGCGGCCAAGATTAAAAATATCCCTGTGGTTATTCATGAGCAAAATTCAATCCCAGGCTTAGCTAATAAATATTTATCGCCTATAGCAAATAAAGTATTCCTTGGCCTTAAAAATGATCAATTAAAAGGTAAAGTCATTGGTAATCCGGTGAGAGCGAGTATTTATAAAATTATAGAACCTTCGCAAAGATTTTTAAAAAGAAAAGGCCCCTTGAGAATTCTAATTATTGGTGGCAGTCTGGGCGCACTAAATTTTAATGAAAAAATACCTGATATTTTATCGAGCCTCTCAAAAGATAAACAATTTATAATTGCCCATCAATCAGGCATGAAACACTATCATGCCTTGATAGATAACTATAAAAAATCAAAACTAAATGTTTCTGTGAAAGCGTTCATTAAAAATATACATAAATATTATGAATGGGCGGATATTGTCATTGCTCGAGCAGGAGCTATTACAGTATCAGAATTAAGTATATCTGGAGTTGCAAGTATACTTGTTCCATACCCTCATGCAGTTGATAATCATCAATATTTTAATGCAAGATTATTGGAGAAAAAAAAGGGGGCACAAATTATTTTAGAAAGTAAGTTAGGTGTTGAATTGCCCGATGCGTTAAAAAAATTATCTCGTAGAAAATGTCTCCAAATGGCCTGTAATGCAAAAAGTAAAGCCCCCCAAGATCCTTGCAATCAAATAATAGAGTATTGTTTAAATTCATGAAAGATAAAGTCAAAAAAATTCATTTCATAGGTATTGGCGGTTCAGGAATGGGAGGGATCGCAGAGGTCATGTTTAATCTTGGTTTTGACGTCTCTGGATCGGACCTTAATCCATCACAAACAGTCAAACATTTAAAGAGTATGGGGCTTAAAATATCTGGTAAACATCAAATATCAAATGTAAAAGGCATTGATGTTGTTGTTGTATCTGGGGCGATACCTAAAAATAATGTAGAAATAAAAGCCGCTCAAAAAATAGGTATACCCATTATTCCCCGTGCAGAAATGTTATCAGAATTAATGAGATTTAAAAAAGGTATTGCAGTCGCTGGAACGCATGGAAAAACCTCAACAACCAGTATGCTAGCTTCCATATTATCTGCCGGAGGAATGGATCCCACTTATGTGATTGGTGGAAGACTTAATTCAACTAAAGCCAACGCAAAATTGGGTATGGGTGATTTATTTGTTGTTGAGGCTGATGAGTCTGATGCATCCTTCTTACATTTAAATCCTATCAATGCAATCGTCACTAACATTGACCGGGATCACATGGAAACCTATCAGGGTGATTTTGATCGACTCAAAAAAACTTTTTTAGATTTTATTCACCAAACACCTTTTTATGGGCATGTTTTTTTATGTCTTGATGATCCAAACATTAAAGCAATATTACCTTTCATTTCAAGAAAGATTGTCACATACGGCTTACATCGAAATGCTCTTATACAAGCAAAAAAAATACGTCATTTAGGAAATACAATGACGTTTCAGGTCATTGACAAGCTTTATAAGTCTAAAACATTCGAAGTGACTATCAATCTACCCGGAATACATTATGTTAGAAATGCACTTGCTGCTATTGCATTAGGATTGGAGTATGGCGTAAGCGTCACTGACATTAAAAAAGGTTTGGATGGTTTCCAGGGGGTAGCTCGACGTTATGATATTTACCCGGATACTATGTTATTCAGTAAAAAAATAATATTGGTTGATGATTATGGCCACCATCCTACAGAGATTGATGCAGTGCTTGAAGCCACAAAAAAAGGCTATCCGGGAAAAAAAATAAATTTAGTATTTCAGCCTCATAGATTTTCTAGAACACGAGATTCATATGATGATTTCATTAAGGTTTTGAAGAGACCTGATAAATTATTTTTATTTGATATTTACTCTGCTGGCGAGAGTGAAATTGAGGGTATCTCAACCAAAAATATTATTAACAAATTAAAAAATAAAAAAACTTTTTACTTGCCTGATATGAGGGCAGCAAAAAAAATCATCGGGGATGAAATTGATGATCAATCCATTTTAATTATTATGGGTGCAGGTTCGGTTGGAAATTTTGTCCAACAGTTTTTGGGTTAGTTTAAGTGGAACAAAATAAAATTTATCAAAATGTGCCATTAAGAGATTTTAATAGTTGGCGAGTAGGTGGGTTGGCAGAAAATTTTTTGATATGCGCGGATAAGGAAAAATTGGCTGAATTATTGCGTGCCAAAAAAATACCGCAACCTATTGCGTTCATTGGGTTAGGTTCCAATACCCTTTTTAGGGATGGTGGTTATCATGGAACCATTATTATGCTTCATAAAGGTATCAGCGAAGTTAAAGAGGAGCCCCCTGATCTTATTTACGCTGAGGCAGGGTTAAGTTGTTCAAGGCTTTCAAAGTTTGCTGCTAAGTCAGGCTATAAAAATTGTGCTTTTTTTGCAGGCATTCCTGGAACCGTTGGAGGAGCCTTAGCCATGAATGCCGGTTGTTATGGTTTTGAAACATGGAATTTTGTTAAACAGGTTTTAACCATTGATATGGATGGCCATCAACACACAAGACTAAAAGAAGAATTCGAGATTGATTATCGCTATGTTGAACCTAAAAATAAAAAGGAATTTTTTTTAGCAGCCTGGCTTGAATTTGAAAAAGGCAGTAAAGAGGTATCAGAACAAGAAATAAAATCATTACTTCATACTCGCAAAGAGAGCCAGCCTCTTAATTGGCCCACCGGCGGCTCGACATTTAGAAACCCAGAGAATCATTATGCAGCAAAGCTTATTGAGGAATGTCAGTTAAAAGGATATCAAATTGGTGGCGCACGCGTGTCTGAAAAACATGCAAACTTCATTATTAATACGGGAGATGCATCTGCCAATGATATTGAAAGATTAATAATACATATTCAATCTGAAGTTTATAAAAGAAAGCACATTCATTTAGAAACCGAAGTTAAAATTATTGGAAATAAACTCAATGACCATTGAATATCAGAATGTCGCTGTACTTATGGGAGGTAACTCAAATGAAAGAGAAATCTCTTTAGAAAGCGGTAAAGCTGTATTAAAGGCATTAAAATCACTATCAATTAGGGCCCAAGCATTTGATCCAAAATTTGATGACTTACCTCGTTTAGATCAATTTGATTGTGCGTTTATTTGTCTTCATGGAAAAGATGGTGAAGATGGAAAAATACAAAGTTATTTGGATTCAATCCAATTGCCTTACACGGGAAGTAATGCAGCAGCCTCTAAAATTGGAATGAATAAATATGAATCAAAGACCATATGGAGCTCGAAAAAAATTCCCACGCCAAAATTTAAACTTGTTCAAAAAGATACCAGTTTTAATGAGGTGATCTTAGAAATTAAACCACCCTTTTTTTTAAAAGCTTCTAATTCAGGATCCAGCTTAGGGATTTATAGAATAAACACTAAGGAAGAATTCGATAGGTTATTGATTGATGCCTTAAAAATTGATGATATTGTTTTTGTGGAGGAAATGATTTCTGGTAGTGAATACACCGTTCCTATTTTACAACATAAGACACTACCGATCATTGAAATCATACCAAAAAATGGATTTTACGATTATGAGGCCAAATATATTCGGGATGATACCGTTTTTATTTGCCCTGCGAACATTGATCAAAGCTTAAAAATAAAGCTAGATCAATTGGCATTAGATGCATTTGAATCGATTGGCTGTTCAGGCTGGGGGCGTGTTGATTTTTTAGTTAAAGATATTGATGAGCCATTTATCATTGAAGTTAATACCATTCCAGGTATGACAAGTCATAGCTTAGTCCCTCTTTCAGCTAAAAATGATGGAATCAATTTTGAACAGCTTGTTTTAAATATTTTGAAGACAGCTCATGTTTGAAAAAATTGAAAATTTAAGAAAATTAATTTTTTTGATTTACCTATTAATGATCCCATGCATTATTTTTATCATTTATCAGCTGCTAATTAGGATTGATCTTCCATTAAAAGAGATCATTATCAAAGATGACTATCAAAATATTGATTTAGCTCAAGTTGAGATGATTAATAAACAATACGTCAGGGGCAATTTTTTTGCCCTTGATTTAAATTTGATCCGTAAGGCTTTTAAAAAATTACCTTGGGTAAGAGAGGTGGGTATCAGAAGGGTTTGGCCTGATAAGCTTGAGGTAACAATTGAGGAACATCATGTAATTGGTCGTTGGGTTAATTATGGACTGATCAATGATCAAGGGGAGATTTTTAACGCAGCTTTTCAAGAAGATTTACCCTCATTTTATGGTTCTAGTGAGTTTGCCAAAGAAATGGCAGAAAAATTTTTTGAAATTAATAAAATACTTCAAAAAGAATTGATGCAAGTTGATACAATAACACTGTCAGATAGATTGTCATGGGAAGTTCAAACGAATAATCAGATGAGAATTTATCTTGGTAGAAAAGATGTTATAGCAAAATTAAACCTTTTTATAGATCGCTATCAAACTGTATTACAAGAGCTTGACAGTCGAATTGAGTACGTGGATTTGAGATATAAAAATGGATTTTCAATCAAAAAATTGATAGAACCCAAAAAAACAAAGGCAATAAATAATACAACATTATGATTAATGGCAAAGAAGATAAAAATTTAGTGGTTGCCCTTGATGTTGGCACATCTAAAATTGTTGTCATTGTTGCAGAGATTCAAGAGGATGATGTATTAAAAATCATAGGATTGGGACAACATTTATCTAAAGGTCTTAAAAAGGGCGTCGTCATTAATATAGACACAACCATTCAAGCCATTCAAAGAGCGATTGAAGAGGCTGAATTGATGGCAGATTGTAAAATAAAAGATGTTTACACTGGCATTGCAGGTAGCCATATTAAGAGTCTCAATTCTCATGGCATGGTCAAGGTCCGTGATTCTGAGGTGAGTCAAATGGATGTTGATAGGGTGCTGGAGACTGCCCAAGCAATTACATTACCTCCTGATCAACAAGTACTCCATGTCTTAACACAAGAATATATCCTTGATGATCAAAGGGAAATTAAAGAGCCCTTGGGTATGAGTGGCATGAGGCTGGAAGTAAAAGTTCATATTGTTTCAGGCGCTATTGCTGCTGCTCAAAATATTATTAAGTGTATTAAGCGTTGCGGTCTAGATGTGGCCGAATTGGTTCTTCAGCCTCTAGCTTCAAGTGAGGCGGTGTTGACCCGAGATGAAAAAGATTTAGGGGTGTTATTAATTGACATAGGAGGTGGCACCACAGATATTGCCATCATTAAAAATGGATCGATTCAGCATACCGCAGTTGTTCCCATAGCTGGTGATCAAATCACCAATGATATTGCCGTTGCTTTTAGGACACCGATGCAATCCGCAGAGGATATTAAGATTAATTATGGGGCTGCAACAACGTTCATGGCCTCTCCAAGTGAGATTATTGAGATTCCCATGGTTGATGGAAGAGAACCTAAAAAGATAACTTCGCAAGCGCTATCTGAAGTGATTGAGCCGAGGGTTAAAGAACTTTTTGAATTAATTCGAAATGAATTGCAAAGAAGCAGAATGGGCAATGCAATTGCCTCAGGTGTTGTTATTACGGGCGGGTCTTCCATGATGAGAGGGATGGTAAATTTAGGTGAAAAAGTATTCAATATGCCTGTTAGAATAGGGATACCTAGGGATGTTGATGGTTTGCTTCAGGTGGTTGAAAACCCAAGATATGCCACAGCGATTGGGTTATTAAAAATGGCTAAAGAAGATTTAACTCATGGCGATTCAAGATGGCCAGATGGAAATTCAGTTATGGACTTGATTAAGAAAATGAAAATGTGGTTCCAAGGTAATTTTTAAAAATTGAAGGCTGATTAATGTTTGAGGTTATTGAAAATAAAAAACAAAAAGCGCTAATTAAAGTTATGGGTGTCGGTGGCTGCGGAGGTAATGCCGTGGATTACATGATTGAAAAAAATGTCACGGGTGTTGATTTTCTTTGTGTTAATACAGACTTACAGGCCTTACAAAAGAGCCAGGCAAATAACATTGTTCAAATTGGAGAAATCTTAACCCAAGGTTTGGGTGCGGGATCAAGACCTGATACGGGTAAACAGGCTGCGATGGATGATAAAGAGATGATTGCCAATGCCATCCAAGGTGCAGATATGCTTTTTATTACCGCCGGTATGGGAGGCGGCACCGGGACTGGAGCGACACCCGTGATTGCTCAAATTGCAAAAGAGATGGGAATATTAACGGTTGCAGTGGTGACGAAACCTTTTGATTTTGAGGGGAAACGCACACGTGTTGCAAAAGAGGGTATTCAAGAATTAATTAAACATGTTGACTCGTTAATTACAATACCGAATGAGAAGTTAATGGGGGTTTTAGGCGAGGACGTGACCTTTGTAGAAGCTTTTGGGGCAGCCAATAATGTGCTCTACAGCGCTGTGGCAGGCATTGCAGAAATCATTAATAGTCCTGGAATGATTAACGTTGATTTTGCCGATGTAAAAACAGTCATGAGCGAAATGGGTATGGCAATGATTGGCTCAGGTTTCTCTGAAGGATCTGATAGAGCTATTATTGCAGCCAAGGCCGCTGTTGCATGTCCATTATTAGAGGATGTTAACCTCAATAATGCTAAAGGTATTCTGGTCAATATTTCAGCAAGCCGTGATTTTAAAATGAAAGAATATTTTGAAGTCATGGAGATTATCAAACAATATGCGGCGGAAGAGGCCAATATCATTGTGGGCAATGTCATTGATGACTCTATGGCTAACGGTATTCGCGTGACTATGGTTGCGACCGGATTGAATAATAATTCAAGTGCACAGCAAGAGGTATCAGATGATGTGATGACCAGTTTTGTTTATGAGGATGAATCGTCAGAGACTACA
>Ga0255772_10004671_pt1 | contig 12854 bp, 20 predicted proteins | sample 071ome_34_FD_179970 | JGI IMG/M metagenome (GOLD analysis project Ga0255772, IMG submission 179970) | Coastal salt marsh microbial communities from the Groves Creek Marsh, Skidaway Island, Georgia - 071411BT metaG (version 2) | ecosystem: Environmental > Aquatic > Marine > Intertidal zone >...
TTTCTTGATGAACTTAACCTTATATACCCTGATCATAAGAAATTAAATAAATTTGAAAATGAACGATTTATAAATGACATCAACGTGGATTCATTTGAAAATAATGTTATAAAAGGGTTCTTCAAACTAATGCAATGCGGAATTGTTCCATGCATCCAAGGGAATTATCAATATCAATTGGATGAAAATAAAATTAGTTTTTCAAATATTGTAAAATATTAATTTATTTAGATTTCCAGTCTCCTCGATACCCTGAGGTGGTGATCCAGTCATTAGGATTATTCCATGACATCCACACTGCTGACATTCTGAATCTTCCAGTTGTAGGATTGTATACGATGACAGTTTCGACTGTAGATGCCTCCCACTCGTTAGAAATAGCTCGATTATGATCGGGAGAGCTTACCCACCCATCTACAATACTTTGGGCGAGAGAGTCTAAATTTCCTGACTGTATCTGTTGGATTCGTTTGTTATTCGTAACAGGAAGAGAAGTAGTAGTTTCTCGGTGAATACACTCCATTCCGTTACAATAGTAAGAAATGCTATCATTAACGCTATGTTCAAATGGAGCTCCTTCCTGTACTAATCTAGTTGCAGTTCTAGCAGCGAATTGACGAGTCAAACTATCTTCAAAGTGAGCTACGGGTTTCTTACCAAGTGTTACCAATCTATCATTAATTTTAGTCCATACCAGTCGATCAAGCTCATCTGATCTTACTTCAGTATTTTGAGCAGAAATGCTACTGTATAAAAAGAAAATTAAATTGAAAGTAATAAATTTTACATGTAACATATTAATTATTTTTAATATACAAAAATTATTCTTTTTTTGTATATTAGAGATATGAAATTTTTTAAGATTTTATTTTTATTGTGTATTTATCTTTTAAACTCTTGTAGCAGTAAAACACCTTACGTTTATGATTACGAATGTAAACGACCTGATGATATTCCAGAATTCTTTAAAGACGGCACTCCAGTAGATTGGGATTGCAATTGGAATTCTTATTATAAAGAAGGTTTAGTAACTGTAGTTAAAGACAGTGCCGGTAATCCAATAGCATTAGCTCGAAAAACAACAGGTGATGATTACATAAAAAAGTCAAAAAATGGTGTCGAGTTTGAAATAAAAAAATAAAATCAATACAGATTTTCTATTGATTTTATTTCAGTACTTAAATCCTCCCAGTTAAGATTTTCCCTTTGTGAAAGTAACTTTATAACCTTCACACTATCTTTATCTATAGCTTCTAAATACCTTTGATAAGGGATACTTTGATATTCTTTAGCTAAATATTTCAGGAATAATCTATGTTTATCATCCATCATTAAGTAAGATAAATAATTAGCCCAAAACTCTTTTACATCCATACACGATTTAAAAAAATTCTCATCATCCCAAATTTTTCCATTAATCGATAATTCATGCGAAATCCAATGGCCAAGCTCATGCAATAACACTTTTTCAAAAAAAATCGAATACTCAACTGGCACTGGCAATTCTTCTTCTTTTATAAATCTGAGTATTTTTTCTGTATCCAATATGATAATATTAATAACAGGATAATACACGCCAAATTGGTCCGTTATTAAATAATTTTGAAAATTATTAAATTTATCTTGATTTTCATTTTGAAGACTATCAATGATTTCAATATCACCTAGTAAAATCAAAGGTATTTTTTCAATTAGATTGTAGTCACCGTTTATTTTATAAAAAACCGAATGTAACAATTTCTCATACCTCGATAATAACGGATAGATTATATATTCCCCATCATTAATAATATGATTAAATACTCCATTATCAGGATTTTTTTTGTAAAAATCCCCTAAACTTAGCACCTCCAAATCAACCAAACCCAATTCCAAAAGGTCTATTATGCCTTCCAAATCCCCACATTCATATCCCAAATTCCGCAACCTCAATGCCCTGTCCTGGCTGATTTTGTGATTTTTTAATGTTTCTTTATTTAATTTCATTTTAAATAATTTGATTAGTAATTGACATTACCGTTATTAAATCTAAACCATTCTTCAAAAAATGGAGATTCCGGATTTGATTTTAGTTCTAATGGAACAAATTGAATTGCGCTTAAATTATTACGAACTGCAACCTCAATTACCTCATTATCTTTTTTAAACTCATCTAAAGCAAATTCTAATAATGTTCCGTCCTCATTTAGTACGTTATTTACTGTATTTTTCAATTTCACATATTGGCCAATTTCTTCAAATTCTCTTGGATAAATCTTTAATACTTCGGAAAGAAACTCTTGGTCTTTTTTAAGGCTATCTGATCCAAAAATATTTACAGTATTTCCAATACGATTGTGGTTTTTTGCGGCTGAAACTGCCAATAATAGTATCTCTTTATTTTCACATACATTACATTCTGCTAAAAGCAAACAAGATCCATCTTCATCGTCATGAATTAATGCTTCTTTAAAAAAACCCAAATCCGATCCATAATTGGATTTTATGATATGTTTAATTTCATCCAGATTTTCATCATCCCAGGTCCAAATATATGGTAAGAGAAATAATAATAACTTCTTATTTTTCTTGATTTGTGTTTTGAAATATCTGTAATGGTCATTATAGTCAACAACATATTTTTCATCGTAGAGCTCACCACTTATGATAATATCCACCAAAAAATCAATCCTCTCCATTATTATAATTTTATTATTCTATTTGCTAGGTTATTTATTTCATCAGAAATAATTGTTATTTTCCTATCATATTCTTCAAATCCGTTAAATTCTATTTGACGATATTCACTTTTACCTTTACCAATTTTACTAATAATTTTGAATTGTTCTGTAATTAGTTGAATTAGTTTTTCTTCTAGTCCAGTAATGAGCCATTTATGCTCATCTGGCAAATCTGTGGCATTGAAAATCAAATAACTTCTTGTGGTAACTTCTTTAAAAGCCGCTACTTTATTGTCAAAATGCCAATAATCATTACTCAAGTAGGTTTTAATACGACCAGATAATTTTTGAGTAAATTTCCCCGGCTTGATAACACTCATTCCTGGTTCTATAATTTTACCCGGTTCTTGAATTCTTTCCTTAGGTTGAAGTAAATGAACGTACAACCCGCCAATAGGATCTTCTGTTTTTAACAATTCAAAAATATTTTCCATATTCAAAAAGAATCTAATTTAGCGTTTTTCGTTATCGAATTCCAATTTAATAAAATCTTCTAATGAACCTTTAAAATCACAAAATTCTAGTGGACAATGAATTTCTGGCGCTCGATTGTTTTTTTGATTACGCGCACTAATTATAACTGTACCAAAGATTTTACTCTGTGGTTTTGTGCCACACTTTGGACATTCATAATACACCTTTTCTATTGAGTTCTTATTCATTTATGTTTTGGTTAAATTAATAAATATGTTGTGAAAAACAATCGTTAATCTGAAATAGACATCTGTATTTTGTCTTTATTTAAAAATCTTCATATATTTATGTAATGCACGATAACTCATACTACTTAGAACTGCTAAATAATCACAAAAAGACCGGTTATTTGTTTAAGCGTATCTTTTTTCCATTTGGAACGGTTGGGGAATTAATTTTTCAGATCTTTGGTTTGTATGTGCTGGGGTCGGTTATTTTTATTAATACCCACATTATAGGATTGGTGTTTTTATTGGTGTATATAATTTTATATATCGAATACAAACTCGTGAAAAAATATCGTGGGCTAATTCTCGAAAAAGCATTTATTGAAGAAGAAATGTTTAGAATTGAGCTTATTCGCTATGGAGTAGATCCCAATTTCCCGCACGACCCACTATATGTTACTGATGAAGATCGAAAAGGATTCTTTCGTGAAGCGCTTTATCTAAATAAACGCAGAAAATTATACCGAATTATTTGGTCATTTTTTAAACGGAAGTGAGGAGTTTTGAGTGAATTGTAACTGATTTTACGCTTGATCAAATTCTACCATTAACTTAATTTTAACGAAATACATCATACGAAACACCGACTGTTATATTTAGGGTATTTATTGGCTGGGTAAATGTAGTCCAACTGACCTCTCCGTCAGAGCTATAAATTGGTACATCGGTAAACTCAGGTTTGGTATACAGGTAATCAAAATTAATTTGTAAGCTGGTCCTGCCATTAATTTTCGACTTCAACCCTCCTCCAAGTTCGATACCAGTGCTGATTGAAACATCCGACAATTGTAGTAACCAACCTGGAATAGTATTTTCATACATGCGTATCTCCGGAGATTCAGAAATCATCATTCCAAACATAGAGTGTAGATTGATTGATACTTTTGAATTTATGGCAGAATGATAAGACAATCCAATTAAATAAGAATTGGTCGAGTAAAAAGTACTGTATATACTCCAATTAGAATTTGAAACTAAATTTGCTAATCCGTTTGCATAGGCATCTGATTTAAAAAAATTGGACTGAGATTGAACTTTTGCTAGAAGTCCGAATTTTTCATCTTTCACTTGATATCCTATCGTCAAACAACTCGCAAAACCACCAGTTGCAAATCCTGCATCTGACTGATTGATATTCTGACTACTAAAATCACCTATGGCAAAACTACCTCCAAATGTATAGTCCATGTAGGATCTACCTTGGCTAAATAGGCTATTAGAAATAACTAATGTTAAGATTATAATTGTGACTCTCATTTGCAATTCAATTTTAGTTTGGTGATATTTAATTAAGGACGAACCCACTTTTCATTTATAAAAAAAAAAGGTCCTGTGAGTTCATGATTTCTGCCATTGTAATAATATATTTCACTTATTTTATTATCTTGTAACCATACCTTTGCATTTTCATTAGTTAGGAACCTGTCAAATATTCGTTTATAAGCAAAAATAACCGTAGCTCCGCTCTCTATTTTACCTTTCAACTCACATTTCCATTTACAGTACCCCTTGTCAAACTCCTTATTCCAAATTTCTTTTTTATTGTATGTTGAAGGACTTAATACCGATTTTTGGCAATCAGTGACGAGAATTTTCTTATCAACTAACTTATCATTCAAATCATCTTGATCTTTTTCAAATGTCAGTTCTCCAAATTTCTCAAGACACAGTATAACTATTCTTCTAAATCCTGATGTGGTTTTAATTAAAAGCCAATGAGTATCTATACTAATACAACTCTCACCAATCAAAACATACTCCGCAAGTTTATTCTTTTTAAATTTACTTAAATGCGTTTTGGATATTTCCTCAGCTGCTAATGACAATCTATTTATTGCTTTTATGAATTTCTTTCTAAAGTCTCCTAATAGGTCATTACCAATTCCAAAAGTTATATCTTCACTCATATCAAACCAAATTTATACATTTCCATTAAAACCTCTACACTTTGGGGTTCCATTTCTTCTGCTGATAGGATTTCATCTACCCTCAGGAATCGTTTTATTGACATTTCCCAGTTATTTAAAGCAGAGGCCATTAAATCATCTACAATAAGAGTAAACTCCCTATTCCAGTACTCCTTGCGCTTTTGGTAATCGATGAACCAATTGGGGATTGCGAATGACTTGGGTTTATTATTGGGGTTTATTGCTGCCAAGTGAGCCATGCCTTCAATCAATTCCTGATAATCATCTTCCGGCGTGTTTAGCTTCTGCAGACCCTCAATTAGCTGCTCGGTGATTTTAGGCTCTAAAATAAAGGCTCTAGTATTGAAAGATGCCGTTCCGTCCGTGCCGGCCTGAAAATGTGTTACCAATGGGAAAATAAATTCTCCTAAACGCGGTTTTGAAATATTATTATGATTCATGTTCTAAAGTTGTATTTACCAATTCCATTAAACGGGTTCTTTTTTCAAAATAGTTACAATAGTTACAGTCTTCTGAGGCTGCAGGAGGATCAACCTCATCAACTAGGTCTATCATCGCATTTAAAGTAGGGTCTACCCAATTCCAATCTAAGCTTACCGCAATAATGTGAGTCTCAAATTGTAGGTTATCATTAAAATTTGGAAGAGTGTTATTCCCGGTAGAATAATACAAATAAGCGGTTTTGTCTACTGGCAGTCCATTTTCCGCAAGCAACCAACTATATACTTCCAATTGGCGCTTATAAGCATCGTGATGTGGTGCATTTGGATCTAACTCGGTCACGGGATCTTTTTTGGCAGTTGCTTTGTAATCTACCACATGCCAATTCCCGCTTTCCGTATTTTCCCAGATATCATCTACTACACCAGATATTATTCTTCCTCTTTTCACCGTTCTTACACCTCTAAAATTGTTCCTCCATGAACCCATTAACGGATGCTCTAAGGGAATTACAGACAAACCTTCTGAACTACATTTTGGATGAGAAATTTGCAAATTCCTGTAATGATCAAACTCCATTTTTGTTAATTTATCTACTGCGGCATTTAGTGTAAAAGGATATCCCGGGGGACGTTTGATCCCTTCAACAAAATTTAAGAAAAAACACCGTGGACACTCACAATAGAGGTCAATCATTGATCTTGAAATAACTTTAATTTTATTTTCCATATTACTTTGTATTAAACCCAATTGATTTTCTTTCACCATTCCAACCTGAAATTTCCTGAATCAAGTATTTTTCTATTAAATCAGTATTGATATGCTCTTGATCCAACAGCAGTAACTTCTTTTTTACATTATCAATTTGCGCAGGAGAAAAGTTATACTTGTTTGCCAAAATCTCAGCGGCTCTAAAGGGAACCATCCCCTTCAGCTTTTTGAATAAAATTTGAGTTCTAACCCTAGCATCGGGATGTGGTACTTCCAATTTAATGGTCCATCTGCGCTCAAAAGCTTCATCCATTGTTTGGGTATGATTGCTCGTGGCAAACACAATGCCTTCAAACTGTTCCAACTCATTTAAGAATAAGGTTGTGATTGCGATTTCCGTGGATCCCATATTGGAAGATCCAGCACCTCTTTGATGGAAAAATCCATCGGCCTCATTGAACAAAACAATGGGCTCTTTTAATATTTGTTTTTTCATATTTTGAATATCATTGAAAATTCTACTGATGTTTTTTTCACTTTCTCCCCAGAAAAAATTCTTAACTTTAGACAGGTCTACCATAATAAGATGCCTACCCGTTAAGCGTGCCATTTGCCTCACCAACTCGGTTTTTCCAGTTCCGGGTTTTCCGTAAAGCATAACCGACAGGTTGTTGGGAAGATTCTGTTGCTCTAACCTACTGGTGTAAGCATCATATCTTGAATCGGATAAATTATCTAAAATTCGGTTCATTTCTTTCTCAAACTCTGAATTGTAAATCAAATTCACCTCAGGAATTGAACTCGGAGTATATACTTTGCAGAATTGACTGTTTATTTCCGCTTGTTCCTTATTCTGAATCAAATAACTAGGAATCCATTTTTTTAGAAAGAAGGGTGTAAGTTCTATTTCCTTACTGTTAATCGAGGATCTTTGAATGGTTTTTGGATTAAATAATAATGCATCCTCTTGTTTCCATAATAGCTCTAACTGCTTTTTCCTTAAAGGCTCATCCGATAAAATATTCAACGCCTCTTCTAGTGGCATTGGTATCTCATTCTGCAACTGATAACCCATGGTAAGTAGAACCACGCTCTGCTCATTTACATCAGAAGTTATACGAGATAACCATCTAATTAATGGATTTTCGTCATACGCCAATAGAGAACTTAATGGATTAGGGTAATTGCGTGCCCCCCTATCCGCAAACCATTCCATACAAATGTTTATTAACTGCTCAACCGGGGTAAGCTTTGAAGTAAGTAAATAGCTTTGATTACCGGTCCTCAAATAACCAATGAGGTTTTGGGTAGGATAAATATCTCCTTTTCTAGCATTTCCAGGATTGGTTTTTTCTACATAGCCCAATTGCTTGAGTTTGTTTAATATTTCATTCATACCGTTTCCAAACTCTTCTTCAGGAAATAACTTAATTAAACTTCTAAATGATTGGTGATTATCTCGCAGATGCGAAGCCATTATCGCCGATAATACGAGCATTTCAATGTAGTCTAAGTCCAAATCGCGCGAAAACTGTTCAATGGTAGTTTCGTTCCTTTTCGACAATTCACCTCGCTGTATATATATGTCGCCAACTTTATCTATTTTAAACAAATTACTCATATTAAATGAAAAATGTGACTACAAAAGTAAGACTGAATTCGACATAGCGCAATTATAATTTTTTCTAGCGCATTATTGGCGCATTTATATTATTGCATTAAGAGAAATTTTAACTAATTTCGCATTGAAATGCCACGTAACAACGCACAAAAGATTCTAAGATGTCAACTTATTAAGCAATTAATAAGTAACAGCAATCAACTATACAGCTTGAATGATTTAATTGAAGAAGTCAATAAACAATTCAAAGCATCAAATAGAACTATAGATGCCGATATTAGATCATTAAAGGATGGAATACTAGGGATTCCCTTAAACATTGAATATACCAGGGAAGGCGTTTATAGAATAAATTATGACGAAATACCAAATTATGGAAACACCGATTGTAGACATATTCCGGTTCTAACCAAGCTATTTGAGCCCTTTAAAAACCTTCCAGATGTAGAAAACACCATCCTAAAACTCAAGCAAAAATATGCTGTGAATATCAAAGAATTGGACGAATTAATCAACCCATTCGAATTCACTTCCCCCAATATCGCCAACGATCCTAAGGTATTAACATTAACTCAAGAAATAATTGGTCATATGATACAAGGAGTAGGTATTGAATTTAATTATTACGGGGTTCACCAACCCAATAAAAGCGATAAGGAAAATAACACATTACATCGAGTATTTCCTTTACAAATCAGAGAATTACAGGGCGAGTATTATCTAATCGCAATTCCTATAAACTCAAATTCTGAAATAAATAAACCGATAACCTTTGCTTTTAATCAAATATTGAATAAGAAAATTCAATCAGCTATGAAAGAAAACTACCCCAAAAAAAATGACCCTGAAAGATACAACCACAAGGAATTAATGGAGAAAATAGAATTTGATAAATTATTTGAACCTGCCATTGGTGTATGGATTAAACCTTCTGAAGGACCTAAACTTATCGAACGGTACTTTGCAGGTTGGGCTGCGTCGCACATAACGGCCTGCCCTATTCATAAAAGTCAAATAGAAATAGAAAAATTTGAGGATGTTTCTCTTAATCATATAATAGACAACAGTACAGGAAAGAATCTAATCACTAGGGTAATTAAAGTATCATGGGAAATATATAAAACCCCTGAACTTCAATATCGTTTGGGTGCATATAGAGATTACTCATGGAATACTATAGATTATGATGAAAAAGGACCTAATGAACCAATTAATTGGAAATTTTAAAGTAAATTGAATATATAATTGTTATGGGATATTCACACAGATACGATACCTATTTCGACGATGAAACCGGCGAATGGCTTGAAAAAATTGGGTTTTGCCCAGAAGAAGACGATTGCATTTATTGCCAAAACTACAACGAAGACGGTCGTCCAGAAACCGCATTCGACGCTCCAAAAGAAGCCGTTGAGGAATAGGATTTATAATATTTTGACACAGACATTTTCCTCACTAATTTCTCCATCCACTTCTAAATATTTTCTAAAATAAAACTTCCCATTATACATTAAATTGACGTTTTCGAAAACACCACCTTCAGACTCAATAATTTTAAATTTTTGAGAGAAGTTTTCCTTTTCATCATCTAAAAGATAAAAGCCATTATAAATTTGATTAGATGAAATATCTAAACCAAAATTCGAAATAAATATTGACAATTCTTTTAAGTGATTAGAATTTGGTGTGAGAAAATCCCCCTCAATTGATGAAGAATAATTGTTATCTAAACCTAGAATTTTTTGATTTTCTAACTTGAAATTTAATTCTACAGTCTGTGACGTTTCACTATCACCACAATAAATTACTTCAGATTGAGAGTCTAGAGGAATTAATCCAATTGAGATTATTTTCACCATCTTTTATGATTTAGTCATAAACAAACACATCATCTTCATCGTAATAGTAACTTTTATTAGGTTTATTGTTCTCTAGAATTGAACAATATAATTCGTTACTATTACAAATTTCTTTGACAATGTCTTCGTCAATATCTTCTGGACTTGTCCATTCACCTTTGAAATTAAATTGAAACTCTTCCTCCTCCGTATTGATTTTTACATCACATTCTGAATCTGGATAATGCATTTGAAATGAATCTACAACTTCAACTTTTATATTTTCTATATATTCTTCAACATCTGAATACCCATAAAACTGTACTGTTATCATAATTATTTTTTAATGTTTTTACTAGTAAATGTAATAAAATCTAACTTAATTGATGCTAAATTCACATAATGAAATATAAAATTGAATTTACAGTTTGGGATTATCACTTTCAAACTAAAAGTTAGGAATAAATTTAAACGTATGGCAAAATTTAAGGTTATAAAAAAAGCAGAATTAAATTCAGAAAATAAATGGATTGGTGAGCTAGAATTTGAAGGTGAAATACTTAAGTACTCATATAAAGATGATATTAATGGACAGGAAGTATTGATTCTTGTTGAAGGTGAATGGGTGTATAACCATTCTCTAAAAGATATAGTATACGCCGCGTGCCAGGAATGGGGAAATCCCGAAGAATTTGGCGATTCCGGTACTAAAAATGAAATCGACGATGAAACTGTAGATTTTTATAAATGAGAATAAAACATGTCAAAATTCTACCGGACTTTCTTAAAATCACTATTAAAGTGGATTATGTGTTGGATGAGAGTACCAGAGTTTAAAAAAATATGAAGAAGATAGTCCAAAAATTCATACTAAAACACAAGTTATTAATTGCATCAATCGCCATTTATTGCATACCATTTATATGCTCACTTTTACTATATTTTCATATATTTGAAGAATCTAAAGAATCAACCGAAATTTAAATCATACAACATATTTATGTTTAAGAATAAATTAATTTTAATCTCAATAATTTCGATACTAACCTTGGGTTGTACAGAGAATTTTTCTAAAGGGGAACGAATAGGACTGGTAACCCAATTTTCCAAAAGAGGACTTGTTTGGAAAACATGGGAAGGACATTTAAATATCACCCAAACTGGTATGAACTCAGCAGATGGATTTGATTTTTCATTGGATGGAGATAATTTAAATGAAAATACGGTAAAGTATATTGATTCTGCTGCATCCAATGGTTGGAAGGTTAAATTATTATACCACCAAGCCAGTGGAAAAAATATTACCGGTACTAGAGGGGAAACTAGTTATTTTATAGATAGCGTGGTTGTATTGGATAGAGAGTTTACCAATAACCACGGCTCAAGTGCTAGTAAAAACCAAGAGAGGGCTAAAGGAAGGGTTGTAGATACAATATATATTGTTATAAAACCGGGAGATCCGGGTTATAAAGAACTTATCGGCAACTAAGCATTATTTGAAACTTCAAATTAAAAACTCAGAAGGCATTATCCTTTATAAAAAACCTGAACCTCTAGGTGTCAAAAAATTATTTTATTGTTAACAATTTGAATCAACCCAATCTTTAGCTTCTGATAAACTTATGCCAGTTTTGTCACTGTATAGTTTAACAGCCTGTAACTTTTTACCCTCTTTTATTAATTGCATAACATCTTTCAAAAACGATTCACCAGGAACATACACTCCCAAAGTATTATTATTCTCATCTTCCACCACAACAGTTTGATTGTAGAATACTTTTTGACCTGCTTGAATTACTGTAAGTCCTCCAAGTGGAGTACAACCTTTTGAAACTAAACTATTAACTATTTGGGCTAACTCTTCTAGATCTTCTCTTAAGATATTGCAATATCTATTATACTTCATAACTTTATTAATTATTAAATATAGAATTATTTAATTCATCAATTGTAATATATACTTTATTTTTAGTAACTATTCCCACAATATCTTCTTTATTGTAAATAATGGTGTAATTTACTCTACAGTTTTTATACCTAAAAATGAAAGTTCTGATTCCTGCAAAAATCCCATTACTTTTTGTAGCGTAATATACAGCTCTGCTGCATGAAATTTTAAATAAACAAGTTCTGGATGTTCTATTACTTAATAACCAATAAAATCTTATTGCAAGTAAAAGTGGCCATGAAAAAAGTAAATGTATCACAATTTTATTTAGTTTTGAAAAATATGAAAACTAAAACAATAATAAAAATCATTGCCTTGCTTTCAATACTATTTTTATTGTTTGAAACTATAAATATTTTTGGGTGGATTACCTTACTAATTTCAATTACAACCTTAGCAACTTCATATTTAATATTAACCCAATTAATACCATCTATTCAATATGTAAATGATAATAAAACTCAACCAGATAACAGAAATTGGCCAAAATATCTTTACACAGTGATTGCAATTTTTATTGCAATGTTTCTTTATTCAAAATTAAACTCACAAATGATAAATACTATTGAAAAATGGTTAGGTATTTCGTTGATAATATCACTCGTTGTAATTCCTTCATTAATGATTTTTGGTAAGGCTTTTATTAATCGTAACGATAGTATACAGATTAATGAAACAACCCTAACCATCACCGATAATGGGCAATCTGAAATAATTCAACTTTCAGATATTGCAATAGTGAAGAAGGAAAAAGATATAATTATTGATTTAAACAGCGGTAACCGATTTATTATTGACTGTAAAACATTAAATTTAAACTATATAGATAAATATCGCTTATTCAAAAAATTGAATAATAATGGCCGAAAAAGTATTTTTAGTAAATTATGAATCTCAAGCAAATATTCATATACTACACAAAAATTTTCCTAAATAATTCCCTAGT
>Ga0255772_10004677_pt1 | contig 12847 bp, 18 predicted proteins | sample 071ome_34_FD_179970 | JGI IMG/M metagenome (GOLD analysis project Ga0255772, IMG submission 179970) | Coastal salt marsh microbial communities from the Groves Creek Marsh, Skidaway Island, Georgia - 071411BT metaG (version 2) | ecosystem: Environmental > Aquatic > Marine > Intertidal zone >...
GAACTCAAGACGATCAACGATCTTGACTGCCTTTCCATCAACGATAGCAACGAAACCTTCAGGCTTCGTCACCACAAAGTTGTCACCGCTACGAAGGAATACTTTAGTGTCACTGAGACCAGCAAGCTTCAGGTTGATAAGGTTCTTGGCATTCGTGAAAGAGTTATACATCACGATGAATGCCTTGAATGCTCGCTTATTATCTTCTAGATAAGATATACCATTAGCGAGAGTATCACGATACTGTGCCTTAGACTTTTCAGTTTTCAGACTCTCTACCTTCTCAACCAGAGACTTCTCAAAAGCTTTGGTAAAACCGCTGATGAAAGTATTTACGTTTGTGATAGTCTTACCTTCTTTTACATAAGAGTTCGTGAAACGCTTCATCGTATAACCAAGAGTGAATTGCTTGGTTGCATTATGAGCAATCATTTCTAGAAACTCTTTAGCAGTAGAAGCGTTGCGATCAACAACAGAAACAACATCTTTTAAAACACGCTCTTCAGAAGAGGTAAGACCAGACTTTGCGCTGATATTATCTACAGTAGCAGTTGCCAGAAATACATTACGAGTAGATTTCAGGCGAAACTGGTCAACACCAAACCCAGCAGACAAAGTATTGACTGGACCCGTGCCGCTGTAATATGTGTGGAATACAGCACCGATCTTAGCGGTATTGACTGCTTTGCCCAGATCGCTATCTACAGGCCAAGCATACGTCAGAGTGTTAGGAGTAGCAGTATAGAAACGATCACCATCAATATTTTTAGTTTGAACATCCTCATCAGTAAAGAGAAGATCTCCCTGTATAACTCCGTTGATCTTCAGTTCAGGAAAATACTTCAAACAATACTTTAGTTTCTTAGCGAGGTCAGGGATCTCGCCATGGTTCTTATCAATATCTTCTTCAGTAAAATTTACTTTAGGTTCTTTTTTATTAAATACAGACTTAGTACCAACAAAGAAATTACCGCTCTCTGGGTCAATGCCACAAACCACAGCAGGAGCTCCATCCCATTTGGTAGTCACCTTGATATTGCCTGCAGGGCGACCGCCAAGCTCGTCTATAAATCCTTGTATGAGGTCTCTAGAAGCAACATAACCATTATATCCATAGTTGATCAACTCGTCTTCAAGGTGCTCCAGGTGCTTGTTCTGGGTTGCCATCTACAGAAAAAGGGGGACACCCTTATTTAGGTTCCCCCATATCATAGCACATCACTTGATGCTGTCAAGGTAATCTTTCTCAGTCTGATACGGGTGGGTCTTGCCTGTCTTGAGTTCCCATGCGTAGATAAGATCTGGGATCAACCACTGGTCCACCCGATAGCAATACTTCCAATTAACAGGTTGAATACAATTTATCACAACCACTTGGAAGAATGCTACTAGGTGGATCCAGAAACTATACATCGTTGTTCAGTCATTTTGCGTCTTCTTATTAAATCCAAATGGAGAGAGTTTATCTTCTAAAGCTAGTTTTAGAGCAACTCCACCAATTGCTTCCATAACCTTGAGGACTTGCTCTGGTTTGGCATCTTCCCCAAGTTCTTTAGCGATGTACCAATACTTAGGCCAGAATGTTTCTCCTGCCTTTTTGTAATCTTCTAGTGTAAGAATTTTCATCGGTCACCTACCTGACGATTTTCAGAATAATAAGAGTCAAATGTTCCTTCAGGATAACGCTTGGACAACTTACGGATATTAGTATCTAGAACTTCTTCCATGCTAATCTCAAGCGCTTGGGTTGCTTGTGCAACATACCACATAATATCACCAAGTTCAATAATCAAATGCTCTCGGTTATCTTCGTTCCAAGGTTTACCTTGAAAAATCATTTTCTTAATAATCTCAAGGAACTCACCACCTTCAGCATTAATACCAACGCCACTAGTAAGAAGACGTTCAATATTAGCACCTTGACGATCTAACTCACCAATACGATCGGCAAAGTCAACAAAGTTTGTTGAAGTATTTGAAGTAACTTGTCCAACAAATTCTTCATATTTATTAAAATCAATCATACGTTCCATTCAGTAAATTTAGATAATCGGTTTTGTGTTTCAGCGAACTGAGAGAATTGTTCTCCCACATCGTCATTGTCGATGCTGATTTCGGAAGCATCATCCGCTACATCATACAGCTTCATTTTTGATCTGTCAATTCCCACCATGAATTTTCGTGAGGCAGCGGTTTCATTGTATCTGTTTTTAAGTTGTTTGACCATGATGCGACCTTGTTGTTCCAACTCCTCAGTAGAGATAAGGGCAAACATAAGATCAGCAGTGGCAGGCAAACCAAAAGACTCAGAAGTATCGGTAAGATCAGGATCAGAATTAACAAAGCCGCTGCGAGTAGTTTGAGTAGCTGAGACAATAGGAACATTACATTCCACAGCAAGACCGCGAAGCTCCTCAGCAATCGCCTTGACATACGTGTAAGAATTAACAATCGCACCTTTATACCTCGCACTAGCACATATATTAAGATAGTCCACAAAAATAATGTCAGGTTTGAAATCTTTCTTCAAAGAAAGATCACTCAAGAGCGCTTTGAAGTGTCCTGCATGGGCAGACGCTGTAGGGTATTCTTTGATAATAAGTTTTCCCTGAGTTTTTCTAGCGATCTCTTGTACCTTAGAAGTGAAGAGAACTTCAGGTAGTTCAATAATATCCTTAACATTTACATTCAGAAGGTTTGCGTCAATTCGCTCAGCAATTTTTTCTTCTGCCATTTCACATGTAATGTAGAGAACGTTGTAGTTCTGAGTGAGCGCGGCAGCAGCCGCATGGCACATGAATAAAGATTTGCCGACACCTGTACCAGCAAGAGCGACATTGAGAGTCTTGTTAGAGAGACCACCTTTTGTGATAAAATTAAACTTTTCCAAATCAAAGGGAATCTTATCTTCTTTTCTATGGTAGAAATCATATCTATCTTCTGCTTGTTCAATGTAATCGTGTCCTATGTGTTCATCAAAAGATACTGCTAGTGCTTCTTGTAGAATGCTTGGTATCGCATCTTTTGATAGTTTTTTATCACCTCCATCTGCGATCTTGATAGATTGCATGAGGGCAAGGTATATAGCTCTGTCTTGACACCATTTTTCTGTGGCGTCAAGGAGCCATTCATAGTCAACCCATTGGTCTGAGAGTCCTTGTATTGTCTGTAACGAATCTTTGTATGTTTCGTCAGTAAGGTCATTACGATTTTGGATGTTAATCGCCAAGACTTCTTGAGTAGGTATTTTGTCATACTTACTAGCGAAGTCAGCAATCTCTTCAAAGATGATTTTTTCATGATATTCTTGGAAATAATTTGCTTTCAAAAATGGAACTACTTTGCGGTAATACTCCTCAGTAAAGAGAAGATTACGAAGAATAGTTTGCTCAATACGCTCAGTTGCCATAAGAAAATTCTTTTTTTGCTGCTTCTTCAAGTTGTTCCATCACTTCGGGGGTGAAGTATTTTTCGGGATCAGCCAAAATAGCAGAAGGATAAACAGAGGATTCGTTAACAATGATACGATTGCCGCTGCGTTTGAATACTCCGTACTCTTCACCCAGTTCCAGTAATCCGTAGTATTTGTCAAGACCTCGCTCGTCAAAAAATAGGCGTGTTGCAACTTTACTTCCCTCAATAGTTAAACGAGACTTCTTTGCCTCGCATTTAATAATGTTACCAACAACTTCTTTTTTACTATCACGTTCTTTAGATTTACTTAGATAGATGATAGTAGAAGCAGCATACTTCAGTCCTGTACCGCCACCCATCTCCTTTGTAGGAACATAGGAACCAATCACATCATATGTATGATTAGTAACAATCATAGGAACTTGTGCTTGACCCAGTTTCAATGTTAGCACACGAAAGGCACCTTTGATCAACTGAGATTTGGTCATGTCACGAACCTGCTTATCGTTAGCAATGTCTTCCATCTCTTTATTTGTAGAAAGCATACCCAGAGAGTCTAGCACAAACATCATAGGTTCACGATCTTCTTTAGGTTCTTTCAGATACTTATCAAGAATACGACAAGCCTGAGTTCTAAACTCTTCAATAGTAGCAACTGGCATGATAATCATACGATTACCATCAATCCCACGACTTTCAATCATGTCACGGGAAATGGCGGATTCAGTTTCAAAATAAATGACTCCACCTGTAGGATTAGAATCAAGGAAATTACGAACGACACTGAGAGCAAAAAAAGTCTTCCCCGTGCTGCTCTCTCCTGCCAGAGCAGTAACTTTATTGGAAGGAAGACCTCCAAACAAAGAGCCACTAACAAGAGCATTAACAATATAACTACCAGTATCAACATAACTAGTGATATCGCCAGCAGCAATTCCTTCACTGACCAAACCAGCAAACTCATTTCCACTTTCTTTAATTACGGTATCTAGGAATCCCATTGATCTACTTTCTCCTCATAAAAATTGACATAGTTATATTTGTTACGTATAAGTTTAGCAAACGCAACAGCAGTATTGTAGTCTTCAAAACACTTAATGTCTTCTGGACCTACTTGACCAACAATATGATTGGTCCAAGTGACTACAAAGATCTTCTTACTCATTCAAAGAAACTCCCAATGGTAATGATTTTTTCATGTTGCCACCCAATACATTGTAGCACATTTTTGAGAGGTTCAAGAAAAGATTTTTCATATTGCGTTTGATAATCAACATACTTTTCAATCCCAAATTCTTTAGGCAACTCTCCAAAAAAACTAATACAATTCTCGTGAATAGGGTTAGGTGTTTTAAGATACATAAACTTAATCTTTTCACCTTCTTGAATAAGAGGATGCTTATTTTCTATATTATACTTCTTCACATAGTGATTGTAAAGAAGGGCACCTCTTACATGGATTGGGGTTGCTTTTCTATAAATCTCTGTTGGATGTCTATATTTGGCCAAGTTGTTAACTCCTCTTGGGAATGCAACTTCTTCATAAGGTCTTGTGCGCATTTCTGTTCGCACATCATTGATAAAACAGATAAGCTCATCATTTGTCTTGCCGATAATAATCTGAAACGCTGCATATAATTTATCTCTAAAATAAGCTGGAGTAGAAGATCTAGCAGTCTCAAGACCCATAATCTTCATCTTGGGTTCTTTATATCTAACACCTTCACTATCCCAAACGTTAAGAATGTAACGCTTCTTAGCAGTCCAGATACCACGATCAGCGATATTCTCACGCTTCATACTCATCTTTTGTTCATATGCCGAAACATAATTCGCAAGTTCCTGATAACTGGATTCGATGAATGGTTCCAACTTCTCTTGACAGATCTTGTCAAGTATCCCCACAATTGCTGCTTTGTCGCCAGACTTATTACTAAAAAATTTAGAAACAAGAGGTCCAAGATTAAGATAGATTGAGTCGGTATCGCTAGCGATGACATAATCTACTGCCTCCGTTTTTAAAAGATTATTTAGATAATCGTTCATCTTGTTCTCAATCCAGCGAATTGATACTTGACCAGACAAAGTAATTGCCTCGGCATTAGCAAGACGATAGTAACGGAAGTGTTCGTTGCCAATTGCACCATAGGCAGAGTTGAGGGAGATCTTCTTTGCCATTTGGATATTATTACATCTAGCAATCTCTTTCACGAGTTCTACAGTAGGAGTTTTCTCATACTGCTTCTTCGCCTCAATCATCTTCTTCTTAAAAATGACACGAGAGTCATACATCTTCTTCATCATCTGAGGAAGAAACCCATGCTTATCTTTTCTATACTGAGCACCATTAGCACACACAGCAAACTCACCGTTAATATCTACTTGCTTTTTAAGTATCTTATCAACGGTAGCAGTTGAGTGTCTGGTATCCTGAAGCGTCTCTGGCGAGATGTTATATTGCATAATAAGATGGGGGTACAGGCTATTAAGATCAAAACTAACCACCCAATCATAAAACCCAGGAATCGGTTCTTTGACATAAGCACCTGCATACTTCTCAGTCTTAGTCGCTTCCTTTTTCGGCGGGATAGCAATCTTACGCTTTAAAAGTTCCACGTAAATATAGTTATCCCACATCTTCACCTGACTAAACACATCTTCATAATTCACCTTAGCATCATATGCCATAGTGTATGCAAGTTCAATCAGTTTCATCTTATCATCAAGGTTGTCAACCAGACGAACGTCATGGATGTTGTACTCAATAAACTTCTGCCAGTCTTTTTCGTAGAACTCTTTAAAAGTATCAAACTCTGAGTGATCAAGTTTTTTCTCACCAAGTTCTACAAAACAAATATGATCTAATCTATAACTCTCTTGATTTGTGTAAGTAAATTTCTTATACAATTCAAGATAATCCAAGGTAGATATACCAAGCATGTCAATAGAATAATTTCTACGACCCTGAATATAAATCTCTCGTTTAGATACCAATCTCCATGGTGACAAAAGTTTTACAAACTTATCTCCAAGAATACGCTCAACACGATTGTGAATATATGGCAAGTCAAACATTCTGACATTCCATCCTGTAATTACATCTGGATAATTTTCTTGCCAAAATTCAAGAAAAGCACCCATCATGCTTTCTTCAGAAATAAAATGCATGTAGTCAACCATGCTGTCCTTATTATTAAAAGGACGCGATCCAAATACTGTAATACGACCAGAAAAACTATCCTTCACACTGATGGCAAGAATCTCTTGATCTGCAATATCAACATTAGGAAATCCATTTTCAGCAGCAGTTTCAATGTCAATTGTAAAGACACGAATGTTGTTGCTATCAAATTTTATTTGTTCTTCAGGATGTTGTTCAGCAATGTATTGATATAAAAAACGTGAATTGCCATAAATTTTAAATTCTTCAACGTCTTTATACTGCTTTACAAAATCACGTGCTTCGCTAACAGATCCAAACTTAACAGGTTCTACACAATCACCTTCAAGTGTTCTCCATTCAGAATAATTTTTTGTAGGTAGATACATTGTGGGGTTATAAGGAACCCGCATACTGTATCTGTTACCATTTTCATAACCACGTACAAGCAGGCGGTTGCCTGCTTGCTCAACACTAGTGTAAAACTTCATTCAATAGATGGCAGGGATGCAATATAACGAGCAAGGAGTTCCTTGCTGGGGTTTACGAGAGTAGTGATATCGGTGGATCTCACCACTACCTCACGATCATCAGACCAATGAGGCCATGGGTCAATTCCACCATCACATTCTACCACATAGGGGTCGCGTAGGATACAGTCAGGGTCACCTGGCAAAGTATCCCCTTCAACTTCTTCTACTTGAGCGATGATCCACTCATTCGCTAGCTTCAACAGGTTCGCTGTTATTTCCATCAGTCTCCTCAGGATAAAAAATTTGTTCTTCAGTCAACCCAACTTGCTTTAATTTATTTACATAATTTTCAAGAATACTATTGTCTGGAAAAACAACACTAATGATATGATTACCACCCATGTTGTGTTCTTCAATTGGACTAAAAGGACACCATCTTTCGTATTTAATTGGGAATGATCCATCTTCATTCAATTCTCCCAAGAAAAGTTTGTAGGGATAAATCATCTTATATCCTACAATATTTTTTGGGTCTTCTTGACTTGGAATTTCTCCAAAGATACAAAGAACGTTATCTCCAGTTGTAAGATTTACAACGCGAATATTATGATTTGTTTTTAAAGTATTTTCAGTAGTCATTTTATCAATGCAGTTTTTTACATGTTATCATCAAAAAAGGGTGCCGTCAAGCACCCCTCACTTTTTATTTAGAACCAAACTTTTTTCTTTTGTTTTTCTGGCAAGTTTTTTACAAGAGTAATTATTAGAAGACCATCAACAAATTTAACTTCTTCAACTTCTACATCATCTGCCATTTGCCAGTTACGAGAAAAAGTTCTATAAGATATTCCTCTATGAGAATATTTTCTTTCTTTATCTGGGGGTGCTTTACGAGCAGATACAGTCAAAACATTTCGTTCTGTTGTGACTTCAATATCTCCTCCTGAAAATCCTGCAAGAGCGACCTCCAATAAGGTTCTACCATCATCTCCATCCACAACATTGTAAGGTGGGTAACTTGATCCACTTCCCGCAAGAGCTTCAAGTCTGTTGAATGTTTCATTAAATCCAATTGAATAAGGGGTATAGTGTTCCCAGGTAAGATTAGTCATGTCCTTAAGAAAGCGACGTTTACATTGTGACCCATTTGGCATCACACTAATATTTAAAGATAAACGTCAAAATTTTAAAGAGAGAAACCCGTATAAAAAATTACGGATTTCTATACTTCAACTTTTTTTCTACCAATATTGTACTTACTTTCTAGTGTCCATTCTTGCTTTTCTTTAAAAGCCAAAACTTTAATTTGATTCAAAGGAGCAAGATCAGAAATTTTATCTTCATAAACTACTGAGATTAAACCCCAATCACTAAGAAGTTTTACAATACGATTGCGACGTTGAATATCATTTAATGACAAGTTAGTATTTTTACCATCAAGTGCAAACAACTCTTTAAAGTGTACAATATAATACTTACCTTGTTTATGTAAAATATGACAAGACTGATAGATCTTTTTTTCTTTACGAGATGCAACACCAATACGAGTAAGTGTTTCTCTCACTTTAAGAAAATCATCTGGTTCGCCAAGAACCACTTCAATCATATCAGATTGTTTCCACTGGATTTCTGTTTCCTCGCTCATTTTTTCCACCCTTATTCAATGCTTTTTTAATATGATCTAGCTGATCCTTAGTGAGAACCCTTAGAGCTTGGAGTGCTTTATCGTCATTATAACCATAATACTCTTTTACTACTTCAAGATAATCAATAGAATCTTTACGTGCCCAAGCAGAAAATCTCTTTCTTGGTTTCACACTATTTAGTAAAAAATCGTATTGAAGTTTTTTTGGCAAATGAGAATTTTTATTCACCTCATTTGCAAACAAAATAGTATCAATAAAAGAAGAAAGGCATCGGTTAATAATGTAAGGAGGATAACCTTGCTCAGCATTGAAGTCATCATCAAGGATGCTTTTCTTGGATTGGTTGATTGAGTAAAGGTAGTCTTTTAGTTGGTACGTCATTCCAGTGTCTTACAGCGTTGGCAACAATAGCAATATTAGTAATCAAATATGTAACAAAAATAAAAGTGCGGATAAGTGCTACCTTATCCGCCTCATAATCATTATTAGAAGCTTTCTCTCCTAGCGCTTTACACCACAATCTCCATGTTATACGAAAATACTTCATCAGAACTTAGCATTAACACCTACAATTTTAGCATTAGGATTTCTAGCAAGAGCAACCTCTCGTGCTTCTTGATAGTTACGAGCATAGACTTCTTCCTTAAAGACTTTGCCAGCAACATAGAGTTGTACTTCACACTTCATTTGCTAATACCGTTGCGTAGTTGGTGAGAACGAGTTCCTTGCGGCTCGCTTGATCTGTATTATAACTCCCCACAGAGCGCATGGTGTATGTATGTGCAAATTCTCCAACTGTCCACCCGTTGAAACGATCACGGATCAGTTGCGACGAATTGTAACTGATCAACTGAGGACCAATAAATCGATCACACTTGGTAGCAAAAAAGTCATGGTTGAAACTTTTATGTATATTGCCACGCTTACCATAAAGATTGCTTCTAATCTCATAAGGAGGATCTAGATACGTGAAAACATCTTTACAATCAGTCAACAAGTATTCGTATGACTTATTTGTAATAGTCCAGTTAGCAATCAGTTTTTGATACTCTGGCAGTCGGTCAATTCCTGCAAGAGAGAAGTTGCTGTCACTTGCTTGAGGAGAGAAGGAACTTGATTCACTGAGTCCCGAGAAAGAACACTTATTAACAATATAGAAGGAAACGGCACGATGAAAGTTTTTAGTTTCTTCCAAAGGTCTTCCAAGATATTCTTTTGCACTATCAAACAAAGTTCTGGCAGATGCTTGATCAATATGTCTTTGTTTGAGTTGGACAAGTTCATCTCTAAGTGCTTGTCCATGATCTTGTAGTTCTCGCCAGAAATTATAAAGAGGTTCGTAGAGATCGTTAACTACAATATTCAAATGAGGATAACGCTTAGACACTTCAAGTGCTACGCTACCACCACCCAGAAAGGGTTCACGATACTCACGAAAATCTTTTAGATCAGGAATGTATTGGAAGAGTTTACTAAGTGCTCTGGACTTACCACCAGGATATCTTAAAGGTGTCTTAAGAGACTTCAAAGTCTGAGGCATGGTATTTAAGGTATTCACGAAAGGTCATTTTCATCTCTTTTTGCGTCATGCCACAATGAGCAGCAGCAGCAGGTAAATTCATTGTAGCACGAAACAATGCTTCATGTGCTTCTTTTACATTCTCTGGCGTTGTTTTTACATATCCACTTGTATTGTCTTTCAGGTTCTTTTTCAAGGCGTTCAAGCATCTCCTCCATCATAATAAATTTAGGTTCTTTCTCAATGAATTTTAGTAGGGTCATTTAAATTCACAACTAATCATGATCTCTGTCAAGCAAGCAAGCATATTTACTTCCTGATCAGGAACAATAGCAATGTCACGCATATACTTAGCGATGATAAGAACTGCTTCAGGAATAGAAGAAGGTTTTAGAACACCATACAGATTATCATAGATCTTACGCATCACCATGCTGGGATCATTGTCCAAATGCTGAACTACCCAGTTCTTTACTGTCGTGAATTCTTTTTTCTTGAGAGCAGATAAGAGAGAATCAAGATTAACGTCAGCCACATCAACAAGGATGGCAGAAGATATACTACCAGTGGCAGCATAGCGTTGACACTCATTGATAAGACGACGCCAATCAGGATAATAACGCTTAACGAGCTTAGCGAGAACTTTGTCTTCATACTCTACACATTCATGAGTGAGAATAGATTTGAGGCGAGTGAAGAACTCACCCTGCAACTGAGTTGCTTGCTCTGGTTTGATACGAAAATCAACAACCGTGCAACGGGAATGCAGCGGTTCAATGATCTTGTTAATGAAGTTGCAAGTAAAGATGAAACGGCAGTTGCCGTGAAACTCCTCTACGGCAGTTCTGAGGGACAGCTGCACGTCGTTGGTGGTGTTGTCTGCCTCATCAATAATGACGACCTTGTGGGACGCTCCAGAGGTCAGAGAGACGGTGCTGGCGAACTGGCGGATGCGATTACGCACCGTGTCTAGGAAGCGCCCCTCATCAGACCCATTGATGACGATGTAAGACGCACCGATCTCCTCACACATCGCCTTGGCAATAGTGGTCTTACCAACGCCTGCAGTGCCCGTCAGTAGCAGGTTAGGCAGCTCCCCTTGGTCAACAAAACCCTGGAACACTTCTTTGGTGCTCGCAGGGAGGATGCAGTCTTCAACAATGCTTGGTCTATAAGATTCCACCCATAAGAATGGTTTATTTCCAGAATGATTCATAGTATAAATAAAATGGGACGATAGTTTTCAACCATGATTATATACAAAATAACCAATAAAGTAAATGGCGATTTTTACATAGGAAAAACTGCAAAAACAAAAGAAGAACGATTACGAAGACATTTTTATAATTCTTCATATGGAATAGAAACTTATCTTTATCGTGCCATAAGAAAATATGGAAAAGAAAATTTTATTATAGAAGAATTAGAAAATAATATTGACATGAGTAATATTGACGAAAAGGAAATTTACTACATATCAAAACTAAATCCAAAATACAATATGACTTCTGGTGGAGATGGTGGAGATACCAGTAAATCTCCAAATTTTGTTAATGCAATCAAAAAACAACATTCAAATCGTCCTCCCGAAAGCTATGCTTCTTATGGAATGAAAGGTAAAAATCAACCAGAAGAAGCAAAGAAAAAAATCAGTAAAGCAAATTCTTATCCAGTCGTATGCGAAGGAAAAGAATTTCCATCAATCAAAGCGGCAGAAGAATATTACAAAAATTTAGGAACACCAAAATCAGTAAGAAAAAGAATTGATAGTCCAAAACATAGCGACTGGTATAGAATTAGAGAAAAGAGAATTTGCTCATTCTAAAGGTCGCTTAAAAGATTTACAAATGATGTCCTTGGCATCAAACATCAGTTTCATATATTCTACACCCTTCTTGGGTTTAGTATGTTCTCCACAAGTAAAGATATCACAAACTGCCATACGCTTTTCTGGCCAAGTATGAATGCTAATATGACTTTCAGCAAGCATAGCGACACAAGTTACACCTTGAGGATTAAACTTTTGTGAGTGCAACGCAAGCAAAGTTGAGTTGCACTTATCTGCTGTAGCATAAACAATATCTCTTACAAACTTTTCATCATCTAAAAGATGAGTGTTTGCTTCTTTTAGCGTAAAAAGAATGTGTTTCATTTAATTGGTTCTAGTGCAATATAGTAAGTCAAGTCAAGATTTGTATTTGTCCATTCAGAAATAAGGTGCTTAGAAACCTTAACACTATAATCACCAGGAAGAACACGAATATTCTCAATCTTAAGATCAAGTGAGTAATTCCCAGTACTACAACCAGAAATGGATTGCTCGTAAGTATTGCTGGTATCATTCTCTTTGTCACTAAGGACGAGTTTAATTACATTCTCTCCTTCTACAGATTCAAATGAAAGATCTGGAAGACTGTAAACAGCAGATGCTTTTTGAAGTTGAATTAGATCTTCACCAGAAAGATTGAACTGCAAATCAGCACCAGGAAACTTTACATTTTTTTCTGGGGCAGACTTGAGCGTAATTTCTGGATCAGAAAAGTAATAGCGAGCAGACTGACGACCGCCACGAATGTTGACAAAATTTTCGTTGTCAAACTCAAGCTGAGGGTTGCTAAACAGAGAGATCCCAGAA
>Ga0255772_10004687_pt1 | contig 12830 bp, 8 predicted proteins | sample 071ome_34_FD_179970 | JGI IMG/M metagenome (GOLD analysis project Ga0255772, IMG submission 179970) | Coastal salt marsh microbial communities from the Groves Creek Marsh, Skidaway Island, Georgia - 071411BT metaG (version 2) | ecosystem: Environmental > Aquatic > Marine > Intertidal zone > Salt...
TAGCAATCATTAGAGGAGTGTACGCAAACTCTTTCGTCGTTAAGCCATCTGCGGCGCCGTGCGACAACAAGGCCAACGTAGCGTTTACTTTGTTCTCTCGAGCGGCAAAATATAACGCCGTTTCGCCGCGTCCGTTTTGATGATCTACCACTGCACCACACTGGCCGAGCAAACACGCAATTGTATCTTCGTCATCGCTCAACGCCGCGCAGTGTAACGGTGTTTCGCAAAGACCATTCTCTAAAAACACATCCGCGCCTTTCTTGTACAACTCGGCGCAGACGCGCCAATACGCGTTTTTCGCCGCCACGCCGAGCGCGAAATCGTTTGTTTTCTTGGCAACTTTATTCACGTCAACACCTAACTCGCACAATTTCCAAACGGCGTCAATTGCACCTCCTCTCGCCGCAGAAACTAGTGGCAATTCACTCGTACCTTCGTTATCGTCGTTTACATCCATCTCGAAGACTTCCACGCACACTTTAATTCCTTTCACGTTGTTTTCTCTCGAACAGACGGTCAAACAATTCTCGCCAAATCTGTTGCGTTTCCTCGGATCTGCTTTTAATTCAGTGACTAAGAACTTTAACGCCTTGGTCGTGTGCTCGTTCAAACTCGCGTTTAAAATCGGCATCACCCCAGTGCTCGTTTCGAAATCTACCGATCCGCCTTTGGCTTTCAAAAACCGCATTGCGTCTGCGGCGCCGTGCAACGCGGCTTCAGACATGGCCGTTTCACCCAACGCGTTTTCTCTATCTACTCTTGCACCGCGTTCGCATAACCACGCGCACGCTTCTGCGTTGTTAAATATCGCCGCGTCGTGTAGAGGCGTCCTCCCAGTGTGTGTTTCCAACGTTAATCGTCCACCAAGTTTTCTACATAATTTCATGGCGTCCACGTCGCCTCGCGCGGCGGCTTCGCAAAATATGGTCCGTCCTAAAGGACCGCACACGTTCACGTCCACCTTCCCTTGTTCAACCAACACTTTCGCCGTCTTTTCATCTTTTGCCATCACGGCGACCAACAGTGGAGACAAGCCGGTCGTCATTCCCCACGCGTTTGCATCCGCCCCGAGCGCGATCAACGTCTCCACCGCATCCGTCGCACCGCTCTGACTGGCTACTAAAATAGGAAACAACTCCTTCTCGTTTTCAAAATCCAAATTAGCACCGCAATGATTCAAGGCGTGTATAGATGCCACCGCGTTATTCGCGCACGCGTGCAGCATCGCGTTCGAGTAAAAAAGTGCTTCTTCTGCTTCTTCTGTTTCGTCGTCGTTCTCCTCCTCCTCCTTCCCGTCGCCCGCGCCGACAATCCTCGAACTGCGCCTCACCTCCAAGTTCACATCCGCGCCGTACTTTTCCTTCAGCGCGACCACAATCTCCGGCTTATCGCCCTCGCACGCCGCCATCAGCGCCGTCTTACCTCCAATTTTTGTAATTTGATCCACATCCGCCCCGTACTCTTCGCACAATTTCTTCGCCGCCTTCTCGTATCCCGAGCGGCACGCGACGATCAGCGCCGTCCAATCTTCCTCCTCCTCGCCACCACCGATGGATTCGTACCGTGCGAGATCCTTCAACGAAACGCCCTCGCGAATCGCGCACTCGCGCAAAACATCCATCGCTTTCAAGTTATTCGCGGACGTCGCCGCGAGTAAAGGCGTCAGGCCGTCCAGTTCCATCGAGAGCAGAGACGGGCGCTTTTCCAGGAGCGACGTGATATTCATCAAACTCGTTCTTCGCGCTTCTTCTTCTTCTTCATCAAAATCATCATCGGAAGAAGAAGAAGATGTCATTAAACACGCGGAAAGCAACGCCTCCAAATCTCTCCGCTCGAGCACTTCTTCCGGCGTGGTGTCCGCGAAGAAGAACGACATGATAATAAATCGTCTTCGTGTTGGTGGGTTCTTCTTTTGAGAGACAAAAAGCGTATAATCTGTATCGATATATCAAAACAAACGCGTATCTATCCTCTTTTAAGTGGCGATGAGAGTGAACATTTTTGAGCACTTTTTCGGCAAAAAGAGGCGGAAACACCACACGCGCGCAAGAGAGAGAGAGAGAAGAAAAAAGAAAAACGCAGAGACGACATGTCGCTGCCGACGACTCAATCGCCGTCGTCTTCTCGTCCACCTTCGGTTTTAATCGTCGGCGCGGGCCGTTTGGGAACGTGGTTGGCGGTGAAATTCGCGCTTCGGGAAAGAACGATGATGAAAAAAAAAGCGACGAAGAATAAGCAAAGCGGAAAACGCGACGATGAAACGACGACGACGATGCCGAGAGTCGTTTTGAAAGGATCCGGGAGGAGGAAAAGTAAAGAAGGACAGACGACGACGAGACGGATCGTGGAGAAAATCGTGGAAGAACACGACATCGCGTACGTGGAGTCGTACGAGGACGAGAGATTGCTGAGAACAGTTTTAGCGGGAGAAGAGGAAGAAGAAGAAGGAAAAAGCGCGGCGACGGCGGCGTCGACATCTTCAATGGTATTAGAGTTTGATTACGTTTTCGTGACGGTGAAAACGTACGCGTTCGACGCCGTGGTGGAAGAGATGAACCGAGCGAAAATTCCGGTGCGTCCAAGAGTTGCCGTGATGTTGCACAACGGGATCGTGGAGCCGATATTTAAAGGGTTAGGGGACGGGTACGTGCCGTGCGTGATTCCGCAGAGTTACGATTTCGTCGACGCGTCGGAGGACGGGAAAGTCGGCGAGAGGTACGTCATTAAGGTGAAGAACGAAGAGAAACCGTGGGCGATGCCAAACACGAGAGAGGCGAAGAGCGTTCACGCGCTGTTGACGACGATTGGCGCGAACTCGCAACCGGATGAAAATTTTGAGTACACTCTGCTGAGGAAATATTTCATCAACTGCGTGGCGAACTTGTTATCCATCGTCGGCGACTGCAACTGCGACGGCTTACTGGACACGAAAGAATTACGAAACCGCATGGACGTCCTGTACCACGAAATGTACGCCGCGTTGCAACCGTCCCACCGCGAAGGTTTCGCAAAAATGCCCGAAGATTTCTACGACGTCGTTTTCTCCGGCTTGCGAACGTACGGCGCGCACTTCCCGAGCACCAAGCTCGATTTCGACGCCGGCGCGCTTCTAGAAATCGATTCGTTGAACGGGTACGTCTGCGCGCGCGGACGCGAGAACGGATGTCCGTGTTTAGAGCACGAAAAGTTGATCGAGGAAGTCAAGCGGTTGGTTCGGGAAAGAGACGAAAAGGAGAAGAAGAAGGAGAAGGAGACGACGACGACGTGATACGCGTAAAGAAGTTTAATAATGACCACGTTTTAAAAAAAGAATTTATGAGCACTTTTCGTTATTCGTCTTTTCCTCACAAAAATTTTTGAACGGGCAAAAACACGCACATCTCTCTTCTCGTCTCGTTTGTGTTCTTGAATGTCACGACCGCCGACGTCGTTAAAAACCCTCGTTGCGTTCACGCTCGTCGGCGCCGGGATTGGTTTTTACGTCCAGAACTACTACGAGAGAAAGTTTCGCGACGCGCAGTACGAGAGGTTTACGAAATTTCTCGACGAGAAGGAGAAAGCTGCAAATTTGCAGAAGAAGAAGAAGGGGAAATTTGAAAATTGAGATACATTAGTAACTTAATGACTTTGATGAACGCGCTCTTCGGAGTGGGATGTCAAAACAACAACAACAACAACGCTCGAAGAGGAAGTTTCGCGAGGGAGCGCGCGGATTTCGGGTCGAGCGTGAATTGCGAGCAGAGAGTGCCTTTTATTTTGTCCGATGGTGATGATGATGATGAAGAAGAAGAAGAAATCGACAACGGCTCTTCTGAGCGAGGACGGGAGAAAGAGACCCAGGCGGCGACGGCGGCGGCGAAAAAAGAGATGAAAAAGAAGAAACGACTCGCGTGCGTGTTCGATTGCTCGTCGATAAGAGGCGAGCGGCAGTACATGGAAGACCGATGGAACGTCGTGCGTTCGAAGTGTAATCGAGTGGCGGTGTTTGGCGTGTACGACGGCCACGGCGGATGCCAGGTGAGCGAACTGTTGGCGAAGACGCTCGGGGAGAAGATTTGTAGAGATATCGGCCTATTGAAGAGGGCACCGAGGAAAACCATAGAGGAGGCGTTTCGAGAGGTGGATGCGGTGGCGGTGAAGGAAAATCCGGGGAGGTGTCGGAGGAGTCAGGTGTCGGGGAAGATGTTGGGAAGCCCGGGGGCGGGGTCGACGGCGATTGTCGCCGTCGTGTGTTCGTGGGGGAAGGTGTATTTCGCAAACGTCGGAGATTCGAAAGCGACCGTGGTGCGAGGAGAAGAAGAATGCGAAGAAAACAAGCCCGAAATAGAGAACGACGAAAACGAAAATGACTCGAATTTACGAGCAGCAGATGGGAAGAACGACAACAAGAATAATAACAATCGGACGCCTACGAGAGCATCGTCGCGACGACAGTCGTTGTCGCAAAGCAACCGGTCGACGCCGGCGAAAAAATCAAGCACGCCGCGAAAAGGACAACAACAGCTGAAAACGATGAATAGCGACATCAATGCTCAGAATAATAATAGCAAAATAGTTTTCGAAACGCCCGACCAACGCCCGACGAGAGATGACGAGCGAACGAGGATTAACAACATCGGAGGAAAAATTTTGAAATCCAGAGATGGTTCGGCTCGAGTGGAAGGGATTCTAGCCGTGACGCGAGCTTTCGGGAACGCGGGAATTAAGCAGTTTGTGGAGGCGGTGCCAGAAATTTTCGAATTTCCAATTGAGCGGTGTGGGACAGTCGTTCTGTGTACAGACGGTGTGACAGACGTGATCAATACGGAAAACTTGAGCACGTTGGTCGCAAAAGCGATCGAGGACGACAAGCGCGCGAGAATAGAACGGCAGAAACGAAGAATGAGTTTAAACAACAACAACAACAACAACAACAACAACAATATTAAGGAAGGAGCGACAAAAAGCGGACGAAGTAGTAGACTTGGATCACCACATAAAGACTCGAGTCTGCGAAACGAGCGCACGTCTTCGGAAACGTTGACCTCGGTATCCACTAAGCGACGATCGAGAGATAACATAACCGCAGTGGTGTTTCGATGTAGCGAGAATTTGTCCTCGTTCGATTACTTTACAGAGACGAAAATGACGATGACAGCATCAGCTGCACATATTCATGCCGCGATTCTTAATCACGCGAGAACAGTTCCAACGTCACCGGTTATGTCGCCGATGAGGACTGACCTGTCGAAAGGAGCTGTCGAAAGCGAAGAGTTAGCCGTGCACTTGCGAGAGTCTGTGCAAGCGGTTTCGGCGGTGGCGAATACGCCGACGCCAAACAAAAAGAAGAAAACGAGCAGTTCTTCGTCGCCAAAGTCTCCATTACCGTTGCCTGTGGCGTCAAATAAGAAGCAAAAGACAGCGATGGAACCAAAAGCGACGAAATCGCCGTTGGGAGTTGTGAAAAAGGAAAAGATGCGTTCACCACTACTGAACGCGTGATCGAAAATACTTGATCTGATGTTTGACTTTTTACTTGTATGTGTGTATTTTAGCGTGTTGACATTTACTATATATACCCCTAGAGAGCTTGCTGCTGCTGGCTGCTGGCTGCGTGTTTTATTACAAAGTTCCCTCAAAAATGATTCATGAGAGAGACTCTAATCTAAATGCTACTAATTTCTACAATAATACCTAGGTATGCTGCGCTATCTGCTCACCACTTGAAGACTTTTACGCTTTTGTTTCTCGGCTTTCGTTTTTTCGATTAAGCTATCGGCGTACCAAAACGCGACTCCGGCTAAGATATACATTGCAGGCGCGAATAACATGGCGTCTTTAATTTCCAAACCGCCTTTACTAATCAAAGCTGCAACAGCTAACGGACCAAGGCCTGCGGTCAAGTTCCTCACCGCCAAGTGCGCTGCAACCGTTGCCGATGGATTTTCTGGGTCGATTTCTCTCGTCATCACCGCCGTTGGCGATCGGAAAAATTCAGAAAGCATGAAACCAAAGAATAAATATGTCATCGAAAGCTGGTAAGAGCTTGACTCTAGCGATTCCGCGATCAAAGGCGCACACATCATGGTTCCTCCAGCGACCATAATTTTACGCTGAAAAGCGTTTAATCGATCCGAGAAATACCCCGACGTTAAACCTCCGATGGCACCGGAAACAGGAATGACAAACGCCAGGAGATGATTGTACTCCGAAGCTTCCAATCCGTACGTGCGCTGATAGAACGTCGCTTGGAATGCAATCATCGACCAACTCGCGACGTCCGTTAACGTTGCTGCCAACGTCAGCGCGCGAAAGTTTGGATTTTTAAATCTGCTCACAGCGGAATCAAAGAAGGATTCTTCTTTCTTCTCCAGCTCTTCTTCTTTCTTTATTTGGAATTCTACGCGACTTTCGATGATATCGGACAAGTCTTCTATTTTATCAGCTTTGATGGCTTTGCGCATGACTAAGGCAGCTGCGTTTGCAACCGCTTCCTCTTCTTTCTTTCTCGCGTTTCGCGCTATAAACCTCGGCGTTTCGTCTTCGTCGAACGAAGCGACGAGAGAGACCATGTTCAAATCCGATACGAGCTTTTCTTTCGACTTCCCGGTCTCTTCATCCTTCAACACTCCCGAAAACCTCGCTTTACGAAGTAACCTTTTTGCATCGGACACTCGCTTCTGCGACCGTCTTTGCTTTCTTCGCACCGCGCGAGATGAACCATCTTTACTCCTCCCGGGATCAGTCACAATCAAAAAAAGTGCCGGTGCTATTATAAAGCCCGGAATGGCAACCGTCTGAAACAATTCTCGCCACCCTAACCCGGTATTTGCCATCAAAGCGTCTCCGACTGATTCCATAGCTGTTCCCGCGTTCGGCGATAACACGACCGAGTCACCCGTGACGTATAAGATCGTGTGCGAGCCAAGATTTTTGATATCGCTCAAAAATTCTATTGGCATCGTGATCGGCAAGTCGGGATTGAAAACCGAATCCGTCGCCGTTTGCGGCGCAGCAACCATTGCCCCACTCGCGAACGAAATCGCTCTACCAAAATGAACACCCATGTTGTACAAACTCATCGCCACGTTCTTCTTTCTCGGAAAAAGTTCCGGTAACAACGAAAATGCGATTGGATTCTGCGGACCGTTACCGATGGCGAAGACGACCCTCGCCACCACCAACTCGGCAAACGTGTTTGCGTTTGCTGTCATGATCGTTCCAGCCGTCCAAATCGCTGCTCCAGCGGCTAATAAATTCTTCCTATTCGTCTTATCCGCTGCCAATCCAATCAACGGTAAGCATAAACTATACACGACCGTGAACAAAGTCGTCAATAACGCGCCTTGTCCGTCGGATAACTCTAAATCCCCGCCAATCGCCGGCAACAACGCGGACACGAGAAACCCGCTCGCCGCGCAGTGAACGTAGGCAAACATTAACAACGTCAGCGTAAACGTCGCCTGATTCTTCGGCAAGTTTATCCTCTCTGTGATTTTTAACCACTTCTCGCTGTCTTGCGCGTTCTTCTCGGGATCCTCGCCAAACGGTTGGAAGGATTGATACGACGGGTAAAACTGCGTCAGCTTGGTGGACAAATCGAATCTCTCCGCGCGGTCGCGGTGTCGATTGTACAACCGGTCCTTCTCTGTCCTCGTCGACGTAGTCTCTCGTTTTTCTTCTTCTTCTTCTTCTGTTGCTGCTTCTTCGGCATTCCAGACGTCGTCGCGCGTCAAAATCGACGGTTCTTCCTCCTCCTCTTCCTTCACTCTCTTCTTTCGTGCCATATTTCCTCGTCTTCGTTCTTTCTTCTCGGTCGTCGCATTACCACGAGTAGTAGTGGTAGTAGTAGTGGTAGTAGTAGCGGCACCAACGCTCGCCTCCGAGGAGGACAAAGACACCTCGCCGTTCGCTCGCTCTCTCCCACTCGCGCCTCTTCTCGCCGCGGCGCGAACAACGCGAAAACCGGGTAACTCGTTCTTCTTCTTCTTCTTCTCGTCATTATCATTGAAGATACGCTGTTGTTGGGGAAAAAGAACGCGACGACGAGGACGACAAAAACGAGAATGCTGACGCGGAGGAAAAACTCTCTCTCCTATTCCTCTTCCGCTTGAAGAAGACGACAAAATCATCGGCGAAGTCGTTTTGGTCGAAAATAACGACGCCATCGTCGTCGCGCGCGCGTTTGCGCGGTTCTCTTCTCTCTCTTCTTCTTCTTCTCTCGAAAAGAGTGGTAAAGTAAACGCGCGGAAGGCTTCACTCTGAAGCTTTTTCCCGCTCTTTTTATAGGGAAAATCCCAAAGATTTTCTGAAACCCTAAACACAAGTCTTTGCAAATCGGCGCGCTGCGCCCACGCGCGAAAGCACTTCTTCGGGGTGCCCCGAACACACGCAGAGAGAGAGAGAGAGAGAGAGAGAAAAGAAAGGAAGCATGACGACACCAGCGCAGTCGTCGTCGACGAGTAGTAGAGATTTTACCACCTACCTCTCCAAATTTGACGTCTTCCCTAAGTTCGTCGACGTTGACTTTTACTCGCGCTCGTTCGGTGGAGGCGTGATTACTCTGGTCACCTACGCGGTCGCGTTCTTCCTCTTACTCGCGGAAATCAACGTGTACACGAAAACGCACGTGAAGCACGATTTAACGGTAGATAAAGGCAGAGGCGAACACATGCGGATAAACTTGGACGTGTATTTTCCGGAATTGAGTTGCGCGAGCTTAGGATTGGACGTGATGGATGTCTCCGGAGAGGCGCATTTGGACGTGGTGGATCACGACATGCGGAAGATTCGGTACGATCGGTACGGGGTGAAGATGGAGAAAGAAGAGAAGCATAAACCGAACGAAAAGATAGCAAAAAAGGCGCCACCGAGTGGTAGTCCGAAGAAGAAAACCGCGGAGGAGTTAGTTCCTGAATTTATGGAAGACGGGAAGACGCCGTATTGCGGTTCGTGTTACGGCGCGGATACCGGCGGAGCGAACGCGGGGAAAGAGAAGCGGTGTTGTCAGACGTGCGAGGAGGTGCGAGACGCGTACATTGAACTCGGGTGGGCGTTTACCGGCGCGAGTGGGATGGAACAGTGTAAACGGGAAGGGTTTTCGGAGGAGTTAGGGAACGTTCACGAGGAAGGGTGCGAGTTTAAAGGTTTCTTGGACGTGAATAAAGTGCAAGGCAATTTTCACATCGCGCCGGGGAAGTCGTTTCAACAAGGCGAACAACACGTGCACGATTTATCGCCGTTTCCCGACGGGAAGTTTAACTTTTCGCACGAGGTGAGACACTTATCGTTTGGCGAGGGTTATCCGGGTAAAATCGACCCTTTGGATGGTACGAAACGAACGTTGAAAGCTCCCGCCGAGACGGGCGTGTACCAATATTTTTTCAGAGTCGTCCCGACGACGTACACGTATCTCAGCCCGTTCAAGAAAGACATCAGCACGAACCAATACTCGGTGGTGGACCATTTCAAACCACTGAACGCGGCGGCTGTCGAAGGTGGCAGCAGCGACTTACCGGGTGTGTTTTTCTTTTACGATTTATCGCCGATTAAAGTAGACATCGCCGAGTACCGAACGAGCGTTTGGAAATTTTTAGCGGAAATATGCGCCAGCGTCGGCGGCGTCTTCGCGGTCAGCGGCATCGTCGATAAGGTGGTGTATAAAGGATCCTTGGCGCTTAAAAAGAAGATTCAGCTCGGCGTTCAGGATTAATTTGATTGAGAGATCATCATAGAGAGAATATATATGTATATATATGCATATATATATTGTAACATCAAAGAGTTTAGAGATAGATAGATTGTTAAGAACTCGAGTTCTTCCGCTCGCGCCGCGCGTACACATTTAGGGGTGTTTTGACGTTTCGAAATCCTTCTTCTTCACTCACATCGACGCGCACGATGTCTCTCGAGGAGAACAAAAACAACCAAAAATCCTGGTTCCAGCAAAACAAGCTCGCCTTGGTCGGCGGTCTCTGGGCCTCCGCCATGACCACGACGTTTTTGTTTCAGCACGCCTTTCAAAACTCTTCCGCGCGAACGAGCGTGAAAGTCATCCACTCGCGCTTGTATTCGCAAGCGATAACATTGACGGCTTTAATCGCCGCGAGCGGTGTTGAATATTACGACCGCACGTACGGCGAGAAAGCGAACAGAGGAGGGAAAAATGACGACTCGGATCCGTTCGAGTATAAGCACAGAAGAGTTTTGGCAAAGGCGAGGAAGAGGGAGGAAGCGGCGGCGGTCGGGAAATGATTACATATACTCTTTAGTCCGAGGCTCGTGGGTCAAAAAAATACACGCCGCGCGCATACGAGACAACTTCGAGAAAACACGAGTTCCAGACGAGTTGAAGTGCGGATATATATACACATATAACCGGCCTCCTCGCATTATCTCTGCCTGTCTGTCTGCGCGTGAGGAAAAGAGAGAGAGAGAAAATGTCGGAGTCTTCCACCTTTTCTGTCGTCTTCCTTTCGCGAGCGGCACGCTGGAACAGATTTTTCTGGACGGCGTTGGCGTTTTCGTTTTTCAAAATCTTGGACGTTGTTTTTAGCGGATTCGGGTTGGTGTATCCGTGCTTGTTGCCGATAAGTCGGTACGCGTCGAAGGATGCGGGAGATGAGAAGACCAGTCCAAAAGTTTTGCGGTGGGAAGAGTTCAAGTTGAAGGTGTATTCGCTCGCGTATTGCGTCTTTGGCGTGGACGTTCCGAGACGATGGGTGGAGAACTGTTACGAAAAGTTGATAAAGGCGAACGAGAGCGTTCTGGATGCCTTCGTGCAGGAAATACCCACGATTCACGACGCCCATTTACCAGGATTTGATTGCGATAAGTTCTTTCGTGATTTTGTGAAAAGGCCGCATCCGGTCGTTTTGAAAGGGTTCGCCAAAGAGACAATCGCCGCGAAAGAGTGGACGTTGGATAATTTGATCGAAAGATTCGGCGAGGATGAGGTGAAGTTAAAAACGAAAGACGGCGATAATCGACCAGGGAAAATCAAGGATTTGAACGTCTTTCCAAACTACTTGCACAACTGCGAGTCGATCTTTGTGAAACACCCGGAGTTGGCAAAGCAATTACGAGTGGACAGATTGGAGAAACTCGCCGGGAAGAGAATCGCGAACGACCATCCCACTCTCGGTCCTTTGCCGTTACAACTCTTCGCCGGTAGGGGCGGTACGGGTACCGCGTTTCATTGCGCGAACGCGTACAACTTCTTTTTCCAAATCGAAGGCTTGAAAAAGTGGACGTTTGTAGACCCTCGATGGACGATGTTCATGTTCCCTGCGATAAATCGTAACGCCATTTATCAAAGTTGCGCGATTAAAGACCCAAACACGGTTTTGGAACGATATAAACCGTTGTGGCATGTCGTTCCTCGTTACTCAGCAATCCTCGAAAAAGGCGATGTTTTGCTGAACCCACCGTTTTGGTTTCACTGTATCGAAAACTTATCGGAATCCTCCGTCGCGGTCGCCACGCGATGGGCGGATTGCAAGGCGCTCAACCCAATCACCGGCTTGGGTAGCGACGGCAATCGCTTGTTCACGGCGTTTCAACTCTTCTCGCCAATTTTCGTCAAGATGACCTTCTCCATGTTCCTCGCGGGAAGTCCTCGACTGGTACCGGAAGACGAAATCGTCCAAGACGAAGAAGAACGAGACGCCGCCCGTCGTTCAAAACAAGGGGTTCGGTTCGAACAAGGCAATCGCATGCTCGACGCGTTCAACGACAACGCCGAGAATGATGCCTACAAAGCGTACTACTTGAATAAAGCAAATAAAGGAAGAAACGTCGTGTAATCTTTTTTTAATGCTAAATACCTGCTAATGCTACTCTATTCTTACTATGATTCTCTCTACAAAACGAATCCTAATCCGGCGGCGGCGGCTTCTTGCGCTATTTGATCGAACGGATTGATATCCAGAACTCTTCTTGGCGCGTCCGCATCCAAACGAGTGAACTCGTCGCTATCGTCGTTGACGTTCTTTTTTTCTGTCGTTTTTTCTTTCTCTTCTTGCTGCGAGGTGGATGAAGCCATATCTTTGAACGATTTCACGAACGTCGCGACGAGGTTGAGCGTTTTGTTCTTTGGCACGCGCACTTTTTGTTCCTCTGCTTCTAAATCCTTGGTATTTAACGTCGACGGTTGTTCGTTCCTCCCAAGTTTACTTTGTAATTCTTTGGCGGTTTCTGCCGCGGTAGCCGCCGCGCTTCCTCCACCTTGCGCGAACTCGCTCATCGAATTCAACGCGGCGCTTTCCATCGCTAACTTTGCGCGTTCGTCCCGCTCGCGAATCAGTTGCAACTCCTCCTCGTCCAGAACCATCGTCTTGCGTCCTAGAATGTCAATGCCAAACGTCCTCTTCCTTGCCAACTCTCTTTCTTTCTGTTGTTGATCCATGGCGTCGCGTTTGTGTTTCAGAGCTCTTCGCTCGTCCTCCGCCAACCACGCTTCTGCGTCGACGTCTCCGTGATCGTACCACTCCGACTGATCGTCCACAACTTTCGTTCGACTCGCTCCAGACCGGTCGAACGATACCAACTGGTCTTTCAACTTCACCGCCGCCGCTTTCCCGGCTTCCGTTTCTTTCTCTCGTTCTTGTTCAGTCACGTACCCGATGCCGCCGTTCCAAATCAAACCGTCGCGTAACTTAACATCAACAAACGCGTCGCAAAACGTACACTTCCCCGAACTTTCTAAAAATACTCTCGCGTCCTTCTCTGCGACAACCCCAGACGCGTCTAAATCAAACCGAAATATCTTCCCGCATCGCAAACAGTTGACGGCGCGAGGCTTGAGCAAATCGCTCGCCTCGAGCGCGTCGCCTGGATTTTTCATCCGA
>Ga0255772_10004691_pt1 | contig 12824 bp, 9 predicted proteins | sample 071ome_34_FD_179970 | JGI IMG/M metagenome (GOLD analysis project Ga0255772, IMG submission 179970) | Coastal salt marsh microbial communities from the Groves Creek Marsh, Skidaway Island, Georgia - 071411BT metaG (version 2) | ecosystem: Environmental > Aquatic > Marine > Intertidal zone > Salt...
ATGCGGTCGATCGTTCCGTCGCGAGCGAGCGAGTGAAGCACGCGGTGCCTCCCGCGAAAAGAAAACCAAAACCTCGTCGCATTTTATGTAATTTATCTTACCAAACCCTAATTATATAACATCGTACTTAGTAGAGCTACAGTAGGATCTAATCCATTTTTCTGTAGACATGGTGCAGACGCGAAATACATTTATGTACTCATACATACTTAAAATACAATTTAATACGCATTTTTAAAAACCAGGGTTTAGTGAGATAAGAAACATCGAGCGTATCTCCCAATGCCAGCGACACCGTGACGAATGCGACACAACGATACGCGATACGACGTAACGCACGTACGTACGACACACGACGATGTCGAACGCAACGATGAAGACGACGACGACGACGGCTCGTTCGTCGTTCGCGACGACGAAGTCGACCGGCGCACACCGAAGGTTGACGACGACGACGACGACCAAGAAGAAGGCGTTGATCCGAACCCGAGCGATGATTGATGAAGATTCTGAAAAGACGGGTGCCGAGGACACGACGACGACGACGACGACGATGGACGGCGTCGCGAAATGTGCCGTCGTTGCCGCCGTCGCGGTCGCGACGTGTGTTGGATCTGCCGAGGCGTACGATGCGACGGTACGTTTGATTGAAATGACGCGCGTTGGATTTGGATTAATGGAAAAGAATTCCACAACGCGGAAGCGTTGACAGGAAAGCGACGAGAAAGGAGGGAAAACAAACCGACCGATGACGTGATTGAGACTGACGATGGCTGTTTTGTGTGCGCGTGACGCGCGCTTCTCCCGTGATGACGCAGACTCTTGGATCGAACATGGGAAGCTACGAGTCGTACGCGGCGAAGAACCGCCCAGAGGCCAATGTCAAGTTTGCCGGCGCGTTCGATGACGACGCGGCGCCGGCTTTGACGATCGATAAGAAGGATTTCAAGGCGAACGCGGCTGCGAAGCGTGAGGCTGCGCAGCGACAAGCGGCTGCGGCGGCCAAGGCGAGAGCAGCGAAGAAGGAGGCGGCGGACGCGGCGGCGGCGGAACGCGCCGCCGATGCTGAAAAGGCTCGACAAGTCGCCGCGGCGAAGAAGGCTGCGGAACAAAAGGCTGCGGCTGCGGCGAGACGCGCCGAGCCGAAGGCGGCTGCTCCGGCTGTCGCTCCGGCGGCTAAGCCGGCAGCCAAGCCGGCTGTGGACACGCGAAAGGCGGATGCTGAACGCGCCTCGGCGGCAAAGAAGGCTACCGCCGAACGCGAAGCCGCCGCGAAGAAGGCTGCCGCTGAACGCGAAGCTGCGGCGAAGAAGGCTGCCGCTGAACGAGAAGCTGCGGCGAAGAAGGCTGCCGCCGAACGCGCGGCTGCCGCAAAGGAGAGAGCCGCAAAGCAAGCCGAGCAAAAGCGCGCCGCCGAAGCTGCCAAGGCGGCAAAGAAGGCTGCCGCCAAGAAGGTTGTCGCCCCCAAGGCTACCCCGGTCGAGACCCCGAACGTGATTGAGGCCGTTACCGAAGCCGTCACCGATGTAGTCGAAGACGTCACCGAGGCTGTCGCCGAAACGCCGGCGCCCAAGGTGAACAAGCAATCCGAAAAGGCGGCTGACGCGTCCAAGCTCGCCGCTGAGAAGGCTGCCGCTCGCAAGGCCGCCGCGCAAGCGGAAGCGAACCGCAAGGCGAAGGAAGCTGCCGACAGCAAGGCTCGCGTGGCCGCGGCAAAGAAGCTCGCCGCTGAGCAAGCGGCCGCTCAGAAGGAAGCCGCCGCGCAAAAGATTGCCGCCGACAAGGCTGCGGCCGCTGACAAGGCTGCGGCCAAGGCTGCGGCCAAGGCGAAGATGGAGGCTGCCATTTCAGAAGACAAAGCCACCCGCGTTGCCGCTCAAAAGGCGGCTGCGGCTGAAAAGGAAGCCGCGCGCATCGCCGCCGCCAAGGCACGCGCCGCGCAAAAGGCTGAAAAGAAGGTGAGCGAACCAAAGGGAACGCCGGAGGCCAGGGAGGCGGCAAAGGCAAAGATGGACGCCGCCATGAAGGTGACCGAAGGCGCGGCAGAGCCCGCTCCTGCGTCGGCTCCTGCTCCGACTGAAGCCACCAAGCCGGTCAAGGTTGACCAAAAGGCGCAAGTCGAGGCGAAGAAGGCAGCGGCGAAGAAGGCCGTGGAGGAAAAGAAGGCCAAGGCGAAGCTCGCCGAAGAGAAGGCAAAGGCGGCCAAGGCGAAGGCGGCCAAGGCGAAGGCGAGCAAGGGTCTCGACTTTGTCGGTGCCATTTTCAGTGATGTCGCCGCCGTCGCGACGACGACGGCCCTCGCCACCGTTCTATTCGTGCCGGGTGTCAAGGAGAAGCTATTGGAGGGAGACGCTGAAGCCGCCGCGGATGCCGTCTTTGATCAGATTGACACCATTGATAACTTTGGCGTCAAGGCTGCCACCGTGGGCGCCGTCGTGGCCACCGACGCCACCGCGCACTTGCCCATCATTGGTGCCCTCTTGCCTGGTCCGCTCGAATTCATCGGTACCTTGGCTGCCGTCTTGCTCCTCGAGCGTTACCTCATTGTCAAGGAGGACGATTTTGAAGGTGACGTCGAACTCCTCGCTGCGAATCTCCCGCGCGAGATCCCGACCGATCTCGACGCCGTTGCCGAGCTCATCACTCCGATTGGCACCAGCGTCTCTAAGGCGGTCACCGCGGCGCAAGACATTGACGCAGAGGCGATTAGCGACTCTTTACAAGAAGCTCCGGAGAAGATTCCGAAATGGTTTGGTGATTTGGAAAACCCGCTCGTGGACCTCGGCGGTCCGGCTGCCGCCGTCGGCGGCGCCGTCGTTCTCGGCAACGTCGCCCACTGGCCTTTGCTTTCCATCATTGCCCCGAGAATGCTCGAACTCCTCGGTGCGGGCGTTCTCGTCGCCGCTTTCGATCGTTACGGCAGCACCGACGCCGACGTCAAGTTTGATTTGGAAGACGTCGTCGCCGAGTCCAAGCGCGCGCTCAAAAAGTATCTTTAAATCCATACACGCACGCACACACCACCACTCACATCACGCATCACCCACATCGCGCTTCGAATCGGAATAAAACCGAGGCGTTTGCTCAACGGGCGTCGCTCGCAATTGTAATTGAAGTCGAAAGCGTCAACGACAATGCGCGTCTTTTTCGTTCACAAGATGCCGCACATCCACACAACACGACACGGATGATTGCCGTCGTTCATACACCGCGCACCCACGACCGCGGGTGCGCGTCGTCCACGCCCTCGTCCACACCCTCGTCGTCGTCTCGATGCGTCGCGTGTACGTCATTCACTCCTCGTCGTCGGACGCATCGTCGTCAGCAGCAGACACGCAACGAACGACGACGAAAAAGCGTCGACATCATCACGACTCGCGCGTCGACACCCGACGCGCCCGACGCCGCGGCGGGAGCATCGATCGTCGACGCGTGGTCGGTGACGTCCGCGGGGGCGACGGGTGCGCCCTTTGCGATCCCACCCGGGATTGAGACGCAGTTGTTTCAAGTTGGACTCGCGCCGTACCTGGCGTACCTCTGGTTTTTGGATCGAGCGCGCGCGACGCCTCGGATTTCAAACTTTGGCGCGCGGTTTTTGTTACTGTTCGTCGCGGCGACGATTCCGGCGGGAATCGTGGCGAAGACGCGGTATGGGGACATACTGGCGAACGTGGATGCGTTGCACGGAGGATCTGAGTCGTTGTTGACGGCGTCCAACGCGATGTTCGCGTACGGGTTTGGATCGGCGGCGAACGCAAAGGAGGAGGAGGAAGAAGAAGACGGCGGGGAGACGACGCCGGCGTACGTCGCGCTCGGTTTGGCGGCGATGACGTGCGCGGTAGGGACGATTGCGATCGGATCGAGCGCGAACGCGGTTTTAGGGGAAACGATATTCGCGGGTGAACCATCCAACGCGTTGAGTTTGCCCACGTGGGCGGTGCACGTGTCGAGCGTCACCGAGTGGGCGTTGGCGATGAAATACGTCGCCGTACACGCGGAGAGAACCGGGAACCCGGCGTGGCGTAACCTCACGCTTGCCATGTCCCCCTTTCTCGCGTCTGGTATCACCGCGTGTACTTTTCACGCGTTTTACAATCCGACATCCATCAACGCGCTCGTACCGTTGCAGGCGGCGTTGACGTTGCTCGGCAACGCGGGTTGCGCGTACGCGGCGTACACGATTTCTTCGGCAGAAAAGGAGAACACCGCCGCGTTCGCCGAGGGCAAACTCATCGGAAACCCACCAATCGAAGACGGGGTGTCGTTCGCGTTCAAGCTCGCGCTCTGGACGGCGTTGGTGAGCGCTGCGATTAAATACGGCGAGCTCTCCGAGCCGATGAAGGATTTCTTTGCCCAACCGACGTACTCCAAATCGCTCTCCATGGTGGCGCTTCCGAGCGTCGTCTGGACGTACTACGCCCTCAACTCGTCCGAAGACGCTCCAAAGCTCACGATGGCGGACGTTAAATCCTTCGGCGTCGCGGGAACGGTGAGTTACGTCCTCATCGAGTTGGCGTTTTGGGCCATCGCGGGACCCGCCGCGTTTGCGTGGTATAAATTCGCCGAAGGTTCGTGGTTGGATCTCTCAGACCCAACCGATAAGGCGAAGCTCTTCGGCGCCGGGGCCGTCTTCATCAATATCGTTCGGTTGTTCGTGCCGCTTCGTCTCGCCGCCGCGCTCGCGCTCGCGCCGACCGTGGCCAAATTTATAGACAGAGGCGACGACGAACAATCCATCGATTAAACGTCGCCGTTCAATACGCGATAGTACCGGTAGTCACATAGCACAGCCATTCTTTCGAGTGAGTAATACAATGTAATTCATACACATTCATCGAATCAATGACAAATCTTCTTTCTTCTAAAGCAAACGCGCGCGCGACGCGATAATCAAACCATCACCCCGTTCTTCTTCGCCGGCGCCTTTGCCACCCTCTCCCTCGCCACCCCATCCTCTCCCACAGTCATCCCCGTCCGATCGACCGTCGTCCCCCGCGTCCAAAACCTCCACCGCTCCAACTCACGCACGCGTCGTTCGTACGTCTCCGCCGCGGTGCGCTCCCGCGCGAGTTCGTCTTTAAGTCTCGCCGCGACCTCGTCGTGTTCGTACTTTTGTTGAAGTAATCTCGCGCTCAACGCCACCGCCAACGCGCCGACGACGACGACGCGACCGAGCGCGGTGGACGACGACGTAGCAGACGACGCGGCGCGCGACGTGGACGCGGCGACGCGGTCGACGGTGGATGCGCTCGTCGGCATCGTCGTCGTTGAATGGCGTTTTTGGTTGCGCTTCGTCTTCACAATACTGCGCGCGTCCATGTCGTCGGCGCCGTCGGCGACGGCGCCGCTCGCGGACGCCGTCGTAGCGTTCGCGCGGGTGACCCCGCGACGGGTCGACGCGCTCGGGGCGATCGTTCGTCGCTTGGGTGGGCGCGTGCACGTCGTCGTGGGTGATGATGCGTCCGAGGCTGCAGCAACGACGCTGACGGCCCCGACGCTCGTCGTATTGGGCGATGGGACGAGCGATGCGGCGCGAGCGGCGCGGCAGACGTACGGGTCGTCGCCGTTGATGGTTCGGGCGGAGTATCTCGCGGCGTGCGCGCGAGCCGAGGGTGGTGGTGGGGGAGGGGTCGCGTTGGAGGACTTTGTCGTCGTGGAAAGCGAAGAGACAGAGACGAGGACGGAAGTCGTCGTGATTGACGACGATGACGACGGTGGTGGTGGTGAGGCATGGACGACGGTGGAGTCGAAATCATCCTCCAAATCTCGACGCGAGTCGAAGAAGATGGCGTCGCAAGCGATGCCTCTGGGTTGGCCCACCGCGCCAAAGGCGCCGGTGGTGCTCGTGCTCTGCGGTCCGAGCGGCAGCGGTAAATCGACGTTCTCGAACAAGCTTCCGGCGGATAAGTGGGTAGTGGCGAATCAAGATACGATATCAAACGGTCGACCGGGGTCTCGGCAGCAGTGCCTGAGTCTGGCGAAGCGGTCGTTGCGAGAAGGGAAGCACGTCGTCATCGATCGATGTGGTTTGTCCGTGCAACAGCGAGAGGATTTCGTCGCCTTGGCCAAGGAATCGTCACCGCAGTGCGAGCTGCACTGTGTGTGGTTTAATCAACCGACGTCGGTGTACGCTAAGCGCGCGCAGATGCGTCGAAACCACCCGAGCGGTGTGGAAGGGGATTTCGCCGTTCGCGTCGTGCAGATGCAAAGTCGTCGCAAGGACAACGCTCCGCCGACAAAGGATGAAGGTTTCAAAACCATTCGCAGGTGCAGGTACCAAGACGACGTCGATGCGGCGTTGGGGACCTACCGAGCGATTCCATCACCGACAATTTCCGTCCAGTTTCCAAAGAAGAAAGCGTCAGTGCGGGCGAAATCCGTCGATGATGCGATGGATGTCGACGACGCCGACGAAAGCGGTGTATGATGCGGTGCAGATGGTTGTAGTTGTAGTATTTAGTGTTAGTATATTTCATGTTGTTGTGTGTAGTACAGTCTTTCTCCTTAGAGCAAGTCCTTCAACAAGTACGCCATGCCACCGAGGCCGAGCACGGTGGACGCGACGGTGATGATCGGAGTGGACAACCCACCACCCTTGGCTCGGCCAGTCTCAACATCGTACGGCGCGAATCGGCTCTTCGGCGCGTTGCACTGCGGGCAAATGTATGACTTGGGTTGTTCGCTGAACGCCGTCGGGAGCGTGTAAATGTAACCGCAATCGACGCAAATGTGCGACGCCCGTTCCTTTTGCGCGGCGGAGAGCTTGCGTCCAAACCTGGGCGGCGACGGTCTCTTTGGCAATCTCTTGACATCAAAATCCGCAGCCGCGCCCCCGCCACGAACGACGACGAAATCAACCGCGTTCGGGCACGCAGAAATCGCCGAGCGCGAGAACGCCAACGCATCCGCCGGCCACAACTCATCGCCGAAGAAGGACGAGTGGTACTTGACGATATCCCCGCTCTTCAACCCCGCCTTGGCCGCGTTCCCCTTGCACCCGGCAATCTGCACCCCGGGTCGTCCATCCTTGCGTTCCGTGAGCGTCAAACCCAGCGGCTTATCCACCGTGACGCTGATTTCGTTCGCGCGAACGACGAGCGTCGATCGTCGACCGCTGTTGGTTCGCGTCTTGTTTTGTTGTGCGTGCGCCGTCGTACGAAGGTTCGTACCCGTCGCAAAGCTCGTTCTCGCGGCGTGCATCGTGCGGTGGCTTCGGTGCGGTTGAGTGTCGGACTTTCTCTTCGCTTGCCTCGGTCGTTCCGGGGCGTCGACGGTTCGTTCGGTCGACGGGTGCGTCGGCGCGAAGTGACGCGATCGCCTATCCACTTTAATGACGTCACGAAGCGGACCCCATCGGGTATTTCTTGAGTCGTGAACCGTCACATGCGATCATGAAAAGTTTGAGAGGTTTCCACATGCAGCCCCTGGTGCGCTGGACGTCAGAGCGCGCGGCCGCGTCGTCGTCGTTCGGGCGACTCGGACGAGCGAGCGACGGGCGTGGATGTTCTTCGGACGACGGTTTCGACGAAACGCCGGGACGCCCTTTGTCGCCGCGCTCGTCGGCGTCGTCAGTGGGTTTTACATTTTCAACGAACCGCTCAAGCGCGCGAGCGAAGAGGTTCGACGGAAGAAAGTCGACGGCGGTGAGGCGTGAGAAGTGAGGGGATGACGACGACGCGACGGCGAGAGGGGGACGGGGATGTCGGCTGTGTCGATGCCGATGACGCGAGGCGCGGTTGCGAGACGATTCGTGTGTGTGAGTTTTATTGCGGCGTCGGCGTCATGCACGCGGCGCTCACGCGGTGTGCGAGAACGCCGGCGAGAGCGTTCGATGTCGTCGGGGCGTTCGATATAAACCCGAACGCTTGCGACGCGTACGAGAAGAATTGGGGCGCTCGGCCGTCGCAGAAGAGTTTGGTGAGCGTGCCGATGAAGACGTTGGAAAAGTTGGAGGCGGACGCGTGGGTCATGTCGCCGCCGTGTCAACCGTTTACGCGACAGGGGTTGAAAAAGGATGTCGACGACGGGCGAGCGGAGAGTTTTATGCGGTTGGTGGACGAGATGGCAAAGATGGATGCTGCGCGCCGTCCAAAGTACGTTTTTGTGGAGAATGTGGTGGGTTTTGAGACGAGTAAGATGCGTGAGATTCTCGTCGGGGCGTTGGGCGAGATGGCATTTCACACGCAAGAGTTTATACTCTCGCCGAGCATGTTTGGCGTGCCGTACAGCAGACCGCGGTATTTCATGTGCGCGAGAAGTACGCAGCCGTTTGCAGACGCGGTGGATGAAATTCGCCGCTCGCCACCGCGCGGTGCGTTGTCACACAAGCGCGAATGGATTCCGGGATACGAAGAGACGCGAGACGCCAACGTAGACGTCGCTCCGCTCTCTCGATTCATGGACCCCGACGACGCGTCGTTGTGGGACGCACACGCGGTGAAACAGGAGGATGTCAATCGCGCAATGGGCTCGATTGATATTGTGACCGCTGAAGACGTGACTTGTAACTGTTTCACCAAGAGTTACTTCAAGTACGTCAAGGGAACTGGATCAGTCGTGGCGAATCGCGCCGTGGACAAGTCAACCTGGGGCGGACAGATGCGCGCGGAGAAAGACGGCGTGCGATTGAGGTATTTCACAGTGAAAGAGGTGACTCGCTTGCATTCCCTCCCGGATGACTTCGCGTGGCCCGACAACCTCACGCTTCGTCAGAGGTACACGCTACTCGGTAATTCAATGTCTGTCGCGTGCGTCGCTCCGCTGTTTGATTATTTGTTCTCTTCAGTCCAAAACTTGTAAATTTACTGTTATTCTAAATTGTAGTTACACTGAACGCGCGCCACCACCGCTAATCGATGTGCTTTCGTCGTCGTCGCTGTTCATTTTCTTCTTCTAATGAAGACGCCAGGGTTTTTTGGTCGGGGAAACGATGGGCGACTGCGCCGTCTCTTCTCCATCCGTCGGCGCGTCTCCCGTGGAAGTCTTTGAAGTGTCCTTACTCGTGTCGTCACCCGTGCGACCAGAGTTGGTTCGGGTGGGAGAAGGCGGTGGACTGTACCTACCACGGCTTCGAGTACTTTTGCCGCCGTCGTCAATCATGGTTGGGAACTTGACAACCTTTTTAACGCTCTTCTTGAGTTCGCCCCCTGTCACTTCGTCCTCAATCTCCATCGACGCTGGCTGACACGCCTCTGATCGAACCTCACTCACGGACGGGTCGCTGAGAGAGGTGGCGAGCATTTTTCGCAAATTACTGTCGTGCACATTCATACCGGTGCGTGCCGCCTTGGTTTCCGCCCACATTTCTCGAACGAGATGCGTAATGAACTCGCACACGTCGTCCACCGACCCAGAGAGGATGCTCCCGTGACCCTTCGCCGCGGCGAGCGTATTGGGATCTTCACTCACGAGGAAGACTGCTCTACACATCGAGACGTGTCGCGCCGCAATCTTTACCGCATCTCGGACAGCTTGTGGAGGCTCTTCAACGGGTTGATGCGATGCCTCTTCCCAGGTGATTCCCATGACGCGCGCGCCTCTGCCCGCTCGATCGCCCGCGTGCTTGTACGCGTGTAACGCTTTGATCATGCTTTCAATCTTCCACGCTTTATCAGGCGTCTTCTGAGCCATTCGAATCTTCGTCATCATGAGCTTTTGAATGGTACTGTTCGCAACCTTGATGGCCCACGGCCAAGGCGGGTTCTCACGAGCGCCATCTTGTCCGTAATGGAAAATGCCCTTCGCCGCGGCGGCGGCTGCGCTCGCCGCCGACGCCTGGGCCAACAGACGAACGATGCGATGAAGCGAGTCCTCGTCATCGATGAGCGCCGTCTCGTCCATGACGACCAAAACACCTTCTGGAAACACCTCCGCCGTTTCGAGTCTCGGATCGAGCTGTCGCTTAAACTCTAAACACAGCTCGAGGTGCCGCAACCCGAGCGCAAAGCGCGTGTGTCTCGTCCGTATAAAATCCGCAACGTGCACCGGAAACTGCGGCGCAGATAAAAGCTGCAAGAATGGCGGGTGCACGACGACTAAATCGACTTCTTCTGGGTTGTTCAAATCGGTGCAGTACGTTGCCCCCTCTTCGGCGAGCGATTTGATGAGATGGATAACGTGCGGGTGATTGAGCTCAAAGCCAAGAAGCATGTAACGAAGTCCACGCAGCGGTATGTTCGGCACGCGCTCCTCTGGAGTGATAACCTGAGCGATCGCCGCCGCGCTCGTCGGGATCTCGTGTTGCCCAGCCATCTGCACCAAGTCCTCTTCGCCTTCCGAAGAACTCGGGGACGCCGTTGGTGACGTCGCCGTTCTCTTCAATTTCGCAAAGTCAGTTGCGCGCCCAAACGAGTCGTCTGAATTCTCTCCATCCTCGGAACCAGAACCCGATCCGGAATTCACCCCGGTGTGCTTACGCTTGCGTCGTGCGAGCGGCGGCGAAAGCCAGTCGTCCAACTCGTCGTCGCCGCCGATTGAAATCGCAACTCTATCTACTTCCGACGTCCCCGACGTCAGTTCGCTCGTGTCTTCGCTCGTCACCGGCGTCACCATCCCAGTCCCCTCTCTCTCGACGCCGCTCGTGATCTCGTGCGCTGAACTCAACGACTTTTCTTCATCCGTCGAGAGTTCCGCCGAAGGGTGCACCCCAGAGAGCTCTTCGGGCATCCTCACGGCGTTCGCTTGCGGAGGAACCTGCTCGGGGGCGACCTCAACCTTCTTCTCTACGGGCTCACCCTTTCTCGGCGACACCCAACCACGCAAAATGCCTCGCGCCGGCTTTAAATCTGGTGTCGGCACCGATGCGGGCGGCTGCGGCGCCGCGAGCGGCACGATGCTCTGAATAATGGCCCAAAGAGGCCGCGTGCTCGTTGAGTCGTTCGCGCTCCGCTTCTTACTCGCCTTTGATTCCACGGCATCTCGCACGATATCTGGTAATCCCGCGTCTGAAACTATAAAGACGACGTACCCGTCCGGTAGGTCCATTCGTGCCGCCGCCGGAATCCTACTCGGGGATTTACTCTTCTTATCCTCCGTCGCCGTGTGGTCTGTCAACACGCTCTGAATTTGCTGAAACGGCACCACGTGATGCGCCGAGAGTGGAAATAACCGCAAGAGCGCCACCGGATCCCACACCTCGGGCCAATCCGAATCATCCGGGGTCACCAGCTCTGCGTGCAAAATCTCCGGTAAAGCGTTTCCCGCCGCGCTCGCTCTCGCTAACCCTTCCCCGCGCGCCGTTCCGGGAATATTCGCGCTCGAAGGCGGCGCTTGCGCCACGAGTTGACACGTAATGGTCCTCTGCGGCACGAGCGTTCCTAAATCTTCAATCCTCGTCAGTTTTCTATTCCGAGGAGACGTGCGATTACGCCCGATGACGTTCATCTCTCCCGACGTCGCCACCGCCGCCACCGTCGTCGTCGTCGGTCCGTCGTTATCATCCGCGTCGCTCGCCTGCGCCGAACCCGCGATCGCGCCGTCCACGTCCAACGTCCCGCTCCCCATCGTCTTCAACCCACCGGTATCCCCCACCAACTCAACCGACGAAGTCGTTGTCGCCGCGTCTCCCGCTCCTGTCCCCGTCCTCGTCGCCTCTCCTTCGCTCCGTCGCGTCAACGAGACCGACCCCGTCCACACGCTCCTCGTCGAATCCTCCCCGGCGTTGACGTTCCCCGTCCCTTTCGTCGTCCCAGCCCCCGACCCGGAGACAAAGTGTCGGTCTTTGCGCGACCGATCGCTCCCACGGCGTCGTTTCACCCACTCGGCGTTTCCTAGGATGGAATCGATGCGATCCGACGCCGACGAAGAGGGTGGAATCATGACTGAGAATTCACTCACGCACGTCCCGTCGAGTTGACTTTAGTTTCCTTACGATTACGTGTACGACGCGCGACGCGACGAGACGCTCGACCGAACGGCAGAGGGTGCTCGATGTCCTCCTCGTCGTCGTCGTTTTCGTGCGTCGCGCGCGTCGTGATGTCGTCGACGCGGGAGTGTTTGACGAAATGCGTTCCAACGAGTGCACATTTCGTCGGTGCCGCTGGCTCGACCGAGTCAGTCGAGCAAAGTCGCGCAAAGTCCCTGTAGAAGGTGTCGATCGCGGTGCTAGTAAGAGTTACAGTGGGATTACGACGATCCGCGAATGAAATAATCGATTCAATTCACCGGCTGCAACGAACGTACTCGGCCGTGGACCCGGCGCGGGTGATGGAATCAGAGTCTAAACAATACGCGCGCGCGTGATGGGACGTGGTGTACGCCTTGACGTAGAGCCGTCGGCGAGGTTGAGCGACGAATTTGATATGGCTGACGGTGACGTGGATCATGGGGAGAATGCCCGCGCCGTTGGGGAGACGGAGCTCGCGCTTGTCAGCGGCGGTGCGCCGGGAAACGGCGCACGGGCGGAATATTCTAGAGGCGAGATTGGAGGCGTCGAGTAATAGCCGCCCGTCGGCGCAGAGCGCCGAAGTGAAATTTCGCCACCAGGATTCTTCAGCCAAGCCCTCGGTGACGAGGCTGGTGAGCTGAGGGAGGATGTTCTTGGATGGGTCCGAAACGGCGATGGGCATTTCGACCCCGACGCGAGGACCGATGACGCTCGGGTGGGAGGAAGAAGGAGCGGCGGCGAAGACGTCGACTTGTAGCACAGAGCCGATGTCCTCCTCGTCGATGAGGAAATCGTCGATGCGATCAAACTCGTCGAAATCTCCAGTCCACTCAAGGAGGTCCAAGAATCGTGCCATTTGGCGCACTTTGTCGCTTCGGTACCCGTCGTCTTCCGCGTCGTCTTTGTCGCCATCGACGCGCTTATCGACGCTACGCCGTCG
>Ga0255772_10004700_pt1 | contig 12812 bp, 16 predicted proteins | sample 071ome_34_FD_179970 | JGI IMG/M metagenome (GOLD analysis project Ga0255772, IMG submission 179970) | Coastal salt marsh microbial communities from the Groves Creek Marsh, Skidaway Island, Georgia - 071411BT metaG (version 2) | ecosystem: Environmental > Aquatic > Marine > Intertidal zone >...
CTCGTAAATGTGGTACTCCAGAAGCAAACCACGAAGTTAGTTTGTTATGGTCAGACGCACTTAAACTTAAGAACTATGCAGAGTCAATTGACAACAACGAAGAAACTGTAACAATGACTACAGAGCTATTAGAGATTGTTAGAGGACTAGATCAACGTTACAACATTGATAAGAAAGAAGTTAGTATGAGTTATTGTACTAATAAATTTGGACTCATTGAAAAGAACGCAACTATTATCACAAATGTGGTTGGCAAAAAACCTAGATAATGGCCATTGGCAAATTAGTTTTTGCGCCTGTAACGCATGACTTTAATAGTTTAGAAACAACATTATTAAATGTTGAGAACTTTAATAGTGCTGTAAGTAATTGGAAAACTATAGACTATCACACATCTATAGAAGATCTAGAACTAAAAACAGAAAACGTTAATGAGCTACTTGATAATATCAACACTGTTGATTTTTTAGATATAGAAAACATCTACGCAACAAATCCAACTATCTTATTAAAAATTGCTTATTTAATTTTAACAGATTATGAGCATCTAGTTAACTCAAATAAAGATGTATTAACTAAATTATTTTTCAAAGCACAGTTTCAACACAGTTATTTTAATTATCAACCCAAAGCCAAAACAGATAAAAAGAAGTTATGGATTGCTGGATGTAGTTTAAGTGCACCTAACAATGTTCCTATTAACTCAGTATATCAAAAAGACTCTTATGTCAATGATAAAGAAAGATGGGGATATATTGTGTCACAGGAACTTGGTTATGAAGAAATGAATTTAGCTCGTCAAGGAAGTTCAATTCTTACTGCACTACAACAAATAATTAGGGCCAACATTGATTCTAACAACGATATCTTAGTTTGGCAAATAACCGCACTTACCAGACCAAATCTAATAGACCAGGAAGGGTATTTCAGACCTTTTGCTACAGATGTTAATTACATTAAAGATACGCTATCATCTAAATATCAAACTCATTTTCATCAGGAAATGTTATCGTTAAACTATATTCAAATGGGAATTGAATATTGTAAAAAACAAAATATAAAATTACACATTGTGAATATGTTAGGAAATACAATGTTTTTAGAAAACAGTGCGGTTGATTATTTAGATTTATATGGAACAACATATATTGATTATGGTGCAGATAAAATGCACCCAGGGCCAAAACAAAACGCAGAATATGCAAAAGAGATAATTAAGTATATACAAGGTGAATAATGGCAAACTTTTTTGAAAGTGGATTTACTGTTCTAAAAGAATTAGCAAAGGAGAAAAGAACTATGGACGCGATGCAAGAATTAAAAGAGTGGGTTGGCAACAACAACACTGAATTAGCAGATTGGGCCGCTGAGGCAGAAGCATACACAAATGATTTTAAATCAGGTGCTATGTCTGAAGATGAGTACAAAGAGCTAATGGAAGATTTAAAACGCAGTGAGAAAATATCACAAGCCGCTGATGACCTCGCTGTTAGATCAAGAGCAAACGAGTTACTTGACAATATTATTATTGCGGCAGGGTGTGTATTATAATGTCACGCAATAAAAAATTCTCAATGAAACAACTGGTATGGGACAAAATGGTAGTTAAAACTATCCGTGGTATCCTAAAATTACTTGGTCTTAAAAAGTAATTAACTAACCAAAATATCAAGGCAAGGGTTGATCTCTTGCCTTTTTTCTTATATACTTACAGTATGGATCCGTATGAAGTATTAGGCGTTAAACGCGACGCCAGTGAAACCGAAATTAAAAAAGCCTACAAAAAGCAGGCTATGAAGCATCACCCTGACCGTGGTGGTGACGAGACCAAGTTTAAAGAAATTTCTGAAGCCTACGAGCGTATAACCAATCCGGATAAGTTTGCTGGAGAAGGCTTTGATGGTTTTTCAGAAACACCAAGAGGTTTTAGATTTACATCTGGTGGTAATATGGAAGATATATTTGAACAGTTCTTTAACTTCCATAGAGGTAATCCACAGCAACAACGTCAAGCAGTAGTACAAATGAGTTTATGGATTACATTAGAGGATGTGTGTTCTGGTGGCGATAGACTAGTTAGCATACAAACAAACGGTAAAGTAGAAGCAGTTAAAATTACAATACCTGTTGGTGTACAAGACGGACAAACAATACGTTATCCAAAACTGGCACAAGGTAATGACTTAAACATTATCTACAGGGTACATCCACACAAACGTTTTCAACGTGTTGGAGTATTAGACTTATCAACAGTTGTTGATATAGACTTCTGGGATTTAATTTTAGGATGTCATGTACCTGTTAGACATATTAATGGTGATGAATTAATGGTCAGGGTGCCACCAAAAACAAGACCAAATGCTAGACTAAGATTAAAAGCACAAGGCATTCAAAAAGATAGACAAACAGGCGATTTGTATGTACAATTAAACGCAGTAATGCCTGAAGATATTCCTGATGATATTATACAAACATTACGGAAAAAATTAGGTCGATAAATATAGGTAGTTAAAGTAAGGACAAAGATGCAGAATAATCCAGAAATTGAACAAATATTAGATAACGCAATAAAATTAGCAAAAACTCTTAAACACAAATACGTCACAGTTGAACATTTATGTTTGGCACTTATACGTTTTGAACCATTTAAGAATTTATTAACAGACTATGGTGTTGATGTTACTCAAATGGACAAAGACTTTGAGGATTGGCTAAAAAGTGTTGTCAGTATTGAATTTAAAAAAGGCGCAAAAGGCACACCTAAAAAGACCAACGGTTTAGAGCGTGTGTTTAATCGTGCTGGTACACAAGTCTTATTCTCAGGACGTAAGAGTGTAAGCACCATTGACTTATACTTGGCTATTATGAGTGAAACACATAGCCACGCACACTACTTCCTACTCAAGTATGGCATTAACAAAGTTGACTTTGTAGAGTTCTGGGGTAAAAATTATCACAACGATATTACTCCTAAGATGAGTGAAAAAGAAGCAAACGCTTTACTCGAAGAACATTGTATTAACCTAACACAACTAGCCAAAGATGATAAGATTGAACCTGTTATTGGTCGTTCAAAAGAACTAGAAGACATTGTACACGTATTGGCTAAGAAGTTTAAAGCAAACGTATTGTTAGTTGGTGATCCAGGTGTAGGTAAAACTGCTATTGCAGAAGGACTTGCTTTACAAATTAATAACAACAATGTACCTGAGTTCTTACAAGGACACGAAGTATATTCATTAGAAATGGGTTCACTACTTGCTGGTTCAAAGTATAGAGGTGAGTTTGAAGAAAAAGTTAAAGAAGTTATTGAAGCATTAGAAGCAAAACAAAACTGCGTATTATTTATTGACGAAGCACATCAAATGAAAGGGGCAGGATCAGGTGGACAAAGTTCAGTAGACTTTAGTAATATGATTAAACCTGCTATTTCAAGAGGCATGTTAAAAGTTGTTGCTTCAACTACTTGGGAAGACTACTACGAGTCATTCGAAAAAGAACGTGCATTAATGAGACGTTTTTATCGTATTGCTATCGACGAACCAGACACAGCATCTACAATTAAAATCTTACGTGGTGTAAGTAATCGTTTAGAAACATTCCACGATGTTAAAGTTGATCAGTCAGCTATTGATACAGCAGTTAAAATGTCAGACAGATACATACACGATCGTAAAAATCCAGACAAGTCAATTGATTTAATTGATGCGGCCTGTGCTAAAGCACGTGCTAAAAGTGCCAACGGTTTATTAATTGACAAGGATAGAATATTAGAACAAGTTGCTAAGGTTGCTAAAATACCTTTAGACAGACTTAAAAACGAACAAAATGTACAAGTTAAAAAACTTGACTTTAATGTTAAAAACAAACTGTTTGGACAAGACGAAGTTGTTGATTCTGTATTAGATAAACTGTACGTTAGTTTTGCAGGTATTAACACAGATAAAAAGCCGATGGCAAGTTTCTTGTTTTTAGGTCCAACTGGTACTGGTAAAACAGAACTAGCAAGACTATTAAGTTCTAACTTAGACATGCCTTTATTAAAATACGACATGTCTGAGTTTCAAGAACGTCACAGTTTATCAAGTTTAATTGGTGCTCCTCCAGGCTATGTAGGCTTTGAAGATGGCAACGTAGGTGGTGGTAAACTTATTAGTGACTTAACTAAGAATCCATATTCAATTATCTTGTTTGACGAAATTGAAAAAGCACACCCAGACATTTCAAACGTACTACTACAAATGTTAGATGAAGGACGTGTTACTGGACAAAATGGTAAAGAAGTTAAAGTTAAGAACTGTATTATTATCTTAACATCAAACTTGGGTTCACAAGCAAGTGATAGTCTTAAAGTAGGTTTTGGTGATCAAGTTAAAACTGGTGAAGATGATAAAGCAGTTAAAGAATTCTTTAGACCTGAACTGCGTAATCGTATTGATATGATTTGTAAGTTTGACAAACTTGATACATTGGCTATTAAGAAAATTGTTGTCAAGTTCTTAGATGAATTAAAAGAAGCAACTAAAGAAAAAGCAATCACTCTACAGTTTACAGAACAACTAGTAGAACACGTTGCTACAACAGGTTACGATGATAAAATGGGTGCAAGACCATTACAACGTAAGATAGATGAATTAATCAAAGTTCCTTTAAGTAAGAAAATCTTATTTGATGATTTGAATGGTAAATCATTGACATTAGACTGGCGTAACGATGAACTCGTTATAGAAGGTAACACGCCTCAAATACCACCTAGCAAAGAGCAAGGTGCTGTTAACGGAGATGGCTACATTGTCCTTGACCAATTTAAACCAAAAGACAAAAACGTCTGATAAACTTTTTTATAACGAATATCAGTACTGCATAAAGATCTTTATGCCACATTGTCAGGCTCTGGATCCTACCTTAGATCATGACCGTATAGATGATATTCTTGATTTACGTGAGTCACTTTGGGCAAGATCAAGAAGTGTGAACTATGGTGGTAGTTGGAGAACTGCTAAGTTTCATAAAGTTACAGCAACTACAAAAAAGTTATTACACAATACATGTCAATACTTTAGAACTGTTAAGGATCAATTAAAATTTACTGTAATGCAAGATTGGTTATATGTTTATACCAACAATTATTCTATAATACAAAACTTAGACAATCTTGGACTTGATTTAGTCCAAATAACTACAATAAAATTAAATAGGCCATCAGACACAGTAAGATCTAAAAGTTTGCTTGGATCTATTCGTACATATTTTAAACAAGCAGAACTAACTGAATCTGAATTACATCTTATAACAACGTTCATTAACAACAATAAAGAATTCATTAGACCTAGTCTAGGTCTTCAATATTTTCTTGAAAGAGGAGATTTCCTGTTTAGAAACTACTTTTTCATTGACCATATAACAGAAAAAACTATCAGTGCTTTTGAACTAATGACTCCTAACCTTATTCGCAAAATTGTCCCTATAATTAAATAGTGATAAATAATTGCATGGCAAAGATTAATTCAACAAATTTAGTAATTACATTAAGCAAATTAGTCAAAGATACAGATCCAACAGAACCTGTGTTAAACGATGAGACCCGAGCACAACTAGAAGCAATCGTAACTGAACTTGCTGGTGCTGGCGTCTTAGTAGAAATACAAGAGGCTTAGATGAAAACAACTACTCAACAATTATTACCGTTGACCAACCATGGTACAGCGTCGGGTAACTACGATGGCTCATCAACAGACTTTAACGGAGATGCTGTTAAAGCCGCAGGTTATTATTCAACACACGGCACACTACAAAGTGCGGCATTCTTTACAGAAGATTTTTTAGGTACTATTGAAATTCAAGCAACTGTTGATTCTGAGTCAGCAACAGCAAGTTGGTTTACAGTACATACATTTACCGGTGACGGTTCATCTCTCGTAGCAGACAACGAAACTCAAAATCTTACAGGTCGTTTTACATGGGTCCGTGCTAAAGTTTCTAACTTTACACAGGGCGTTATTAACAAAGTTACTGTAAGTTACTAATGGAAAAAATCAAGTTTAAAATTGTGCTTGATAGTGATTATCAAACCACAGCCCCACACGCTGAAGTATTAGTCAACGATACTGTAATATTTGACGCTCGAGTAACTGGAAAAAGTTATATTACCTATACAAAAGAGTTTGACAACGAAGGCAATCATAAATTAATTGTTAAACTAAAAAACAAACAACCTGAAGACACAGAAGTAGATGCTCAAGGCAACATTGTAAAAGATAGTCTTTTAAAAATTGATAAAGTTGTTATTGAAGATATTGAAATACATAATAATTTTAGTTTGAATACTGAAATGTTTTATTATGAACATTCAGAAAAGAAAGAAACTCTTTATAATACCTTAGGCATTAACGGACAAGCAGTTATTAACTTTAGTACTCCGTTCTACGCCTGGCTACTAGAGACTATTTGATAAATACTTAACTATGAACAAAATCGTAATATATCCAGGTAGATTCCACCCTTTCCACAAAGGTCACTTTGCTAGTTACCAGTTTCTTGTAAGAGAATTTGGTGCTGATTCAGTATATATTGCTACCACTAACAGTCAGGCTCCGCTAACAAGCCCATTTAATTTTGAAGAAAAGAAACAAATGATGATGGCTCTAGGTGTACCAGAAGATAAAATTGTTCAAGTTAAAAGCCCATATCGTGCAGAAGAGATTACAGGACGTGTAAATCGCCCCGAAGATATGGTATTAATTTATGCTGTATCAGAAAAAGATGTAGGTCGTTTTACTTTTACTAAAAAAGATGGCACGCCAAGTCATATGCAACCAATGCCTAAAGACGAAGCACAGCTAAAAGATATGACTCAACATGCTTACGTTACACTTACACCAACAGTAAACTTTAAAGTACAAGGCAAAGACGCCAACTCAGCAAGTCAAATTCGTTCAGCATACGCAAAAGCAGATGAACAAGGTCGTAAAGACATACTACAAAGTCTTTATGGTTCAGCAGATAAAAACATCAAAGCAATATTTGATCGTAAGATGGAAGTGGTTGAACAACTAAGTTTGTTAATGACTACATTAAAAGAAAGCCGTGATCCAATGGATCAGAACATGCGTAAGATTGAAATTGCTTTAGAAATGGAACGCCACTTACGTACCATTGAAGAAGCAGACTTAGAAAGTTCTTATATGGACGGCGAACGTATTATTCCTGCAGGCGGACAAGGCTCTTGGACTATAGAAGGTCTTAGAGAAAACATTATGGCTAACCTTGTCAAGTTTGGTAAAATGGTCAAAGATGAAAACTATGATGCACTTTACTACGAACTATTTGACAACAAAGCATTCCAAAGCAAACTAGACGCTTTAAAAACACATCAAAAATAATTTACCACTCTGAGTGCAATTGAAGTAAATAGTGTTATAATATACATATAGAACACTAAGGAAATTTCAATGCAGATTCAACTTAACGTAGAACGACTACGCCAATTTAAAGTACACTTTTGTATTCCTTGTTATGGCGGTCAAGTTTCAGAACAAACATTTATGGGTATCATTAAATGGGCTAATCAAGCAAAAGAACTAGGCATTGATTGGACTATTGATACTTTGGTTAACGAAAGTTTAATTAGTCGTGGACGTAACACATTAAGTGCTAGATTTTTAAATAACCCTGATACAACACATTTATTCTTCATTGATGCTGACATTGGCTTTGAGCCTTGGCATATCCTTACCATCCTTAATCATGATAAAGATGTTGTTTGTGGTTTATATCCAATGAAGGCTTTACCACTTAAATGGGTAGTTAACGGAGTACCAACAGAAGATGGCAAAGAACAACCACCACGCGATGATTACTTAATTGAAGTATCAAAGTCAGGAACAGGTTTTATGTGTATTAAGAGCCATGTGTTTGAAGCAATGAAAAAACATCCTGCTGTTAAACCTTTCAACAACGACATTGGTTTACCAGAAGAACTTAATAAACACATGTTTACATTCTTTGACTCAGCAGTTAGAGAAAATAGATATTATTCTGAAGACTGGACATTCTGTGAGAACTGGAGAGACCTAGGTGGACAAATTTGGATTGATAGTCGTATATTATTGAAACACACAGGCTACTTTAACTTCTGTAATGAAAACGATACATCAATTAGAGAAGCATATAAAACTACACCAAGCATGGTAAATGAGGAGCCGGATCGCGGAGTTCAGCACAATAAAACCATTGAAGAATTAGCAAACGAGCCAAAAGAAATCTTCATTAGCGATAAACCAGATCCTAATATTACATCAAAGCCTCGCACACTAGGCTCAAGTAAAAAGAAGAGTTCAAAACGCAAGAAACGATAAATACATACTATATAAATTATAGTATGAATTATGCTTTTAACAGAACTTTTTATCAATGAAGCCGGCGTAGGCATTATAACAAAACAGAACACAACACCAGACGTTAAGCCTGGTGAAGTTCAACGTCAGGCGGCCAAACTAGGAATGAAGATTGATCGTAAAGGTCGTCCTCCACTAGCACACAAAACAGCGGCCAAAAATACATCAGCAAACAAAGCATATAATATTGGACTAGTCACAGAAGGCAAGGAACTGTACGACGGTAAACTTCCTATTGTAAGTTTAATCACAGCCTTAGCTCTTGCTCTTTCAACACCTCAAGTGTCAGCACAGGACACTGCCAAAGACGCATACGATCTTGCTCGTCAAATTTATAAAGCTAAAGACATGACGTCAGCAGGTGCTAAAGAAGAAGCAACACAAGAAATTAAAAACATCTTAAGAACAATCCAGGGGCATCCTAATCAAAGTAAAATTATTGATATCTTTAAAAATACAATGAAAGAAGATATTGAAGATTTGGATGAATCAATACGCAAAGAAGGTAACAAGTACACGGTTTACAGTAAGAATGGTAAACGTAAATTTGGTACTTACACAAGTCGAGCAGACGCAGAAAAGAGACTTAGACAGATAGAAATGTTTAAGCACATGGGATAATATTATGAAAGCAAATCAATTTTTAACAGAATCAGTAGAACGTAGCATAATCCAAGAAGCACAAATGAGTGCTCAAGATATTGCCAACGTATTCAAACAAACTGAAAAAACAATGTCTGATGCCGGTTCCAATAGAACAGCAATTGGTATGGGTAAAGACGTAGCATCAGCAGTCAACAATGCTATTAACAAAGTAGGTAAATGGCTACAAAATACTAAACCTGTACAGGATTTTGATAATAAATTTATAAAACTTAAAGCAGATATTGCTACTAAAAACCCTAAATTGGCTAGTATTGCTACTAAACTTGGTGCGTATGCTAAAGAAAACCCAGGTAAAACAGCCGCGGTAATTGGTATATTAACAACTGTTGCCGCTGTGTTAGGTGGCCCTGCTGGTGGTGCCATTGCAGGTCAAATACTACGTGGTAGTGTTGAATTACTAAAAGGTGAAAAACTTTCAACTGCTGTAGGTAAAGGTCTAAAAACTGCCGCAATAGGTTATGCTCTAGGCAAACTTATTGATGTCGGAAAAGAAGTAGTAGCAGGCGTCGGTGGCGAAAAAGTAGAAGCTTTAAGATATTCATTTGATAAGACCGGAGAAGGCATATCATATGTCAACGTCGATCCAGACACGAAACAGGCCATAGGCCAAATCATGTTCCAGAATAGAGTCCTTAATCCAGGTGATCCTGGGTATAGCAACGCAGTTAAGATATTAATGAAAGATGTTGCTAAATTTCAAGCGGCAAATCCAGGTGGTGCTGATGCGTTTATAGCAAAAGGATTGGCAGGATTCGAAAGTGTCGTACTAACCACAGCACAGGTCAATCAACTGTTTGAACACATACAGAACGAGGGCATTGGCGATTGGGTAAAAGGTAAATGGGATGCCGCTAAAGGTGCTGTTGCTAACAAAGTAGCAACTGTGGGTAAAAACATAACAACTAAAGTCACAGCAGACAAATTATATAAAGCCTGGGTTAAAGCAGGACAACCAGACGACAGTGGCGAAGTTATTCAGGTATTAAAACAACTAGGTGTTAAAGATGAACACATTAAATCAGCATTTGATAGTTTAGGTTTTAGCAATCAATATCAGGATGGTCTAAACAATATTCAACAAGGTTGGACTGACGCTGAACAACAATTTAAACACGCAGGCGACTTACCATATACACTTGGCAAAGTTGACGATAACGAATTACAAAAAATGATTAAAATTGCAAAAGCACCTGGTGCACCAGAAGATTATAAACAAATGGTCGCAGGACTTCTTGCTAAACGTAAAGAACAACAAGCACAACAGGCTAAAAAAGATCTAGCAAAAAATGTCAAGCAAGGTGTACAAACAGCTTAATGAGAGCAGACGAATTTACAAGAAAAGCAAAACGTAACAGCACTATCTATCTAGACATGGATGGAGTTCTTGCTGATTTCTTTGCTGAATATGCTAAACTTGCTAATGTAAAAACATATAGAGACATACCGCCAGCTAAAGTAGATCCAATACTTAACAGCATAGCAGGTACAGATTTCTTTGGTAGACTACCTAAGTTTCCAACAACTGATGCACTAGTAAAATTAGCAGTTGGATATGCAGGCAGTTACAGCATCTGCTCAAGCCCACTGCGTAATGACTTTGAAAACTCTGAATACTGGAAACGTATTTGGATCAGAGCAAATCTAAATCCAAAGCCACAGGCCATTGAGATAACATCAAACAAGCCACAACACGCTGTTACTAACGGTGTTCCTAATATATTAATTGATGACAAAGGCTCAAACGTTAGAGCTTGGATAGCCGCAGGTGGTATTGGTATCAAGTATCAAGCAGATGAAGATAGTTTAGACAAAGTTAAACGAGCACTTGATGCTATATATTGCGAAGTAAGTGATACATGTGATTGGGAAGATGAAGAGACTGTAGAAGAAGCATGGACAGAAAAGTACAAGAAAAGTATTGACTGTAACAATCCAAAAGGTTTCTCACAGAAAGCACACTGTGATGGACGCAAAAAATCTAAATCCAAGAAGTAAATCAGCATACATAAGTTAATGCAAGACAATTATTGTCCATTAGCGTTTCACGGTATATACGTTGAGAGATTACCCAATGGTAAAAACTCTCTTGCACCTTGCTGTCTAGCAAAAAAGTCAGACCCTATAGACACAATAGACTTTGATAACAACACACATCTAGTAAAAATACGTAAAGAATTTGAACAAGGTAATAAACCTATAGAATGTGAACAATGTTGGCGTTTAGAAGAACGAGGTGGAGAGAGTCGTCGACTAGTATACCACGATATGTATCAAGATGTAGTTGACCCTAAAGGATTGATTACCCTTGATTATAACACACTTCCAATATGTAATGCTAAATGTGTGATATGTTCTCCAAGATATTCTAGCACTTGGGCAACAGACACCGGTGCCTGGGAAATCAAAGACATTGTAAAGAATAACAATAATCATCTTAAAGATATAGATCTATCAAACATCAAACATGTTTACTTCAATGGCGGCGAGCCGTTACTAACAGACGAACATGTTAATATACTGAAACAAGTTAAAGACGCTGACATTACATATAACACCAACGGAAGTTGTTTTCCTAAAGAACATGTCCTAGACCTATGGAGACAGCAAAAAAGTATTACAATATTTTTTAGTATAGACGCCATTGGAGAAAACTTTAATCGGATTAGAGAAAAGTTAGATTGGGAAGAGGTATCAACGAACATATTAAAGTTCAATGAACTGGAATTCGTTAAGATAGGGTGCTCCTACACTATAGGTGGACATAATGTTTTTGATCTAGAACCTACCATTGAATGGTTTAGTAAGATAATAGACGTGAAAGAAAATTTCCATGTACATTATGTGAATCCTGATCACAAGTTATATTTTGATCACTTTAAAGATCAACACAATGAGTTTCGTAGAGAATTAGAAAAATTTAAAGACTTCTATTGGTACAAGTCTATGATTAATGCGTTATGATCTACTAAGAAGTTGATAAATATGTATTATGCGTGTATATGAATTCATAAAAGAAATGAGCCACAGAGACGCTGAGAAACTTCTCAAAAAGCATCACTATCATCTAGATAGACAACACGGTGGTCACGATATCTACAAGGATGAGGAAGGTCATACCTTTGCTCTACCACACAAACACCACGGCAAGGATTTGTCAAAGGGTGTTGAACACGCACTTAAAAAAGAAGTAACACATGAGAACTTTGCTGATGGTAAGAAGCCAGGACGTAAAGGACTAGCAAAACGTATGGGTGTTGATTGTAGTAAATCAGAAACAGCGTTACGTAAGATTGCTAAGTCAAGCACAGGTGAAAAACAACGTATGGCTCACTGGTGTGCTAACATGAAAGGTGGCAAGAAGTAATGTCAATGCAACGAGCAATTATATGGGCGGCTATTATACTAGCAGTCAGTCACGTTATTAATGGTTATTTAATTGACTTTGACACAATTTTAAAATGTACAGAACCTGGCACTATCTGTACACTACACGTAGAACCAACAAGATAATGAAGTGGTTATACGAAAGTAAATTTTACAAGTGGCTAGACGCTGATAAGACGGGCAACCGTTGGGAGTGGTATGGCGTAATACTGTTCATAGGTGCGTTAGTGTCCTATGGACTTATAATATGGTGGATGGAATCATGAAAGATTACACAGACAAGGCATGGATCATTATCGTATTGGTATGTATAGTATTCTGGTTAATAGGGTGTTCTTATTTTGAAACCAAAGAAGAAGTCAAAAC
>Ga0255772_10004713_pt1 | contig 12792 bp, 15 predicted proteins | sample 071ome_34_FD_179970 | JGI IMG/M metagenome (GOLD analysis project Ga0255772, IMG submission 179970) | Coastal salt marsh microbial communities from the Groves Creek Marsh, Skidaway Island, Georgia - 071411BT metaG (version 2) | ecosystem: Environmental > Aquatic > Marine > Intertidal zone >...
TTTTAAAAAATTTTTCGATTACATTAAATTCTGTAATCATTTCTTTGGCCTAAAAACTTTAATGACAGCTTCATTGGTTTCAATGTAGGGACCATCAATAAGATCAATACAATAGGGTATCGCCGCAAAAATACCTGGCACTGTAATATTGTCTTGTTCATCCTTAAGACCCTCAAGGGTTTGTTTAATTGCTTTGGGCTGGCCCGGTAGGTTGACGATCAAACTCTTTTTTCTAATAACGGCAACCTGTCTTGATAAAATAGCGGTAGGCACAAATTTTAAGCTTATTTGTCTCATTTGTTCACCAAATCCTGGCATCTCTTTGTCTGCAATATTTAAAGTTGCCTCGGGGGTAACATCTCTTTTTGTTGGGCCTGTGCCACCGGTTGTAAAAATAAGCTCACAATGTTTGTTATCAACTAAATCAATCAATGTTTTTTCAATTAAATGTTGATCATCCGAGATAACAATTTCCTCTGTCTCAAATGAACTTATTAAAGCTTCTGCGAGCCATTCTTTTAGAGAGGGAATCCCTTTGTCTTCATAGATACCAGAACTTGCTCTGTCGCTGATGGAGACGAGTCCAATTTTAATGAATCTTTTATTGTTCATGGGGTCATATTATCAAATAAAAATATATTAACACCTCACTGGAATTAACTATGCTCAAATATTTCATAACGACCATTACTTTCACTTTAGTTTTTATAAGTTCTTTTTCACATGCTGAAGAAAATTTATTTGAGAAGAATTATCAAACTCAAAGCCCTAAAGGATTTAAATCATTTGCTGTTAATCCTGATACCAAAATTTTAAGAGGGTGGTCTAGGGATACAGATAATATCAAAATGCTAGAGGATGGATATGACCTTATGGGCTTTAGTGGGTTTACAAGTTTAAACTTATCACCTGATCTTGCGCTTCAACATGGAAAATCAATTAAGGCAGACTTAATTCTAATATATGATCGTCAGATTAATGAAAACACACGTGCCACCGCCATTCAAAGAGCTAGAGACCAAGTGCTCAAGGAGCAATTAGACAAAGATGGTAATACCACACAGATTCTTATCGATGAAGATGATCTTATGGATCCTAATGCACGATTTGAATTTTATGCAACTTACTGGGTAAAGCTTCCTAAACCCACTTTTGGAACGCATTTTATTAAGGTGACCAATAGAAATACCGATGAAGATATCCCAGGTCTTAAGGTAATTGCTGTGATTAAAGAATCTCCCGCTTTTAAATCAGGCATTCTAAGGGGTGATGAAATTCAATCCGTTAATGGTATTAAGGTGAGCAATCCTGAAGAGTTAATTGCAGTAATTCAAAAAAACAAAGGTAGTGAGATTAAAGTTGATTTCTTAAGGAATGGAAGCGGTTTAACGGTTAACGTTCTTATTTAGGTTTCTATTACTTCTCTGAGGTATTTAAAAAATAATCTTTGTGCTTTTTTCGTTTGGTCTTTTTGAGCTTCTTTAATGGCATTCTTAAGCAGTGTTCTACATTTTTGAATATCTGTTTTTGGATAAATATCAATAAAATCTTTTAGTTTTGACTCATCTTGGATGAGTTGATCGCGCCAATTCTCAATCTCATGGAAAGCTTGCTTAGCAATTAAAGAGTGATTTTGTATGCGTTGATAATCTTCGTTAACTAATGTTAAATCAATATCCCTGAGAAGTTTGCCAAGGTACTGCCTGTGCCTCTTTTTAGCGCTGTTTGATTTAATTTTTTTATATTCAAAAATTGCCTCTTTTATATCATCTGCAAGGTTTAGCCCTTGGATCTGTTCATCTGTTAATAAAGTTAATTTATAGCCAAAATCTTCAATATCTTTGGCTATTTTTTTTAACTGAGTTTTGCTAATTTCTTCATTAAAGTCTGTATTCATTTAGTGCTCTTTGTCATTTAAAAGGTATCATATCAGTATATTTTTTAAGTTTAACAAAATGGTAAGTATTCTAGGCTATACACAAAATGATCTAAATGATTTGGCTTTAAGAACAATCGATTTAGCGAAATCTAATGATGCATCAGATGTTGAAGTTGACTTGAGTGTTGCCTCTGGTAAAACAATATCAGTTAGACTTTCTCAATTTGAAAGCATCGAGGCCAATAACGATAAAAATTTATCAATTACTTTTTATCAGGGTCAAAAAAGAGCCATTGTCTCTACCTCAGACTTTAGTCTTGAAGCAATAAAAAACTGTATTGAATCTGCTAAGCAAATTGCGAATTACACTCAAGAGGATGAAGCTTTTGGCCTTGCAGATAGAAATTTAATGGCTATTGAAACATTTGATTTGGATTTACATCACCCTTTTGATTTTGATGATCAATATGTCACAAACTATGCTCTAGGGTGTGAGTCGGCGGCGCTTGATTCTAGCCCGCTAATTTCAAACTCAGAGGGTTCTCAATTTTATCAATCACAAAGTATTTTTTGTTATGCAAATTCAAATAATTTTATAGGAGGCTTTCCCTCATCAAGGGTATCTCTGAATTGTTCTGTTATTGCGAAAAAGAATTCTGAAATGCAACGAGATAGCAGTTATAGCAGCAAAAGATGTTTTGAAGATTTAAAAAGTCACATTGAGATTGGCAGAGATGCCGGTTTAAGGGCTATCCAACGTTTGGAACCTAGAAAAATAAAAACAGGTCATTACCCAGTTATTTTTGAAGCCCCCGTTGCTGTGCAATTAATATCAACCTTGGTCAGCGCTATATCAGGCGGAAATTTATACCGACAAAATTCATTTTTACTTGATTCTGTTGGCAAACAAATTGCCTCCTCTCACTTAAGCATTTATGAAGATCCTTTTTTGAAGAGGGGTAATGCAAGTACTTACTTTGATGATGATGGGGTTAAGGTTACTCCGAGGTATGTAATTAATCAGGGAAAATTGGAGGGTTATTTTTTGTCCTCATACACTGGAAGAAAATTAGGGCTGCCATCCACAGGTAATGCTGGTGGTGCGCATAATTTAATCGTTTCAAATTCTAATATTGGATTCAATGATCTTGTCAAAACAATGCATCAAGGCTTAGTTGTGACAGAAATTTTAGGTCATGGCACAAATATGGTTACGGGCGATTATTCTCGTGGGGTTGCTGGATTTTGGGTAGATCATGGAGAAATTCAGCACCCAGTGGAGGAAATTACCATCGCAGGTAATTTAAAAGATATGTTAATGGATATTCATATGATTGCGAATGACTGCGATGGAAACTCATCTAAATACGTGGGATCTGTTTTGATTAATAAAATGACAGTTGGGGCTTAATTTTTAGTTCGTTACAGCAGAGATTTGTTCTGGCGTATCTATTTCAACTTGATCTATATCGTCGTCTAAATAGAAGTCATAGTTAGCAGTATTTGGATAATTAATTAGATCTTCAGAATTTTTACCATCAATGAAATTATAGTTTTCATAGGTATCATCTATTTCATCATCATTAATTAGACGCTCACGATATTGTAAGTAAGCATCTCTTTGAAAGGCGTAAGGGTCTAATGCAGCCTGATTTAGAATAGACGTCGTGTTAAGTAGTTCAGCTCGAAGATCAATAAATTGAACAATACGTAGGGCATTTCTGAAGCGAACATCATTGATATAAGAAATCGGATCAAAGAAAAGGGAATCAACAAGAAGCCCGCCAGTGTCTCGAACTGTTGATGGCCCTAAAACTGGTAAAACGAAATAAGCACTATTCTCCCATCCATAATGAGCTAATGTTTGACCAAAATCTTCTTTTCTACGCTCACCACCGTTCATACTATGAACATCAATAAAGCCCAAAAGCCCTACAGTCGTATTGGTAATGACACGTCCGGCATCATTTGCGGCATGATTGAACTTCATTTGAAGAATGTCATTTACCACAGTTATAAAATCTCTAATGTTATTAAAAAAGTTATTAACACCTTTAACGCCCACTTCAGGCATAACAAAGAGATAGCCTTTAGCAACAGGTTTCGCTACATAGTCGTCAACAACTTCGTTAAAGCTGTATATAGCTCTGTTGTAACCTTCCATTGGGTCTTTATTTTCAGGGGTGGAAGCGCATGAAGTTAAAATAACCACAAGGGAAATAAGAATAAATTTGCGTAATATAGACATATCTCTCCATTATCCTTGATTGTTGTTTTTTAGTCTATCAAAAAGAATTATGAATTAGGCAAAAGAAAGGTATTGTCGTTTTTAAGCAACATTCTTGAGGTCATACATTTTTAAGGCTTTTTCTCTTTGATCTTTATGACTCACGATAGGATTTGGATAATCTTTGCCTAATAAAATGGGAAAGCTTAGAGGCTCTTTCTCAAAAGCTACCCAGGGTGCATGTATTTGTTTCTTATTTAAAGGCTCTAGACTAGGTAAATATTTTTTGATGAATTTACCCTCTGGGTCGAATTTTTCAGACTGCAAAATGGGATTAAAGATTCTAAACCATGGTTGTGCATCGCACCCGGTCGATGCCGCCCATTGCCACCCTCCATTATTTGCAGCAAAGTCAAAGTCAATTAGATTATCGGCAAAATACTTTTCACCCCAACGCCAATCAATTAATAAATCTTTAACAAGAAAAGATGCAACGATCATTCTAAGGCGATTGTGCATAAAGCCTGTTTGATTTAGTTGATGCATGGCAGCATCAATAATAGGAAAACCTGTCTCACCTTTTTTCCATGCCTCAAAATGGGCCCTATTATTTTCGAATTTAATTAGATCAAACTGAGATTTAAAGGATTTACCTTCATTCACGTAAGGAAAATTAGACAGTATTTGAAAGTAGAAGTCTCTCCAAATAAGCTCATTGAGCCAAGTGAAGTGACCCTGGCTCTTCGATTTTAGAGCAACCCTGGCTAAATGCCGTATAGACACAGTGCCAAATCGATTGTGGACGGATAGGTATGATACGCCCTTTACCGCAGGAAAATCTCTTTTAAGCTTGTAGTCTTGAATTCGATTTTCAAAATCTTCGATAAGCTCGATACCACCTGAGGAACCCGTTTTAATGTTTAGCTCTTTTAAATTGGTTCTATAAAATCCTAAGGCTTCAAGTGAGATCATTGGATCGTCATTAAATTTTGCAAAACCATGTTTGTTACTTTCACAATCAAATTGAGTGATGCCTTCAAATTCAATTTTTTTAACATGATTATTTCTATAAGGCGAAAAAACGGTATAAGGCTTTCCTGCCCCTGTTAGAATCTCCTTTTCTTCAAAAATGACTTGATCCTTATAGGAGAAAAAATCAATTTTTAAGGCTTTTTTTATATTCTCGTCGCGATTAACTGCATAGGCTTCGTAATCCTTATTGCAAAAAACAGCATCAATAGAAAATTTTTTACATAATTTAGGTATTACTTCAATAGGATTGCCTAACCTCACGATAATGTCTGAATCTAATTGATTCAGATTTTTTTTGAGTTCGTTTAATGATTCCCATATAAATTCAACTCTACGGTCTTTTTTATTTTCTAAGCGATTAAGAATTTCAGAGTCAAAAATAAAGACTGGAAAAACTTGCTCGGATGATTCGAGCGCGTGGTATAAGGCAGCATTATCATAGATTCTTAAATCTCTTCGAAGCCATACTAGGCTTGATTTATAAAGTTTATTCACGATGATAAGGATGATTCTTTGAGATTGAAATTGCCCTATAAATTTGTTCGATAAGCACTATCTTAGCTAATTGATGCGGTAATGTCATTTTGGATAAACTTAATGTTAAATTAGATTGAGCTAAAACCTGATCATCAAGTCCATCTGCCCCACCAATGAGGAAAGTAATATCTGGATAACGCGCAAAGAGATCTAGAAGTTTTTTAGAGAAATTAATTGAATCAAAACTATCACCTCGTTCATCAAGGCAAATCAAGAAGGTATTCCGAATATATTTATCTACAGACTGTGCCTCTGCCTTCTTTTTTTGGATTGGATTGGTAGCTTTCTTATCGGGTTTAATCTCAATGAGCTCAATCTTGTAATCATGTCCTATTTTTTTTAGGAATCTTTTGATCTCATCGTAAACCCAATGATCATGTGGGTTGTTAATTGAAACAATTTTAATCTTCAATGAAAGTTAGGTCCATAATTCTTCGAGATTATAGTAGGCCCGCGTGGTTGGGGTCATGATATGAACCACAATATCACCAAGATCGACAAGCACCCAGTCACCCTCTGATTCACCCTCTACTCCAATAATTTCAACATTGAAATCTTTCATTTTTTCTTGGATATTTTCAGATAGTGCACGTGCCTGTCTGGATGAATTGGCACTAGCAATGATCATAAAATCGGCTATAGAAGTAATTTTTTTGACATCCAAGGTCACAATATCAAAGGCTTTGATTTCTTCTAGTGCCTCAACGACCTGTTTTTTTATTTTATTGATTGAAACCAAATGAAAGAGCTAAGCTACCTGCATAGCAATTGAATTTTTACTGATTGTAATTTTATTTTTTGAATTAACATAAACCAATTTAGGTTCATAGGATTTCATTTCAAGCTCATTGTAGTTTGCGTAAGTGGCAATTATTAAAAGATCACCAGGATTTGCTTTATGAGCTGCAGCACCATTGATAGAAATAATGCCTGAATCTGGTTCAGCAGCTATTGCATACGTGGTAAAACGCTCACCATTGGTAATATTATAAATACTGATCTGTTCATACTCTTTGATATCTGCTGCCTCAAGAAGCATGGTATCGATTGCACAAGAACCCTCGTACTCAAGCTCTGCATGAGTCACTGTTACACGGTGCAATTTTGATTTAAGCATTTCACGCTGCATGTTTAATTCCAACAATTTAAAGATTCGATATTATAATCAGGAACATTATTCAATGCAAAATTCAATGTTGTCAATAAGCCTAATATTTTCATAAAATGCTGCACCTAAAATGATTAAATCAACGCTCTTGGCGGATAATCTGTTAAGTGTTTTACTTTCCCTGATTTCTACATAATCCAGTTTCCATTTATTATGATCAAGTAGAGAGCGACATTGCTCAAGCATGGGCTCAATTTCTTTTTGTTTTTGAATATTTTGGGAGGCTTTATAAAGCGTCTGGTAAAGAAAGCTAGCTCCATTTTTATCATTGATATGTGTATTTCTTGAACTCAAAGCGAGGTTATTTCGATCTCTTTGAATTTCAACCGGATAAATTTCAATTTTTGGATAAAACTTGCTAGCAAATTGCTCTATTAGAACGAGTTGCTGATAGTCTTTTTTACCGAGAAAAATAGCGTCTGGCTTAATCAGATCAAAGAAAAAATTAATAATTTTAATCACACCGTCAAAATGTCCTAATCTTGATGCACCGCAGAGATCTGAGCCCAAAGGACCTTGATCATAGTCCAATGGCTTCATATTTGAATTAACATCCTTTGCCTCAGGGCAATAAACGATGGCATCCTCGCATATTGATTTAATAGCCACTAAATCCTCATGCAGTGTTCTTGGATAGTTTTTAAGATCATCAGGATCGTTAAACTGTAAAGCATTCACATAGATGGAAATAACGACATTAAGGTTTTGTTTTTGTGCCTCTTGAATGAGCTTTAGGTGTCCTTGGTGAAGATTACCCATGGTTGGCACAAAACCAATATCTTTGATACCTTTAAGCCCAAGCTTTAGGCTTTCAATTGTGTTAAAAACCTCCACTATCTCTTTATTTTTTTTATGAAGTTATTTATTGGATTTTTTAATATCATTGAATCTTTTCTAATGGTTCGATCATAAGCACTTTTTAAGTTATTAGATAGCCCTAGAAGATCATATAAAATTTCTACCTCACCGTTACACTCACCTGAAGATCTAAAACTAATCGTTGGTATATTAATGTTTTCTGTAATCAACCGATCAATTTCTGCCCCAGTTTTTGATAGCACCAACATTGATATGCCACAAACCTCAAGCAATTTAGCTTTGGCTAAAAATTCAAGTTTATTTTTTTTAAATTGTTTTATTTTTTGAGGGGTATAACCGATATGACCACAAACTCGAATATGATTTTTAACAAGATGGGTAATGATTTCATAAACATCTTCGTCTCCTTCAATTTTAACCATATCTGCACCTGCGTTAAGAATGCTCTTGGCATTTTTTAATGCTTCCTTTTTTGATTGGTAAGAATGAATCGGCATATCAGAGATGATGGGTTTTTTTTGAGCACCACGCCTGACACATTTGGTGTGATATATGATTTCATCAATTGAAACATCTTGCGTATTTTTTTGACCTTTAATGGTCATACCAAGAGAATCACCCACTAAGATTACATCGCATTGATTTTTATCAAGGAAGGATGCAAAGGTTGCGTCATAGCATGTGATCATTGCTATTTTCTTTGTATTAAGTAACTTTTTTATTCGATCCATTAGAAAAGTTTTGGGTAAAAATATTCTTTAACAGATGACATCACATTGATCCTGTCAATCAGCATATCCAAAGCCATTTCATTTTCCAGCAGATCTAAGTTTTCATTATTTACAATGAGAACATTTGAGTCATGATTGTTATGAAAATAATTGCTGTAGGATTCAGCTATTCTTTCTAGATACTCCCTTGTAATGGTTTGCTCGTAATTGATATTTCTTTTTTGCACTCTCTGTTTTAAAAGCTCAACCGGTGTTTGAAGATAAATCACTAAGTCGGGCACGGGTGATTTTAATTCAAGATGCTCATAGATTTGATGATAGAGTTTGAATTCCTCATCATCTAAATTAAGTCTGGCAAAGATAGGATCTTTTTGTAAAAAGAAATCTGCGATTACACCATGATTAAAAAAATCTTTCTGATTTAATTCATTGATTTGATTAGCCCTTTGAAATAAAAAAAAGAGCTGTGTTGGTAAGGCGTAATGTTGCATATCCTCATAAAACTTAGGTAAAAAAGGATTTCGTTCCGCCTTTTCAGAGAACATGCTTGCATGGTATTTTGCAGCCAATAATTTAGCCAGTGTAGATTTACCAGAACCAATAGGGCCCTCAACGACAATATAGGGGTATTTTTCAAAAATGCTCATCAGTAATTTTTATAATATCGGTTGTTGAGATATTTCTTACCAGAGTTTCAATGGGTATTTTATTAATTTTTAAATTAGGCGCAATTTCCATTAATGGCAACATAACAAAGCTTCGTTCAAACATTCGAGGATGAGGTATTACAAGATCGCCCTCATTTAATATCATTTGGTCAAAGAGAATTATATCAAGGTCGATGATCCTAGGACCATTTTTTATTAAGCGCACCCTTCCATAAAATTTCTCTATATCCAGTAACAAATTGAGAAGTTCTTGCGGAGTTTTATGATATTCAATTTCAATAACAGCATTAATAAAGTCAGGCTGATCGGTAATGCCAACAGGCTTGGTTTGATACAAGCTAGATAAATTTAAAATCTTAATATCTGATTGATTACTAAGATGATCAACAACTTTTTTGACTTGATAAATGGGGTTATTGAGATTACTGCCGAGTGCCACATAGATATTTTTCATGATAATTTATTGAGAATAACTTTTCTATCTTCATCCGAAGTTTCAACAAATTTTATCCACCAGCTAGATAATTCATTATTGACTTCACTTTGACTGGATCTTAAAAGCATAAAGTCGTAAGCGGCTCTAAATCTAGGGTGGGAAAAAAGTCTTATGACGCGATTTTTCTTCAGTTTTTCAAATCGTGGTTGTAGCCTCCAAATCTCTGTCATGGTTACCATCATTCTTTTTTGTAAGGGGAACGTTTTGTTTTGTTTTTTGATGATATTCTCAATAGCGTCATTGAGAGCAGGAATTAAATGATGATGTTCTCTCAATTTTTTTTCCCATAAATCTTTGACATCACGCCATAAAAATACACCTATAAGATAAGCTGGATTAATCGATTTGTTATTATGTATTCTGTCATCTGTATTTTTTAGACCCTGCATAATAAAGCTCATATTTTTTTGGTTATGAGCCAATGATGGATAAAATAATTTTGTCAGCCCATATTCTTCAAAAAGTTTGAAGCTATTTACCGCATGGCCTGTTAAGAATATTTTTAAAATCTCATCAAAGAGTCTGGAGTAGGGGACATTGGCTAGCTTTGGAAGTGTATCAAGAACATGTTTTTTTTGGGTTGCAGATAATTTTATTTTTAATTTAGCTGAAAATCGAATCATCCTTATAGCTCTCACGGGATCCTCTTGTAACCTTTGCGCTATATTGCCAATGACAACTAATTTTTTCTTTTTAATGTCTTCAATACCGTTAAAAAAATCTAGGAATTCATTATGAATAGGATCAAAGTAGATTGCATTCATTGAAAAATCTCTTCTTTTAGCATCGTCATCTACTGATCCGTATTCATTATCCTTAACAACCCCATTTTTCAAAGTTTCTTTGATAGTGGGCTTTGAGCGAAATGTTGAAACCTCAATAATTTCTCTGCCAAAATAAATGTGAACCAGTTTAAATCTGCGACCAATGATACGGGCATTTTTAAAAAGCTTTTTTATTTGCTCGGGGGTTGCATTGGTTGCTATATCGAAGTCTTTTGGTTTTAGACTAGTAAGCAGATCTCTTATAGCACCACCAACAATAAAGGCTTGAAAATTGTTTTTTTGTAATTTTTTGATAATATCCAGAACCTCTAGTGGAATATCTTGAAAATTTATGACTGATTTTGTATTTTTCAGTTGTTTTGAATTATATGATTGAGGCATTCAAGTCAGATATTTTTTTGCCAATAGGTATCAGAGACATCTTTTGTTTTATTGATGCGTCTTGCCATCACAAACAGTAAATCAGACAATCGATTCATATATTTTAGAGCATTAGCATTTATTTTCTCAATTTCATTGAGTTGGAATAGACTTCTTTCAGTTCTTCGGCATACTGTTCGTGCATGGTGGCACAAGGCAGATTCTTTTGAGCCTCCCGGCAAGATAAACTCTTTAAGCGGGGTTAATTTAGCATTGATCTCATCGATTAGATTTTCAATGAAAACAATTCTGTCTTCATCGATTTTTTTTAATTTTGGAATTGATATTTCACCACCCACATCAAAAAGGTGATGTTGAATTTTGGTAAGAATATCCTGGTCTTCCTTTGGAATATCAGTACTTATGACAAGTCCAATAATGGAGTTTAATTCATCGATATTACCAAGACTCTCTATGCGAAGGTGAGCCTTGCTAATTTTGCTACCATCCCCCAGGGATGTTTTGCCTTCATCACCAGTTTTGGTATAAATGTGTGTTAATCTATTTGCCATATTTTTCAGTATTTTACATGATCCATTGATTGAAATGGCTTAATTAATTATTCAAATGAGTATTATTCACCCTGTAGGTATGTTTGATTCTGGCGTCGGCGGACTCTCCATTGCTAAACAAGTCAAAGAGGTTTTGCCTAATGAGTCTATCGTTTATGTTGCAGATTCAAAATATGCCCCGTATGGCGAACGTACAAACGAGGAAATCCTTATCAGATGCAACAAAATCATTAAATTTATGATTGAAGCGCATCATATCAAAGCCGTTATTATTGCTTGCAATACGGCGACTGCAGCTGCAGTTGCTAAGTTAAGGGAGGAATTTTTAATCCCTATCATTGGTATGGAGCCAGCCATTAAACCTGCTAATGCATCAACCAAAACTGGCAAGGTGGGAATTATGGCAACGGCTGGCACTATTAAAAGTGCTAAATTTAATGCTTTGCTGCAAGACTATCATGGCCCAACCCATTTTTTTGCTCAGCCCTGTCCTGGACTTGTTGAGCAAATAGAAATAGGTGAAATTAATAGCCAAAAAACGATCAACATGATTCATCAAAACCTTAAAAAATTAGATGATACAGGCGTGGATGTGATTGTACTTGGGTGTACTCATTTTGTTTTTATCAAGCATCATATCCATGATTATTTTAAAGGTAACATGACAATCATTGATACAGGTATGCCTGTTGCCAATCAAGCGAAACGTATTCTTGAAAAAAATTCTCTTTTAACGGATAGCACAAATGCTACTAAAGATATTTTTTACTCGACTTTATCGAGTGAATTTTTACAAAAATTTATGAAGCAAATGAACTATGGACAAGTGAGTGAAATAAGAGATGCAATTATTTAGGCTACCAAGTTGAAAGTTGCACCACAGTAAGGACATTGGGCTTTATTGGTTTCATTAAATTCAAGATATACCCTTGGGTGCATCGACCAAAAAGATGGATCTTTAGGAGGGCAGAAGGCAGGCAAATCTTTTTGCGTAACTTTGAATATTTTTTTATCACTCAACGTAGCTTAACCATTCTGCATATTTTTTATTTTCACCCTTAACAGCCTCAAAGTAGATCGATTGCAGGGTTTCTGTCATTGAACCTCGAGAACCATTGCCGATTTGTCGTCTGTCAAGTTCCTTGATAGGCGTTACCTCTGCAGCAGTACCGGTAAAGAATGCTTCATCCGCAGAATATACCTCATCACGCGTAATATTTTTTTCAATCACCTCAATTTTTTGATCTTTAGCGATAGAAATTACGGAATCACGCGTAATACCATCTAAGGCGCTTGTTAAAGTAGGCGTATATAACTTACCTTTTTTGACAATAAATATATTCTCACCCGATCCTTCAGTAACATACCCTTGTGTATCAAGGAGCAGAGCTTCATGATAACCATCGTTCGTTGCTTCTTGGTGAGCTAAAATTGAATTCATGTAATTTCCATTCGCCTTTGCTTTACACATGGTAACGTTCACATGATGTCTTGCGAATGAGGATGTTTTAACATTAA
>Ga0255772_10004716_pt1 | contig 12789 bp, 20 predicted proteins | sample 071ome_34_FD_179970 | JGI IMG/M metagenome (GOLD analysis project Ga0255772, IMG submission 179970) | Coastal salt marsh microbial communities from the Groves Creek Marsh, Skidaway Island, Georgia - 071411BT metaG (version 2) | ecosystem: Environmental > Aquatic > Marine > Intertidal zone >...
TGTCAGGGTGAAAAAGAGTTCGAAGATGATTTGAAACGATTCAAGTATATAAAGAGATTACTCCGAAGATACTATGAAACGAATGAATTAAAAGAAAGGTTGTTACTAAATCATCTTACAGTACTAAACAATGTATTTGGTCCAGAAGCAACCAATACATTATTACTGTATAAAGTACAATCAGAATTTTGGGGTGCTCTGAAATCGTTTCTCATTTTTCTAAATACAATTGAGTCACACGAATTAAGTCATATTCAACATGATAAAAAAGTGTTGGAGATATTGGAGAAACTATAATGGGTGCAGCGATAGACCTATTTGTAACATATCGGTTTATTAAATTATTGACAACACCATTTGAAAAGACTGAAGCATACAAATTAGGTATTATAGACAAAGACGGAAATAGGATAAAGAAAGAAGGTTCCACTAAACCTGCTGTTGAACTCTCCACTTCAGAACTAAAGAAAGCATACACAGTTCTTCACAAACTTGTATTCAATATCAAGAAAATATTTGCTAAAGTTCCTGGATTAAGATCCAAACTTGGTACATATGCTGCTGCACTATTCCTACTCAAAGACACATTCAAAGAACATGTTGAAGATCCAGATGTTTTTGAAAAAGAATTTTATAAATATCTAAAAGAAAATAATATCGAATTAGACAATAGTATATCAGAAGAAGTTATTGCCTTTGGTGAAGTATTGCCTAAAGGTGAATATGTATTACAGAATGATATACTAAATAGAGAATCAGAGGAGTTATCTGCTAAGAAGGGTGACATCGTTATATGTTATGACGAAGAAGCACCAGTAGATACTGTTTTGGGAGTGGATATATTTGAAGTTATCCATGTTAAAAGTAACGAAAAGATATATGTAAGTTTAGAAGATATTAGGGAAAAGTAAATGAGTAAGAAATGGACAGAAGTAGATGTTTATAGTGGTCTACCAAAAAATGAAGATGCTCCTGCGAACTTTGCTGGTGCTGGAAGTGGTGTGTCACTACCACCAGATGTTCAGATTAGCAAAAAGAAAAAAATTCTAGATGCTCGTACTAAAGAGTATCGTCAGCATAGAGCAAGACTCGAAGCAAAGAGACAAAAGAGAATTGAAGCAAAAGAAAAAGCAAATGCTAATAAATTTATTGAGAAAGTAAAAGAGAGTATTAAGAATGGCAACTTATCTAAGTAAGAACGACTTAGAATATACAGTAGACTTTGGTACTAATGATGATGTGCTAGAACTAGCTGCACTCTTTGATTTTGCATCAGAAGGATTAGTTAAATATTATCACGACGATCTTTATACTTTAGAAGGAACATATCCTATACCATCACTTGGAATTATAGAATTTTCAAAATACATGTCAACAACTGAAACTCAAAGAATGGGTGACAGTTATGTTGACTTTGATAATGATTACTATTATAAAAGTACAAATTCAGTTGTGGCAAAACATAATAATAAAGTCATTGGTGCTGCAATCTGCTTACCACATAATAATGTAAACATGACAACACATGTTACAAATACTTTCAATACTGAAAAGAAAGCACACTTACAAGTTTATATAGACAACAAAGTTGCTGATGCTTGGTTTATTGAACAGTTTGGTGTTCAATCACCATTTCAATTACAAGGTGTGGGTACAACTATATTAAATAAAGTAAAAGAACACGCTGAGTCTCAAAGTTATAGTGAAGTCTCTACTTTTGTTTATGATAAAAATACAGACTCAAAAGCATTTTTAGAATCAAAAGGTTTTACTTCAGATAGAACTATTGATGTAAGTTCTCATCCATTCTTTCAAGGAATATCAGTTTCAAATTTACATCGTATGAGGTGTTCATTATGAAGACATTTAATATGTTTATGTGGGAAAAATTTTCCCCTGTACAAATTTCTAAACTTAAAACTGCATATGGTAAATTAAATAAAGTAGATCCTACTGGACCAGCATATAAGAAAGGTAAAGAAATAATATCTAAACTAGATAAAAATGATTTAATGAGTCTTGCGAAAGCAAAGATTAAATTTTTATCTCAAATGGCTGCAAGTGAACTTTCAAGGTCTCACAATGTTAAACTAAAAGCAAAAGAATATATGGAAAGCGATATGAAAGAATATAATTCATATCCAACAGGTGGTGCTTCTACTGGTCCAGGAATGGGACAATATCGCCCAGTTGCAGATTTAAATGCAAGTAAGAAAGTTAAAGTAAAGAAAAACAAAACAAATTACAATCGGTAGTTGATTGTGAAGTCGTTTAAACAGTTTACAATATCTGAACAAAAGATTACAGCATCAGATTTAAAAGTATTAGAAAAGTATGCTGATCGTTTATTTGCTAAAGTTGGCATTGATGTTAATTTTACCAGACACTTTCTTGATAGGGTAAATGATTCTAGAAATAATAAACAAATCACTTCATCAGAATTAACAAGATTATTTAAACAATCATATCAGAAGTATGGTAAGAAGATTGCTTCATTAGGTAAAGACGCACAAGCAGTAATTAATGATATGAAGAACGATATTAACATGCCATTCGTTCTCAAGTGGGATGGGAAAGAGTTAGACTTAATTGCTAAAACAATTATGAGAAAGAAAAACTTTCAGACTTCAAACCCCAAACTACAGTTTGAAAAAGCACCAGATACATCTGATGCCATGAAAAGATACAAGTCAGGAAAAGCAGGGTTTACGGACATTGCCCACTTAAAAGCAAAAGGACTTATTAAAAGATCTGATGGAACTAAAAAAAAGTCAGATAAATACAAATAGGAGAAAACTATGTTAGATTTTATCAAAGATAGATTTACAGAAAGAACATCATTAGATGGTTCTTTACTCATTGCTATTGGGGTTGTTTGTTTATTATTTGGTCCACTTGTCAAGTATGCAGCTTATGTTGCTATTGTCTATGGTGCGTGGACATTATTAAAATCTGAATAAATTATAGAGGTATATTATGATTTTTGGACAAATTAAAATGATGATTACTATACTCCTCGTCGTTGGCATTGCTGGCGCAGGAGTGTATGTAATGAAACTACGAGCAGATAATGAAGTATTGAAAGCAAATCAAGTTTTACTTGAACAATCTGTAGAGTCTCAGAAACAAGTCATTGCTCAACAGAAAAAAGACTTTGACGATATTCTGAAAGCAAATAAAGACTTACAAAAATTAAATGAAACTTTAAATAAAGAAATTAAAAAATTAGATGATAAATTTAATAAGACCAATGCCTCTGGTAAGAAAAGAGACTTGGGTGATATTGCCATTGCTAAACCAAAAGTGATGGAAAAGATAATTAATAAGGCAACAGTAAATGCGACTAGATGTGTTGAAGTCGCAATGGGTGCGCCACTAACACAGGATGAAATAAATGCGACTAAGAAATCACAAATTAATTCAGAGTGTCCTAGTCTTGTCAATCCTAACTATGTCCCTTACGATTAGTGGATGTAGTTCGATAAAGAAACTAGACATTTTTACAACAGAAGTAGAAAGACAACCACTTAATCTGGAAAGTCCAGAACCAGTCAAGTTGGATAAGATTGATTGGATTGTTGTTTCTTCAGAAAATGCTGAAGAAATGTTTGCTAGACTTAAAAAAGAAGGATATGATCCAGTAGTATTTGGATTAAGTGATGAAGAATATGAAGATTTGGCAATGAACTTTGCTCAAATCAGAGCATACATTATTAAACAGAATGAAATACTGAAGAAATACAGGGAGTATTACGAACCTGAATTACAGAAAGAACTAAATAATACTTCTAAGGGAGAATAAACAAATGAGTAAATTTAATGGTTTGTTGGATGCAAAGTTTAATCCACCAAGAAACTGGACACTGGATGTCCCATTAAAATTTCAGTCAGATATACTCGACAAAGACATGATTGATATGTTAAAATTCTGTGGTATTCAAGTAACTAAAACAACTGGTACAGTTACAGTTCCTAAAGGATACATCACAGATTTAGCATCAGTACCAAGAGTTTGTTGGGCATTTATCGCACCTTTTGATGTTGCTCGAGCAGCAGTAGTACATGATATTATGTATGAAAAAATAAATGGTGCATATAAAGAAGGAAAAATATCTACTAAATGCGAAAGGGAAACTTATCGTAAAATTGCTGATGATGTATTTAGAGATGGTATGCGTGCAGCAGAACCATCAGTTCCTAAATGGAAAATTTTTAGTGCATACTGGTCAGTAAGAATGTTTGGTCGTTGGGCAATTAATAGTTCCGCACCGAGAGGTTAAGACATGTGGGAAATGATTGAACGCATGATGTCGGACAGACTCTGGATTTATACAGGTATTGCTGGAGCATTATTCGGTGCAGCATTTTTATTCTGGTTTAAAGATACTAGAATGGCAATATGGGCAGTTAGCAAGTTTGATAACTTTCTTTCTTTCCTAGCAATTCGTTGGGGTTGGACTTGGTTACAAGATGATCCTGATGCTTGGCGTGTTAAGTATCCTAAGATAACCACTAAAATAGATGAACTAGAAACTAGAATCAAAATATTGGAGATAAAGAAAAAATGAAGTTCCCTAAAATTGGAGATCGTATAATACATGATGAACCTGAATTTAATAGAGTAAATGAGGGAGAGGTAACTTCAATATTGTCAAGACAATTTACATACAGAGTACCAAACGAAAAGCATGAAAGGATATGTATGTTTGGGGAGAATTGGAAATACAAGGATGAATGACATAACTAAAGATTTACATTTAGAAGTAGAACTTCTTAAGAAAGAAGTTAAGGACATGAAAGAAATTCATGTTCGTTTAGATACTGCTATCACAAAGATAACAGATGTTTCTAACTGTATCCATAGAATGTTAGCAGTCCATGATGAGAAGATTGCTAATGCTGAGGAAGCACAAGCAAAGTCTACTAATGAATTCACTAAGGATATTAAAGAATTACATGGCAGAATTACATCCACAACTAGTGAACTAAGAGATCTAATGACTCAGCAACATAGAGTTGCAGAGTCGTCCTTAAACGCTCTCAGAGACGATATACAGGGTCGTGTAGCAATCTTAGATAGGTGGCGTTACCTTATAATTGGTGGCAGTATAGTAGTCGGTTTTATCCTTCAAAAACTTCCTATTTGGTAAAAAAAGACTTGCTTTTTTCGTTTCAATAGTGTATAATTGTTGAAACTTTTATTTTGGGTATGATTTTATTATGTTCACTGAGATCAAGTATCTTAACATCGTTTCACCACAACTAAGAAACTTCAAAAAGAAGTCCAATGAACTTTGGAACTTCTCCTGTCCCTATTGTGGAGACTCTCAAAAGTCTAAAACCAAGGCAAGAGGATTCGTATTCCGCAAAGAATCAAATCTTATATATAAGTGTCATAACTGTGGTGTCGGTGCAAGTTTTAAGAACTTTCTAAAGAACTTGGACTTGAAAATCTATAATGAATATATAATGGAGAGGTACAAAAAGAATGACTCTGATGAACCTGTCGTTCCTCAGACCAGACAACCCAAAGTAATTAGAAGAGATGAAGTAGTTAAATCTCTCAAGAAGATTTCTTCACTGGAGCATAATCACCCTGTAAAAAAATATATTCTAAGTAGACAGATTCCCTCAAAAGTCCACTATGAACTTTTTTACACTCCAAAATTTTACAAATGGGTTAATTCTATTGTACCAAATAAATTCCCAGAGTTGAAGGGTGACCATCCAAGATTAGTCATTCCTTTCTTTGATGAAAAGGGAAAGATGTTTGCTTTTCAAGGAAGAGCATTCGGTGAAGAAAAACCTAAGTATATTACAATTGTACTTAATAATGGTAAACAAAAAATATATGGATTAAACAGAGTAAACTGGAATAGAACAGTTTATGTAACTGAAGGTCCAATCGATAGTTTGTTTATTGATAATTGTGTTGCAACAGCACAATCAGATTTGAGAATTGGTAAGAAAGACAATGTAGTCTTGATACCTGATAATGAACCAAGAAACTTTGAGATTGTTAAACAAATTGAAAAGTTTATTGACGATGGATATTCGGTTGTTCTTTGGCCAGATTCCATAAAACAAAAAGATGTAAATGAGATGATTCTTTCAGGTATGACAGAATCGCAAATTAAAAAAATAATAATCGAGAATACATACACTGGTCTTCAAGCAAAGGCACAGTTTATGTTTTGGAAGAAGGTAGAAATTAAAAATGAGAAAAGAGTATCAAGGAATTGAAATTGACACCATCAAAGATAAACTACTTTCTGAACAAGCAAACAAATTACTAAAAGACTATTACTGCAAAAAAGGTGAAACATCGCCTCAAATGGCATTCGCTCGTGCTGCCACTGCATATTGTTATGGTGATTTAAAACTTGCTCAGAGAATTTATGATTATGTTTCTAATGGGTGGTTCATGTATGCTTCACCAGTATTATCAAACGCACCACTTAAAGACGAGAAAGTAAAATCATTACCAATCTCTTGTTTCCTTTCATATGTTCCAGATACACTAGAAGGGTTAATTGACCATACTTCTGAACTAAGGTGGTTATCGGTCAAAGGAGGAGGTGTGGGAGGACACTGGAGCGATGTTCGTTCAGTATCTGATGTAGCTCCTGGACCAATACCTTTTCTACATACTGTAGATGCGGATATGACTGCATATCGTCAAGGAAAAACTAGAAAGGGATCGTATGCTTCATACATTGATATATCACATCCAGATATTGTAGAGTTTCTCTCTATTCGTATTCCTACAGGTGATGTGGGTAGAAAGTGTTTGAATCTACATCACGCAGTAAATGTCACTGATAAGTTTATGAAAGCAGTGAAAGATAATAAACAGTGGGAATTAAAAGATCCGAATGATGATACAGTTCGTGATACTATATCTGCAAGAAAACTATGGGAAAAAGTTTTAGAGACTAGATTTAGAACTGGTGAACCATATGTAAACTTTATCGACACAGCAAACAAGTATTTGCCACAAGAACTAAAAGATAAAGGTCTGAAGATACATGGTTCAAATCTTTGTAATGAAATACATTTACCTACTAATGAAGATAGAACAGCAGTTTGTTGTCTGTCATCTTTAAATTTAGAATTATATGATGAGTGGAAAGATACAACAATTGTACAAGATCTTATAAGATTTCTTGACAATGTATTACAATTCTTTATAGATAATGCACCAGATGAAATTAGTCGTGCTAGATATTCAGCCACACAAGAAAGATCATTAGGATTGGGTGCGATGGGATTACACTCATTGTTTCAAAGAAGAAGAATTTCTTTTGAGTCTCAAGAAGCAAAAGAATTAAATGAAGAAGTTTTTTCTCTTATTCAAGAAAGAGCAATAGAAGAAACTTTGGTATTGGGTAAAGAAAAAGGTGAAGCACCAGACATGAAAGGATCTGGTCGTAGAAATGCTCATCTACTTGCGATTGCTCCAAACGCAAACAGTTCTATGATTGTTTCTTGTTCACCTTCAATAGAACCACATAAAGCAAATGCTTATACACATAGAACAAGAGCAGGTTCACATTTAATTAAGAACAGATACTTAAAAGATGAACTTGAAAAGATACACATGAACACACCAGAAGTATGGACTTCTATTATTACTAATGGTGGTTCTGTTCAACATCTAGATTTCTTAGATGATGAAGTCAAAGAAGTATTTAAAACAGCAATAGAGATAGATCAAAAAGTAATTGTACAACTTGGTGGAGACAGACAAAAACATATCTGTCAAGGACAATCACTTAATCTATTTTTCCCTGCAGGAGCATCTAAGAAATATGTTCATGAGGTGCATTTTGAAGCATGGAAAACTGAATGTAAAGGTTTATATTATTTAAGAACAGAAACATCTCATCGTGCTGAGAATGTTTCAGAGAAAGTTAAATTAGAAAAATTAAAAGACTATAAACAAGAAGATGACTCAGGTTGTCTGGCTTGCGAAGGATAAGGAGAGAATAGATGGAAGTACAGATTTACACAAGGACTGATTGTCCTTATTGCGTTGATGCAAAACAGTGGTTCAACTCATTTAACATAGATTACATTGAACATTGTATGGATGACGAAGATGAAAGACTTTCGTTTTTCCAAAGAATTAATAACAATAAAGAACAACTGGGTGTTGCTAAAGCAGTAAATACTGTACCACAAATATTCATAGATGGTAAAAGGGTTGGAGGATATAGTGAGTTACTAAGACAACAAGAAAGTATTCTCAAGAAAAGAGGTGGCAGTTTAACAACACAATCTGAAACATACAAACCATTCTTTTACCCATTTGCTGTTGACTTAACAATCAAGCATGAGAAAGCACACTGGATTGAAGACGAGGTTGACTTGACTGAAGATGTAACTGACTGGAAGATGAACAAAGTTACACCAGTAGAAAAAGAATACATTACAAACATTTTAAGATTGTTTACACAATCTGATGTTGCTGTTGGTCAAAACTATTATGACCAATTTATTCCTAAGTTTAAAAACAATGAAGTAAGAAATATGCTTGGTTCTTTCGCAAACAGAGAAGGTGTCCATCAAAGAGCATATGCTTTATTGAATGACACATTAGGTTTACCTGATGAAGAATATCATGCATTCTTAGAGTATAAAGAAATGGCAGATAAGATTGCATTTATGCAAAAGTCAGATGTAACAACTCACAGTGGTCTAGCACATGCATTAGCAAAGTCTGTATTTAATGAAGGTGTTGCTTTGTTTGCATCATTCGTAATGCTATTGAACTTTCAAAGATTTGGTAAGATGAAAGGAATGGGTAAAGTTGTAGAGTGGTCTATCCGTGACGAGTCTATGCATGTTGAGGGTAACTCTAAACTATTTAAAGCATTTTGTTCAGAGCATCCTAAACTTATCAATGATGAGTTTAAGAAAGAAATTTACATTATGGCAAAAGATATTGTAAAACTTGAAGACAAGTTTATAGATCTCGCATATTCTATGGGTGATATAGAAGGGTTATCATCTGAAGATGTTAAGAACTATATAAGATATATAACAGACAGAAGATTGTTACAATTAGGTTTAAAAACTACATTTAAGATTAAAGAAAATCCACTGCCATGGTTGGAGTGGGTGTTGAATGGTGCCGACCACACAAACTTCTTTGAAAACAGGGTTACAGAATATGAAGTTGCTGGATTGACAGGCAACTGGGATGATGCCTATGAGGAAGAAGTTGCGTGAAAATAATAGTAGTGTGTGACTCTTGCGAAGCAGAGTATAATATATTTCATGACATGAACGAAAGGAACTATAAACTTTCCTTTTGTTCATTTTGTGGTGGGGAACTTGAAATTGAAGAAGATATGTTAGAAACTTTATTTACAGAGGATGATGAAGATGAATGGGAAGGGTGATAAAAGAAGACCAATGCAAATAAGTCATGAAGAACTGGCTGCAAGGTGGGATGCTGTTTTCAATGGCAAACCAAACGCAAATTTGTTAAACTTAGATCCTAAAGAAGAAAAGATAAAGGAAGAAAAAAAAGAAACTGAGGAAGATTGAATGTGGTACTATCGTGATGATGAGTTTACCAGTGAAATGATTGGAGATTATGTTGGATTTGTTTATGTAATTACCGATCTAAATAATAAAAAGAAGTATGTAGGAAAGAAACTTTTTAACTCTACTCGTAGACTTGCTCCACTAAAAGGCAAGACTCGTAAAAGAAAAGTAACTAAAGAATCTGACTGGCAAGATTATTTTGGTTCTAGTGATGAAGTAAAGATAATTGTTGAAAAAAATGGTAGAGATTCTTTTCATAGAGAAATTTTACATTTATGTAACTCTAAAGGTGAGATGTCCTACTTAGAGGCAAAAGAACAGTTTGATCGTGAAGTCCTACTATCTGATGATTACTATAACGGAATTATAAACTGCAAAATACATAGGACACATGTGAGAGGACTAAAAGATAATGACTGATTATATAGAACAATATAAGCAATACCATAGAGAAAATAATAATTATTCTGGCAACTCATTACCACCACAAGCAATACATATACAAGATTTAATTATTGATACTAAATCACAAACAGTATTAGATTATGGTTGTGGTAAAGGACATCAATATACTAAGTGGAATATGCATAAAGATTGGGGTTTGATGCCTGAACTTTATGATCCAGCAGTTCCTGAACATGAGGTGTTACCTGATAAAAATTTTGATGGTATTATCTCTACAGATGTAATGGAGCATATACCTGAGGAACAAATACCAGAAGTGTTTGAATATATTTTTAGTCATGCAGACAAGTTTGTATTTTTAGGTATCTCAACAAAACTAGCAAAGGCATTGTTACCAAATGGTGAGAACGCACATTGTACTGTTAAACCAATAGAGTGGTGGACAAGTATGGTAGAAAAACATGCACCTAAAAGAGTGTATACACATATTAAAACATATGGTGAGTGTAATAATTATCACATTTTAAATGAAGATCTTTACTTCGAAATGTTATGAATAAAATAATTACACACTGGACTTTCCCACTTTTCACATTACTAATTTTATTATTAGTACAAATCAAAGATCCTATTGTAACTGAAATAGCAAGACTTAAACAGTTTGATTTACTACAACAACTTGACAAACCAGTCATGTCTAAAGATGTTGCTATTCTAGAAATTGATGAAGCATCAATTGAGAAGTATGGTCAGTGGCCATGGAAAAGAACTGTGATGGCAGATTTAATTGGGAAACTAAGATATTCTGGTGCTAATGTAATTGTACTTCCTATACTTTTTTCTGAAGAAGATAGACTTGGTGGTGATGGAGATCTTGCTTATACTATAAAAGACAATGGTGTAGTTATAGCACAAGTTGGTTCTAATAACGCAAATAAGAATGGAGTTGAACGAGGTGTCGCAAAGATAGGCGATCCTATACCATATTTGTTTGAGTGGAAAGGTATGCTTGGACCAATACCAGAACTTGGTCAAGTAGCAGATGGTGTTGGTGTAATCAACAGTGTACCTGAAGTCGATGGTGTTGTTCGTAGATTACCACTACTCATGAGGGTTGGTGAAGAAGTGTATCCATCTGTCGCCTTAGAAGTCCTCAGAGTCGCTGTAAGGGATCCTAGTTATCAAGTTAAGGCAAATGAAGGTGGTATTGTTGCGATGCGAGTTCCAGGATTTACTACTGTTAATACAGATCAGAATGGTAGAATCTGGTTAAGGTGGAATAAACAATTTCAAACAGTATCTGCTTCACAAAATGACTTTTCTGAGTTAGAAGGCAAGGTTGTAATCATTGGTACAACAGCAGAAGGTATCGGTGGTGTTGTTGCTTCTCCTACTGGTGAACAATACTCACATCAAGCAATTGCCACATCATTACAAACAGTATTAGATGGTGAGAATATACAAAGACCCTATTGGGCAAAACTCGCAGAGATATCTTTAGTATTCTTTATTGGTATTTTAATTATAGTTCTTACAAGATTCACACCATACTTTGTAATTGGTTTGAGTATAATCTTATTGTTGGGTGGATTACAACATCTTTCAATAAATCTTTGGCAAAATAATTTATATTTGTTTGATATTACGATAGCATCCCTTGTCGTATTGTTGGTTGGAATGCATTCTATCTTCAATCGTTTCATTTTAGAGTTTAGACTGAAACAACAAATTAAGAAACAGTTTGAAAAATATTTAGATCCTAGACAGGTAGCAATACTCATAAAGCATCCTGAGAAACTTAAATTGGGTGGCGATAGAAAAGAGATGTCTTTCTTGTTTATGGACATTGTAGGTTTCACACCAATATCAGAGTATTATAAAAACAATGATGATCCAGAAGGTCTTGTTGAACTGATAAATGAATTTCTAAATGAAGTAAGTAATATAATATTAAAGAATGGTGGCATGATAGATAAGTTTATGGGTGATTGTGTGATGGCAATATTTGGTGCGCCATTAGATATGCCCAATCATGCTGAGATGGCAATTAAGTCGTGCCAAGAAATAGAAGAAAAGGTTAAAGAACTAAAAATACTATACAAAGAACGTGGACTACCTGACATCAATGTAGGCACAGGTGTGAACACAGGTATTGCGATTGTAGGCAACATGGGTTCAAAGACAAGACTTGATTATTCTGTTGTAGGTGACGCAGTTAATTTAGCTGCAAGATTAGAAGCAACTGCTTGTCGAGGTGATTATAAAGATAATCCAACTATATGGTCATCATACACACAAGAACAATTACCAGATACATTTAAGACTAAGAGTATCGGTGAGATAAAAGTTAAAGGTAAAGAAGAACTAATTAAGATTTATACTTTTCAGACAGGAGAAAAATAATGTATGAGTATAGAGTGGAAATAAAAAGAGTGGTTGATGGTGATACTGTCGATGTTGATATTGATTTAGGTTTTGGTATCTGGATGAGAAATGAAAGAATCAGATTGATGGGTATTGATACACCTGAGAGTAGAACACGAGATTTAGAAGAAAAGAAATATGGTCTTGCTGCCAAAAAGTTTTTACAGAATATGTTAGATGACGAAGGTGGTATTACATTAAAAACTGATAAAGATGCTGAAGGTAAATTTGGTCGTATTCTTGGAACATTTTATAGAACAACAAACTATGCCGATCAATCAATCAATGATTATATGGTAGAAAAACATCACGCAGTTGCGTATTTTGGACAATCAAAAGATTTAATCAAAGAAGAACATTTAGCAAATAGAGAAAAAGTAAAAATTGATTATCTTGTTAGTTATT
>Ga0255772_10004725_pt1 | contig 12777 bp, 8 predicted proteins | sample 071ome_34_FD_179970 | JGI IMG/M metagenome (GOLD analysis project Ga0255772, IMG submission 179970) | Coastal salt marsh microbial communities from the Groves Creek Marsh, Skidaway Island, Georgia - 071411BT metaG (version 2) | ecosystem: Environmental > Aquatic > Marine > Intertidal zone > Salt...
CGCCGTCGAGGCGCTGCGGAGAGGTTTGGGAGGAGACGTGCATTACCTGTTGGTGGATGCCCAATCGCTCGGTTTGAGCGCGTTGAATGGGTTTCCCGGGGCGTGTCACGACAGCGCGCTGTGTAAGCTCGGGGCGGGGGGGCTTTGGGACTTGGTGTCGAGACACGCGGATAGGCGAGCCGAGTTGCGCTTGGCGCTCGGAGTGCGGTGCTTGCGCACCGGCGAGTCGTGGGTGATTGAGGAAACAATGTCGGGAACGGTGGTCGAGCCGAGAGGGATAGCGCCGGGCAGGTGTCTCGCGTGGAGCGTGTTTCTAAAGGATGGCGAAAAGAAGACGCTAGCGGAGATGAGATTGGATGAGCTGGTGGCGACTTCGCATCGGAGCGCGGCGCTCGGGCGCTTTATTCAATTCGCCGCCGAGCGACAAAACGTCACATTGACGAGCGTCGACGCGCCGAGTCCGTGGCTCTCTTCCGACGTGCCGTTGGACGTGCTTGAGCGGAACGATGATCCCAACGCAGCGCTGCTGCGAGCGATGGCGCCGCGTCTAGAACGAAGTGCCAACTTTGAGGCGCGCGAGCGAGCCACGGCGACCGAGACGACGGCGCCGTCTAAAGTTACAAAAAAGCAGTCCGACGGCGACGACGCTCACGGCGCGATCGATGACGACACAATGCTTCGTCACACTCAAAGAGAAGAACCCGCGCAGGCGACGGTTGCCACCGGATGGGAGCGAGTTCGACAAGAGCTCACCGAGCCGTTTATGAGACAACTTCGTAACGTGGCGCGCCGCAAGCGCGATAGAGCGGCGGCAAAGAAACGACGGATCGCCGCCAAAGAGATGCGCTTGCGAGAAGAAAACATGAGAAAGAGACAGATGGTAGAAAGAGATGAGTGGTGGAACCAGTAACTGTAGATTCGACGCGCCTAGACGAGCACGCGCATCGTAGACGCCGCTCCGCCGTCTTGTCTGATAATGTCCTCATTAGATTCCATCAAAAGAATGACTCTTCTCAATGCCAGTCGGTGTCGAGGAGGTACGTCTGTACGAATAATAATTATAATTGCTACAAGTCGTAAGTTACGCTCCAAGTTCTGTGAAAATCCGTCTTGAACCCCCAGTTATTTTCACGGACGTGCGCGTACGGCTTCTTCTTCACCAAGTCGTAACCGAGTCTCAGCCTCAAGTCTTGATCCTCTTGGAAATTAAAGACTTTGTGCGTGAGTTCAACCGTACCTTGAACCTCGGGTCTGTGTACTTTAGCGCCGTAAGACACCTCCCCCTTGAATTCGAGAGTGCTCATTCCATCGCGAGAAGGCGACACATCGAGCGTCTTTCTCACGCGAGCCCCGTAGCGCACATCGTCCCTCCTCGTCTCGTATGTCAAGCCGATGTCAGCGCGATCCGGTACGAGCGGCGAACAATTAGAAGGCGCAAAGAAACGTTTTCGCACGTGGGCTCTGCCGTCCATGCGCCCATCCTTCGTATCCAAATCCCCGGATACCTGCGAGAACGAACAACGAGTCGCGTCAGGTTTCAACCTCTTTTGGAAGAGCGAACGCCGCGAACGCGCGCGAGAGAGCGAACGAACGCACCGTGAGGACGAGGTCGTCAGAGCTAGTGAATCGTTCCTTCGCGAATAGCGAAAGCGAACGCGAAGCGGAATCGTAGCGAAGACTCGTCTCCATCGTCTAAGCGAACGAGAGTCAGTGTGTGAGGGCGGGGCAGCAGGGGGGTGAAATTTTGTCTGGGCAAACAGAAATACAGAAGGAGAGACGGATGGAGTCTTAGATTCAAAGTGATTGTTTTTGTGTTACAACCGCGCACGTGGTTCATGAGCTTGTTCGGTGATCGACGTCTCCGTCGATTGATCGCTCCAGTCTCTGGACATGCGCGCGCTCGGTCGTTTGCCGCTAGCGAAAAAAAGTATGCATTCGGTCAAGTGTTCTTTCACTTCGTGTCCTCCCTATATTTCTTCAATAATACCCTCTTATATTCCTCCTGATTTTGCCAGAGCTGTGCGGCGTTCACATTCAGGGGTGAATCGTTATTCGGCTCTCCGAGAAGAGACTGAATGCTAAGCAGAATGGTACGGACGTTGTACACGGGCGACCATTTCTCCTTGAGAATATCGAGGCAAATGTTACCGTATTGATCTACGTTTGGATGAAAACACGGCGTCTCAAACTTGACAGTCGGTGCTTTGAAAGGGTAATCGTTCGCAAAGGATAGCGTGAGCTTGTACGAAAGGCTCTCATACACCTAGTGATGGAGTGCGAGCGCTACAACGTCAGTCCACTGCGGTGTCTCGATTTTTATCACGAACACGACTCTTGGTTGGTTTGTCACACTTACCGTTCCAGCTGCGCCTTCAATAGTTCCTACCCAAGAAAAGATGTTATCCCCGTCCGGGAATGCGGAAATACCCGCGTCAGCGCTCGTCTGTTTCGCGTGAAACGAGTCGTCAGTCTTTCTTCGCAACTGAGAAGCTTTGCGACGGCAAACTCTGAGAGGGTCAATGCCGGAGCGTGCGCAACGAAGCGACGCCTCGCCGGTTACCAAAGACGTACCATGAGACTCATTAACTCGCTCTGCAATCTTTATTGGCGTCCATGTCGCGAAAGCGCGTTCCAGGGTTAGTCATGTCGGCCGTTTTCGCTTCGTTCGTTACCGGTCGCGCCGGTTGCGACGCGGAGAGCGCATTCGACAACTTTTTTCGAGCGCTAGTGACGCCGTCGCGACGCGCACCTCCTCGCAACAGCGGCGGAATCGCTCGCCGCGGATTCATTTGCGTTTGTTTTCGCCGTCGCTGTCGATCCTCCGGCGATCGTTGTCGTCGCGTTCGCGCTCATGCTTCCTCAACAAAAGGGGAACGGAACGCCGACACACGGGGACCGCGAGCTCCGATGCGACGTCGATCGCCGCGCCAAGACTCGTCGCGATGACGAGAAGATCAAAGAATGGCGCGGAAACGAAAGCTTAAATTTTCGTGCGCGTGATCGCGATTGCACGATCCTCTCCGAACGATCGCGGGCGCGTACGTCGTCGTAAACTGACGACGCCGCGTCACAGCAACCAACCGTCGGGCGCGCTCGCGGTTCCCACCAGCTAAAGGGAGTTGTGTAGTTGTGCAGTTGATTGTATTGGTGTGCCATCGAGTGACAGCGAGAGTGTTATTAGAAATTGAAGAACAAATGAAGTACGGTAATACTTTGTCCGCACACGTCGACGCCTTTATCGCTTGACGACGTTGCTCGTTTTGAAAGCCCAGTTGTGAATCAGTTGCAGGCCGAAAGCAAAACAAGCCAAGTAGCCGCAGGCGATCCATCGATCCTTAAAGGCGATGTTGTACTTATCTTCGACGTACGAAAGTGTGTCGATCGTCTCAAAGTAAGTTCCTCGGAAGGCTTGGATCGTCGGGCAATCACCGGTTGGATAGGGCCCGGTACATCCTCGACGTTCGAACTGCGGCGCGACTACAGACTGGATGGAGTACGACACTGGGTTGATGTAATACGCCCAGCTCCAGTACACTGGGATTTGCGGAAGCGGCAAATAGAGACCTCCGAAAAGGAAGCACAATGGAATGAGCGCCGATGCTCCCGCTTGGGCCGTCTCAATAGAGGGACAGACGCAAGCTACAGCCTGTCCAATGCTCAGAAAAGTGAATGAGACCAAAAAGTTGACGAGAACGTGAAAGAAGAGACGCTGAGCAGTCGGAATCATTCCAACCAAAAAGTACATGGGCAGCACAGTCGTGAAGCTCAGCAGGACGATCCACGGAATCTCGATGACGGCTTGCGAAAGTGCAAATGGAATGGCGTCGTACATGAAGGAGCTTCGCTCGCGGAACGCTACAGCGCGCTCGCGCACTCGCACCGGCATAACGCTATTCATGCAGATGATGCCGGTGAAAATTGTCGTCATGAAGACGCATGCCACCATTGACTGAACACCAGCTTCATCCGAAGTATCCAAGTCAAGGTAGATGACACCGAACAGGATGAAGAGGATGGTAAGGATGGTAATGCGACCGCAGTTGTAACCGATGTCCCGAAGTTGTGCGTTGTTATTGCGCGAGAGCAAAGCACTAAACTGGACGTTGAAAGTGCGCGCATACGGAGACGTGAACGCAAACATCGGTTCATTTGCACCACGCACGCTGATCTCCTGAACGATTTCACTCGCTTTCTTCCCTTGCTCGCTCGCGTTGAACTTTTTGTCGAGAAGCATGCCGTCAAGCGCAACGCCGCTACCGCTACGCCTCATACTGGCGCTGCTCTTCTTTTTATCCGCCGCACCACTGGAATCGCTTCCTCCGAGAACGTCGAGCATCCAACTCGCTGGGTTCATTCCTTCGGGAAGTGCTTGAGCCATATTCAGTGACTGTAAGTAGTTCACCATGCTCGAACCGCCGACTCCAAGCTCGCCAAAATAAACCTGGTAACCCCCGCGCTGCAAAAGGAGCATGTCGTCAAACATGAGGAAGATTTCCGTCGAGGGCTGGTGAATCGTGCTAATCACGGTGCGCCCGAGAAGAGCAACCTTCTTGACCTCCTTCATTACGATGAGTGCGCTTCTCGCATCTAAACCGGAAGTCGGTTCATCCAAGAAGAAGACCGGAGCATTAGATACGAGCTCCACCGCCACGGTGAGCACCTTTCTCTGACCCGGCGCGAGTCCGTTATCGCTTCCCGCCGTGCCAATCATTCTATTCGCGATAGAATCGAGCTCTAAGATGCTAAGCGCTTCGTCCACGAAAGCATGGCGCGTTTCACTCGAAATACTCGAGTCTAATCGCAGCTGAGCGCTGAATTCGAGCGCTTCTCGAACAGTTGTAAATTCGTTGTGCAAATCCATTTGCTCGCAATACGCCGTCAAACGAGCAAACGTCTCCTTTTTCACTTCGTGACCATTGAGTTTGATTTCACCGCTTATAACTCCCGTGTTCTTGCGTCCAGCAATCACATCTAAAAGGGTCGTCTTACCAGCTCCAGAGCTTCCCATCAGAGCAAGCATGCGACCAGGCTGAGCGGCTGAAGATATGTTGTGCAACAGCTGTTTGGAAACTGTCTTCTTCGACGACACAGCTTCGCTCGGTGCGCCCTTGTCTTCACCATTGGACTTTGGAGTTGCGTTGGCGACTTCGACCGTGTAGCACAAGTTCTTCCATGATATGGCCATGGGCGTGAACTTCATCGCTTTTTGGGCGGCGGCGACGTCGAAAATCTGGACTGACTCTTCATCCATTTCTTCCTTATCTTCCGTTCTCGTGGAACCGATGTTGCGTTGGATTCTCACCTTGTACAGAGTGCGCAAACCGCAAACGAAGCACAGGGCGAAGAAACCAAGGCAGAAGGCTGGACCACCCCAAAAGTATTTTTTGTTTCCACTGACCCCGACCGTTTTGAGGATGATTTCCCCCATGTCCGAGCATGGGGTAATCAAGCCTTGGTCGCAGAGTTCTTGCATCGACGTGTCGCTGTACTGAGGGTTGTTGCTGACGTACTGTGCTGCGGCGATCGGGTCGTTCGGCACCAGGATCTTGTACTGAGACGATAAGAACTCGTTTTGACACAAAGAACGCAGACAGTATGCAAAGATGGAGCACCAGTACATGAATTTGAGACCACCCATCTTCTCTGGGCTAATCAGGAAACCCGCGAAGAGAATCATGACGGCAATGAACGGACCAGGATAAGTCTGAGCAACCTCCATGGTGGGGGAGACGAGTGCGATAACACGGAAAAAAGCCGCCATGGCAACGTTCGCGAGGAGCAGCTGCAGGTAAAAAAAGGCCCAGTTCGAAAAACCAAGACTGAGACCAACCATCGGGTACAGTGCACAGCTGAAAATTAACGTCTCCAAGATAGCGATAGGAAGGTGCACCATGCTCCAGGATGCGAGATAGGCCAATTCCGGAAACAACTTGGAATCTAAATGCTTGAATGCAACGTACTTCTGTTCAACGCTGAACGTTAACTCGGAGAAGTTGGCGAAAGAAATATGCAAAATGCAAAAGAGCAACATGCCAAGTTTTTCGAATCCTCTCTCGAGTGGCAAATCAAACCAAACAGAGCCGAGGACGAGCGACGTCACGACTGCGCCGAAAATGCGTGCTTGTAAGAAGAGCTTGTTTCTCACCGTCACTTGGGCTTGACGCTTGAAGACAGACTTGTAGTGTTCCATGAATGATCGCGGATAGGCGAGCGAGTATTGTCCCTTTGCAAATGGGGTCTTCAGTTCAATGCTGTCTGGCCCACGCGTTGTTTGAACGCTGCTTTCATAGGCTGACGTCTTTCTCCACGCATCAACCATCGTTTGAACACTCGTCGGAATGTCCTTGGTAACTTTGACGCCAGCCTTGTTGAGGCTCTCCTTTGGGGAAACGAGAAGAGAGATGAGCCAGTCTGCCAAGTCTTCACCAGATTTGGCATCTGGTGGCACGTAACCAAGGCTGCTGAAATGATCTTTAACGCGGTCCATGGGACCGTGGTACACAGGTGCGCCTTCTTTTAGCAAGAGGACGTCGTCAAAAAGCGAGACAACTTCCGGGGTTGGCTGCAAGAGTGCGGCAATGCAGGTCCCGCCAGTCTTCTGCGACCACTGCTTCAAACCCGCAATAATGTTGTAAGTGACCGCGGCGTCGAGGCCTGTGGAGATTTCATCCATACACAAGACTTGAGCGTTTTTAACCAACGCCTCAGCGATCGTGACTCGCTTTTTCTCCCCGCCCGAGACGCCCCGAATGAGGTCGTTTCCAATAATCGTATCCTTGCAACCATCCAAGTTCAACAGCTGTATAACCTTGTCAACCTTCTCTTCGTATCCAGCCTTCCCTACATCGTCGTCCGGCACCTTGCACGCGTTTTCGTGCGAAAATTTGATCGTCTCCTTCACCGTCAGGAAAGGAAGGTGTTCGTCGAGTTGAGTCACGTACTCGCAGAGACGGTTCAACGATATGCCCTTCTCTTCGAGTTGTTCCTTGGTGAGACCGCAATACTTAATCTCTCCCTCAATCGGGAGAGGGTTAACACCGGCGATGGATTTGAGCAAGGACGATTTCCCGTGTCCGGGAGGAGCGAGCACGAGCGTCAAACTTCCTGGGCGGAAGCTCGTGCGCACGTTTTGCAACACCGGCAACGAGCTCTTGCCTTCGGCACCCTCCGTCCCATCCTTCTTCCCTTGAAACACGCCCGCGATCGATTTGAACGGCGCAAGCGCTGCCCCGGCGAAGACTCCCGGCACCGTCTGCACTTTGCGTTCCGCTTTCGCAGCGTGCAGCTGAAGCTTGCAAGAAAAGTCGCAGCTCACCTCAACCTCCGGCAGCGCACCTCGCGACTCGCGCTCCGCATCGAGCTGCGCGACGAACGCGGCGAGTCGATCGACCGGGGCTCCACTCATCGAGTTCGACGTGACCTACGACTTTCACGACTTTCGCGCGCACCAGTGGCGCGGGCGCGAGTCTCGTCTCTTCTCACGTTGGGTTGTTTACGTCACGCGGTTTTTTCGGGTTTTTGCAATCGCATCGCCCCACGAAAAAAGCTAGCTCTCTGGCGTCGCTAATGTTACATGTTACAGAGTCTCGCACTAAAGTGTTGAAGGGTCGTCGCGACTAAAGAAACGAATGTGAAAGTCTACAGCAAATCGTCTGCGACGAAGTTTGCGCCGATCCCGAGAAACCGCCATGGCAAAGTAGGTACTTGGCTGAAGACGACGCCACGACGCATGCACTCATGCCTTCTCGCCCGAGAAGCGCGCAGTCATCGATATATTTGGTCCACGATGCACGTGAATCATTGATTGAAGCGCGAATGTTCAACGTGTACGCATCTTGAAGAGCACATTCATGATTACCTCCTCCGATTACGAATAAATGGTCTCCAACTATGGCTGAGGCGTGACTTGCTCGAGCGCACGGTTGCGTGTCGCCGACGGCTTCAATCGTCGACCACGTATCTGTCTCCACGTCGTACACGTCGACGTCGGCGCTATTTATGACTTCATTTCCCGATGAACCACCGCATACGACCAGATAACGGTCGTTCCAACACGCTGCTGTATGAGAGCTTCTCGCTTGAGTAGCGTTTGTCAATTTTTTCCACGTCGAATTGCTCGGATGAAAAGCCCAAAGTTCATCTGAGTCGTCACCCGATTTCGAATCTACGCCACCAAAGATAAGAATCGCATCGCCTACAGTTGTTGCCGTGTGCGAAGCCTTTGCGCGTGGTATCTCGCCGCGTTCACTCGTAGATTTACATTGAACGTGCTTCCAAACAAAGCTGTCAGACGTCGTCGCGTAGTCTTCAGCTAAATTAATACACGAAACTGTCATGTTGTATGTCACGGCCGAGTCACAATCGTCCGTCGTCTTGCCACGAAACGCATACATGACTGATCCTATGGTAGCAGATGCGGCGCCAAAACAGAGTGAGCCTGGCCATTTGAGTCCCCTCTGTTGCCACGTGCCAGTGGCAAAGTCAAAACTCCAGAGATCGCCGAGAAGACGCGAGTTTGAGATTGCGCGCCCGTGTGAAATGAACAGCTTGTCGTCTACAACGTTCGAAAGATGCCATGCGCGTTGTGTCGGCGACACGTTGTCCATGAGCGGTAGTGGGGCGAATTCATCGTCCGCAGCATTTTTGAAGAGCTCTTCAAAGAAGGCTGCACTAGAATTTGAGCGAAATGTCAAGACGCGTTGGTGTGATTCAGAAGCTTGTTTGGCCGTCTCTCCGAGCGCACCGCTCGCCAGCGCTCTGTAGTACTCGAGCGCGCATTCTTTTGCCGTCGCTATCATCGCCTTGCGCTGCTTACCATCCATATTTTCGACCAAAATGTCATACCAGTTTTCGTACTCGCTCGAAACGATTTCGCAGTAGATCTCCATGGCGCGTTCCGGACTCATATCTCCCAACATGGCCCACGCGTCGTACGCGAGTGCGCCCGTGGGATCCCATATTTCCCAAGGTCGTGATCCCACGCACGGTCCAGCCGAAGCTTGCCGTTCTAACGCATCTAAGAGCAACGCTTTATCCTCATCGAACAACGGTCTCTGTCTCATCCAGTCGCCTGCGTGGCCTTCTTTCGACGTCTCCACGGCGTGCATGATTTCTCTGCCGACCGTCGCGACGCCCGCGGACGATTTAGACGACGACGTCGTCGTTTCACCCGAGGTTGGCACTGGCATCACTCGGGTGCGAAAAGCGCACGCGAGGTAGAACCGTTCTGGACCTCTCATCTTGCCGTGCGCGCTCAACTGTGCGGTCTGTTGAGGCTACGAAGGACGGACGACGCGCGCGGTCGCCCTCAGAAGCCACCGCGGCCGAGTCAGCGCGGGTGGCGCGACGCCGGACCGGTGCGAGATGGTCCCCGAGGGAATGTCTGAGAAGATTGCGTTCGTCAGCGACAACCCGGGCACGACGTTCGCCGAAGTGAGTGCGGTTGTCGCAGCCTTTGTCGTGGCAACCTGGTTGCGCATCTCTGCCGAGAGTTATTTTGCCGAATCGACGTCTCGCTCGCTGAGAATCGCGCTCGATGGGGTCCTTTCGGTGATTCCATCATTGGCGTGCGTATTCGCGACTGAGTTCGCGACGAGCGTTGCAGTCATCGTGGGGAGCGCGTATGCGCTGAAGCGCTTTGGCGCAACCGTTTCGGTTGGCGCAACTGTATCGAAAGAGATGTATCTGAGCGCTGTGACGCTGTACAGGTTTACTTTGACGATGTTGACCGTCGTGGCAATTTTGGCGATCGATTTCACCCCTTTTCCTCGCCGCTTAGGCAAGACGGAAACGTACGGCGTGTCGCTCATGGATATCGGAAGCGGCTCGTATGTCTTCTCTTCTGGACTCGTCTCGCGCTTTGCTCGAGGCGAGAGACGGCGTTCTCTCGCGAAGAGCACTCGGAAAGTGTTACCATTGATCGCTTTAGGTTTAGCTAGATTGGCAATCACAAGAGCTGTGGGTTACCATCTCATCGAAAGTGAGTACGGACGGCACTGGAATTTCTTCTTCACGTTGGCGGGCGTCAATCTCATGGCTGATGCGCTGCCCTTGCGAGAAGGTATGGCCATACCTGTGGCTTGCCTCGTGTCATTTGCATACCAATACGCACTCAGCAGTGGTCACTTGAGCGAATGGATACTCGAGTCTCCCTCATCTCGTCAACACCCCGTCGAACCTTTGTCGGCATTTGTATCTATGAATCGTGAAGGCATCTTGAGCGTCGTCGGCTACTATGCCATCCACCTACTAGCGAGTGGTACGGGGCGAGTGTTATTGACCATGTTGTCTAAACAGAGAACAACATCGATCCGTTGGACAGTATCAGCGTTTTCGATGTGCATGATTGCGTGGTCAACGGCCCTGTTTTTGCACTCGTACGTCGAGCGCGTTTCTCGTCGCATGGCAAACGCCGCATACGTCGCCTGGGTGGCGGCGTACAACCTCCAAGTTGTAGTCGCGTTCGTTCTTATCTTGCTGATCAGTTTTGGGGGATCCTCATCGAGCTTTCAGATTCCTCGATTATGTGCCGCTGTGAGCGACAAGCAATTGGTTGTCTTTCTCGTGGGCAACTTGCTCACGGGAGTCATCAACATGAGTTGCGATACTCTCGCCGTGAATCCTCCACGCGCATGGGTCATCATGCTGACTTACATTGGATGCATTTCGGCAGCGGCTCTAAGGGCGATGAATAGATGAATATGATGTAGCGTTTCGTTTCAACGGTTGAGTGTATTGATATCAAGTCTATAGAAGTTTACTAAAGCTTTTCCAATTGTTTTGCCGCTTCAGCGGCACGCTTCTTTGCGGCGCGCTTCTTTGCATTCTTCTTCGCAGCGGCGGACAGCTCCTCACCACCTGCACCAGGCGGCCCGTCTGGGGTCGCGCTCGCGGGAGATTTTGCACCCGCCGCTTTGAATTTACCCGCTTTCATCTCCTCTGCCGATGCTTTTGCGAGACTGAAATTTCCGCTGCCGCTCGTCGCGTGCGGAGGACGATACGCCGTCTTTGCGGCGTGCGGAGGACGATATGCTCCTCCCGAAGAGGCTGCACCCGAGGAAGCTGCACCGTTGGCTACCGAGCCCTCGATGCGCTTGGATGCGGGCGAGATTGGACGATCTTCAAACGTACCCTCTGGCACTGGGCGCCAGAATGCTTCATAGATTTTCTCTCGCTCTTCGTGAAGTAACAGGTCTCCGTTGTACCTCCAAATTTTCCAACCATTGTCGACATTCAGCCGCGGCGCGACGGTGCTGGTCAACAGTCGACGCCCATCGGGAGACCACTCGAGTGTCACTGAGCACGCAGCACGCGTCGAACCGATCGGTTTGTACTTGCCATCCTTCATTTTTTGGAAAAATTTGACATCGCCCGGCAAGTTGCCAAATCCAGCGAGCGCGACGAAACGGCCAAACGGATTCCAGCGCAAAGTGTTGTGCGGACCAGCGCCGAGCTCATACTTTGGCTCACACTTTGCCGCTTTGTAAATAGTCGCCTTAGCTGGCATGAATCCGTACACAACACCAAATTCATCGCTTAACGGAGACCACTGCGCGTCGTGCACGGGTCCTTCTTTGTTGAGAGGCACCGCTCCTTCAAAAGAACCATCCGCCTTGAGGTAGTGCAGACAAGACTCGCCATAGTAGCTCTTATTGGTGGCATCGACCTCGCTCGAGCCTAAAATGAGCACGGCAGAACCGTTCGGGGCCCACATCAAGTCAACCTCATTGACTCGGAAGAATGATTTGCGAGCGACAGCCTCTGGTGTCTCGACGACGCCCGCTTCCGAGTACCGTTCGAGCTCGTAGATGCGAACCGACCCGGGAGCACCCTTCACTTCAGGCACAAAGCAGGCGACGCGCGGGTTGGTCCCAGGCGATATTTTCGCAACAGCGACGGACGGAACGCGGAGTCTCACGTGCTTATCAAAGCCATCGGCCGGTCGAATGATTTGAATCTCGTTTGACACGCACCGAATCGCCGTCGCGTCGTCGTCGCTAAACTGAAAATACGGCCACTCCGCCTTGAGGAACTGCCGCTGGAAAACTTCGTAAACCTTGACGGGAGCGCCTGACGAGCCGCTCAATATCTCATCAATCTTCCACACGGTGAGATTCTTTTCATCCTTCGCGGCGCCCGTGGATGTTTGTTTCTGATAGATGGACAAGTACGTCGAAGCCGGGGAAAAGCTCAGCGCGCTCGCTCCGTTCATCGTCATCGTCCCCTTCAACGCGTGCGGTTCCACCGTCGCATCGTACACGTCAACCTTGGACGCGCTCGCGCACGCAAACAAACGTCCATCTCGAGAGTACGTCGAGGTCACCGCCTCCGTCTCCGTCGGCGCGACGCACGAAGCCTTAAAACCGTGGCTCGAGTACACCGCCGCCGCGTCCTCATCGCTCTTCCCGATGGTGCTCTCCACGTCGTGAAACTTCCAGTGTTTCATCCCGATGGGCGTTCGCTCCGTCACCGTCGAGACGCTCGCCATGGGTTTCCTCGTTTTCCTCGTTCGTCACCCTATCCTATCCTATCCTATCCCGCGACGGCGACGACGACGACGACGACGATGCGCGAGACGCGTCTCGCTCTCTCGCCCGCGCCCGGGTTCTCCTTCCTCAAAACAGAGCGAGACGAAAGTTTCGAGTCGTGAACCGTCAGCCCTATCGACGGACGCGTCGGTCGGTCGAGACCGAGGGTGGAGGGACGTTTCACTCCTCGACTTGGTTGCCTAGGGTACGGTGCGCGCAGCCGAAGCGGACGGACGGAGCGGACGGACGG
>Ga0255772_10004726_pt1 | contig 12772 bp, 15 predicted proteins | sample 071ome_34_FD_179970 | JGI IMG/M metagenome (GOLD analysis project Ga0255772, IMG submission 179970) | Coastal salt marsh microbial communities from the Groves Creek Marsh, Skidaway Island, Georgia - 071411BT metaG (version 2) | ecosystem: Environmental > Aquatic > Marine > Intertidal zone >...
TTTTTAATCATAAATAATGGGGGCTTAGATTTAAAAGATCATTGGATGGTTTATTTACCAGTTCTGCTCATATCTTTTTTGTTTACCTTTCCAATGATTATAGTTGCTGAAAAATTAAGAAAAACTAAGTTAGTATTTCTTTTATCGATCATTGTTTTGGTAACCTCACAATTTCTCTTTATATTTATGACGAATGATTTTATAGGGATCTTTATAAGTCTTATTGTTTATTTCTTGGGATTTAATTTTCTTGAGGCTTCACTGCCAAGCATGGTAAGTAAAATTGCACCCTTTAATCAAAAAGGATTGGCTTTGGGAGTGTATAATACTTCACAATCACTTGGCATTTTTGCAGGGGGTGCAATAGGGGGATTGATTGCGAACCACTATGGTTATGACATAAGCTTTTTAGCTTGCTTAGTATTATTGGTTGCGTGGTTTGTTTTGTCCTTAAAAATTAAAATTCCTGCAACAAAAAATAATGATGGTTAATAGGAGATTAAAATGCCCTCAGTAAATAAAGTAATCTTACTAGGTAATTTAGGAAGAGATCCTGAATTAAGATTTATGCCTAACGGCGATGCTGTATGCAATTTTAGTATTGCTACAACTGATTCTTGGAAAGATAAGGCGGGAGAGAAACAAGAGCGCACTGAGTGGCATAACATAGTTATGTATAGGAAGTTAGCTGAAATTGCTGGTGAGTATCTCAAAAAAGGAAGTTCAATCTATGTTGAAGGCAGATTACAAACCCGTAAATGGCAAACCAAAGAGGGCCAAGATCGTTATACGACCGAAGTAATTGCTGACAGTATGCAAATGCTTGGGGGTAGGAGCACTGGAGCACAAAGCGACAAGTCATCAGATGAAAACTTTAATCAAGGCTCATCCCCTATTAAAAATCAAGCTAACACGTCAAACGAAAGTTCACCAACAAGTTTTGATGAGTTTGAAGATGATATTCCTTTCTAGGGAAATTTAAGATGCCAATGTATGAGTTTTTATGTCTTTCTTGTGGCCATAAAGAGGATATGTTGATGAAAGTCAGTGATCCAGCAAAAATTGATTGTCCGCAATGCAAAAAAGATTCTTTTACAAAGCAGGTTTCTGCTCCAAGCTTCCAATTGAGCGGAACGGGTTGGTATGAGACTGATTTTAAGAATAAGAAATCTGTGAAAACAGAAGATAAAAAAGAAACAAAAAAGGAAATAACTAAAGAAAATGTTTAAGAAAAATTTTATTACAGGTTTATTGGTATTAATTCCTTTAGCCCTTACTGCATGGGTTTTATTTAGCCTTATTCAATTCTTAGATCAGATAGTGACATTTATGCCTGACCATCTAAAGCCCGAGAGCCTGGTAGGCCAAAATATTCCAGGATTTGGTTTGGTCTTAACTTTTGCAATTACTTTCATCATTGGAGTGGTTGCAAATAATTTTTTTGGCAAGAAGCTGATCAATATTTATGAGGCAATTTTTAATAAAGTACCTTTTGTAAAGTCAGTCTATAGCAGCATCAAACAAGTATCTGATACACTCTTGACCAGTTCAGGCAAGGCATTTAATAAGGCCGTTTTAATTGAATTTCCTCATCCTGGTACATTTACCTTTGCATTCATTACGGGCGAGCCTGATGATAAAATTACAGCTAAATTAAAAGGAAAGTACGTCAATGTATATGTGCCTACAACCCCCAACCCTACCTCTGGTTACACACTCATTGTTCCTAAAAATAAAGTCATTGAGTTAGATATCAGTGTGGATCAAGTTTTAAAATATGTGATTTCTATGGGTGTTACACCCCCAAAGAAAAAAAAATAATAACAAATTAAGAGAATTGAAATGAGAACGCATTATTGTGGAGAATTAAATGCTAAACACATTGATCAAAATGTTGAGCTTTGTGGATGGGCGCATAGAAGAAGAGATCATGGAGGAGTAATTTTTATTGATTTGAGAGATCGTTATGGATTAGCTCAAATTGTTATTGATCCTGATACGCCTGAGGCATTCAAAATCGCTGAGTCGGTTAGAAACGAATTTGTTTTAAAAGTGAAATGTAAGGTTAGAGCTCGACCTGAGGGAACGGTAAATAAAAATTTACCTACAGGAGAGGTTGAGATGTTGGTTTCAGAAATAGAAATTTTAAATCCATCTTTAACCCCACCTTTTATGATTGATGATGATTCAATCACTGAAAATATAAGGCTTGAAAATCGATTTATTGATCTTAGACGTGAGGAGATGCAAAAAAATATAACCTTAAGGTATGAGATTACAAAAAATATACGAAACTTTCTTGATCAAGAAAAATTTATTGAAATTGAAACGCCTATATTAAATAAAAGTACTCCAGAAGGTGCTCGAGATTACCTAGTGCCATCCAGGGTTCATCATGGTGAGTTTTTTGCTCTTCCCCAATCACCCCAGCTATTTAAACAACTTTTGATGGTGTCAGGCTTTGATAGGTATTTCCAGATTGCAAGATGTTTTCGTGATGAAGACTTAAGAGCGGACCGACAACCTGAGTTTACTCAAATAGATATGGAAGCTTCTTTTGTTGAAGAAGAAGATGTAATGACTATCTCAGAAAATATGATTCGTTCGATGTTCAAAGAAGTCATGGATGTTGATTTACCTCAAAAGTTTGAACGTATGCCTTATGAGGTAGCTATGAGTCGTTACGGTTCTGACAAGCCAGATTTAAGGGTAAATTTAGAGTTAGTTGAGCTCACTGAGGATATGAAAGATGTGGATTTTAAAGTTTTTTCATCTGCAGCTAATTTAGTTAATGGAAAAGTTTCTGCCTTAAGAATTCCAGGAGGTTCTGAACTTTCAAGATCAGAGATTGATGGCTATACCGAGTTTGTAAAAATTTATGGCGCCAAAGGTTTGGCATACATAAAAATAAATGATGTAACAAAACTTAACGAGGAAGGCTTACAGAGTCCAATAGTCAAAAATATACATGATAAGGCTCTTGAGGCCATTATCAATAAAACACAGGCTCAAAATGGAGATTTAATTTTCTTTGGTGCTGATAAGAAAAAAATTGTAAATGAAGCCTTGGGTGCTCTTAGAGAAAAAATTGGCCATGAAAAAAATCATTTGAATAATGAAAAGTGGGCCCCACTATGGGTTACTGATTTTCCGATGTTCGAATTTGATGAAGATGAAAAAAGATGGAATGCGCTTCATCATCCATTTACCTCACCTCAAGGGGGTCATGAGAAGAACCTTGAAAAAGATCCTGGCAGTTGTTTATCTAAAGCTTATGATATGGTTATCAATGGCTGGGAAGTTGGCGGAGGGTCGATACGTATCCATGACCAATCCATACAGTCTAAGGTGTTAAAGGCACTTAATATCAGTGATGAGGATGCAAAAGAAAAATTTGGATTTTTATTGAATGCTCTACAATTCGGCGCCCCCCCTCATGGAGGCATTGCCTTCGGGTTAGATAGACTTGCTACTTTACTTGCAGGTGCAAGTTCTATTCGAGATGTGATTGCATTTCCAAAAACGCAAAAAGCTCAATGTTTACTTACTGATGCTCCAAGCAGCGTTGAGGAAAAGCAACTAAGAGAATTACATATTAAAATTAGGCCAACCAATATTAGTTAAATATGATAAAAGGACTTAATCATTATAATCTTAGGTCTGATGCTCAAACTATGGAGCAATTAAAAGAATTCTATGTCAGTATCGTTGGTCTAAGTTTGGGAAATAGGCCCCCTTTTGAGAGCAATGGTTATTGGTTATATGCTGGTGATAAAGACGTTCTCCATTTAAGTGAAACCAAGGGCAATGCAAAAAAACAACATCATGTGGATGCTACTTTTGATCACATGGCCTTTAGTGCAGTAGGATTAGATTTTTTTTCCAAAAAACTGAAAGACAATAATATTGATTTTTACTACCGAGAAGTTCCTGAAATAGGAACAAAACAAATTTTTTTTAAAGATATTGTTGGTAATGGCATTGAATTAATTTTTACGGAATCATAAATCCCAAGTATGAAAAAATTTAATATTTTCATAGGTTTTGATCAGAAAGAGTCGGTGGCTTATCACACCTTCTGCCAAACACTTATTCAGCACTCCTCAATGCCCCTTCAAATAACTCCCCTAGCCTTAAAGAATCTTAATCAATACTCTGAAGCCCATGATGATAGAAGTAATGACTTTGTTTATTCAAGATTCTTAACACCCTATTTAAATGATTTTAATGGCTGGGCTTTGTTCGCAGACGGAGATATGATTTGCCAGTCTGATATAAAGGAGCTATTTGATTTAAGGGATGATTCAAAAGCATTGATGGTTGTAAAGCATGACTATAAAACCAAGCAAGATAAAAAATACCTCGGTAACATAAATCAAAATTACCCAAGAAAAAATTGGTCAAGTGTTATTTTATGGAATTGTGAACATCCGAAGCATAAAATCTTAACTCCAGAATTTGTTAGATGCCAGTCAGGAAAATTTCTTCATAGATTTTCATGGCTTGATGATGATGACATTGGTGAAATACCAATTGAATGGAATTGGTTGGCTATCGAGTATGAAGATAATCCGAGCGCAAAACTTGTTCACTATACGCTCGGCACCCCTTGCTTTAAGGAATATAGGGATACAGCAATGTCGAGTCTGTGGATTGAGAATTATAATAAGTTAAATGATGGAATGGAGGACTAATGAAAAGCTATCGAAAAGAATTATGGTTTAATGCACCTGAAAGAATGCATTTTACAAATATCACTCCTGAGATTAGAGAATGCCTTAGCGAGAGTGGTGTTGAGGAAGGTTTTGTTCTTATAAATGCGATGCATATCACTGCCAGTGTGTTTATTAATGATGATGAGTCTGGTTTGCATCATGATTATAAGAAATGGTTAGAACATCTAGCACCTCATGAGCCAGTTAGTGGATATCGGCATAATGACACCGGAGAAGATAATGCGGATGCTCATATGAAACGTCAGGTTATGGGAAGGGAGGTAGTTGTGGCTATTACAAATGGCAAGCTAGATTTTGGGCCCTGGGAGCAAATTTTTTACGGCGAGTTTGATGGCCGCAGAAAAAAAAGAGTTTTGGTAAAAATTATTGGCGAATAATTTTTTATTGATGAATGGATATAAAAAATACCCTAAGGAAAGCTGAAGATTTATTTAAAAGAAAGGATTTTATTGAGTCCAAGAAGAATTTCCTTAAAATTTTAAAAAAAATACCAAATCATATATCATCTCTTAATAATTTGGGCTTCATAGAATTTAGTCTTGGAGACAAAGCTAAAGCGATATCTTATCTTAACAAATCAATTATTTTTTTTCCTAATCAGCCAAGTATTTTATGCAATTTAGCTATCATGCAATCAGAGGCTGGAGATTTAGAAGATGCTTTAAATAATTTAAGCAATGCAATAACCCTTGATCCAGAAAATGCCCTTTTTTTCTATAACAGAGCGAGGATTTTCTCCCAAAAAAATGAATTAAATAATGCTATCGAGGATTATATAAAATCAATTCAAATAGATAATCACTATGTTGATTCTTATCTAAATTTAGGTTTTCTATACAATAAAGTTGCTTATTATGATAAAGCAATTGAAGTTTTAGAAAATTTATTAGAATTTAACAATAATTCCAAAGAGGCATATTACAACTTAGGAGTGGCTTTTAGTAATAAGAAAAATTTTGTTAAGGCTGAAGAATTTTTTTTAAAATGTCTCTCTGTTGATCCTGATTATGATCTTGCTAGGTTTAATTTAGCCTGTAACTATCTCTCACAAGAGAATTTTAAAGATGGTTGGAAATTATATGATTCTCGATGGTGTAGGTTACAAAAGCACTATATTTCATTGGGCTTACCAGAAAGTAGGGATATTTTAAAAGACTCAAATGTTTTAATTTATGGAGAACAAGGAATTGGAGACCAAATTCTTTTTGCTTCCATAATACAAGAACTTAAACCGGAAAATGATTATACATTCGCAATTGATAAGCGTTTAGTGCCAATTTTTAAAAGATCTTTTCCTAAACATTCATTTATTGATATAAATAATATACCTAATCAGGCAAGTTACCAGTATCAGCTATCATTAGGTGATCTGGGCAAGCATTTGAGACAAAATAAAAAAGACTTTAAGGGCCAAAAAGATTTTTTAAAGCCTAATCAAATTCGAGTTGATCAATTTAAAGAAATCTTTTCACTTGAAAAAAAAGTTATATGTGGAATTTCATGGAAGAGTAATAATACAGAAGTTGGTCAAGACAAAAGCATGAATCTTTCTGATTTAGTGCCAATTTTAAATAAAAGAGATATAAAGTTTATTGATTTACAGTATGGCGACACCGAGCTAGAAAAGCATGCTTTAAAAGAAAGATTTAATATTGAAGTTTCCAAAATTGATTCTTTAGATAAGTTTTATGATCTTGATGGTTTAATTTCTCTTATAGCGTCTTGTGATTTTGTTCTTACAACAAGCAATGTAACAGCGCATCTTGCAGGATCAATTGGAAAAAAAACTTTTTTATTCGTTCCTGATAATATTGGCTCTATATGGTATTGGAGCAAAGGTGAAAAAAGTCTATGGTACCCATCTATTGATATCTTTAGAAAACCTAACAATCAATCCTGGTTAAGTTTTGTTGAGAAGGTAAATAAATTTATCTATAAGCATTTTGCTGCTTAAAAAACCCACTGTAAAATTAGTTTATGAGTAAATTAAATTTTGATCCTAATCAATTATCTCAAAAAGGGATTGAGTATCTAAACCAAGGTAATTTTATTGAATCAAAAAAAATTTTTGAAAAGTTGTTAAGTTCTTTTCCCAAAAATTTAGATTTGATTAATTTATTAGGTTTTGTAAATTTACAATTAAAGTTTTTCAACGAAGCAGTTAAGATTTATTCTGAATCATTAGCCTTAAATCCAAATCAAGTAGAGGCCCTATTTAATAGAGCTATTGCTAATAAAAATTTAAAAAATTTGCCTGACGCATTAAATGACTATGAAAAGATTACTGATTTAGCACCCAATTTAATTGATAGCTATATTAATAAATCTGCAATTTATGAAGATATGAATAAATTTTCTGAAGCAATTTCTGAGATAAATAAAGCAATAGACTTAGATAAAGAAAATTTTAAACTTTTTCAAAATAGAGGAAATTTATTTCAAGCTATATTCAATTATGAGCTAGCTAATAAAGATTTCAAAAAGGTACTTGAATTAAGCCCAAATAATATTGAGGGTCTTCAGAGTTATGCAAATAATTTAGGATATTTAAATAGTAATGATGATGAAGTAATTAATGCATATAAAATTGCCTTAAAGCTCGACCCAAACAATTCCCTAAGTTTGAAAAATTATGCTTCTCATTTGCTTTATTTAAAAAAATTTGATGAGGGATGGATTAATTTCGAAAAAGGTTGGAATTCTGATGAAAATAAATTCATACCAGACTTTGCCAAAGAAATTCCTATGCTTAAAAGTCTTAGTAAAGATAAAAAGATACTCATCTGGGGAGATCAAGGTATAGGCGACCAAATTATTTACTCAAGTTTATTAAATGATTTGCCATCAAAAAATAAAATAACGATTGCACTTGATGATCGATTAATTAAAATTTATGAAAACTCATTTTCTCATCTAAAATTTAAAGGCTTTAAGGAAATTTCAAATTCCAAAGAGTCATTTGATGCTCAAATGCCCCTTTTTTTTCTATGTAAGATTTACAGGAACTCATTAGAGGCTTTTAAAAAACAAAAACCCTTTTTAAATATTAACGTTAATAGGCAAAATGAATTTAAAGTTAAATTCGAAAATGAGAAAAAAAAGGTATGCGGATTATCTTGGAAAAGTAAAAATCCAAAAATTGGGTATGCAAAAAGTATTGATTTAATTGATTTAGCTGATCTTTTTAAAATAAAAGATATTGTTTTTTTTGATTTACAATACAATAGCGATACTCAGGAAATTGAAAAATTTCAACATAAAATTAATAATTCCCTTCGGCAGATAGATAATTTAGATAAGTTTAATGATATCGAGGGCTTATTGGCGTTTATTCAAACTATAGATTTTGTAATTACAACAAGTAATGTTACGGCTCACTTAGCAGGCTCAATCGGAAAAAAAACATATTTGTTAATTCCCTATGGACTTGGAAATATATGGTATTGGCATAATGAATCTAAAAGCCTTTGGTATCCATCCATAAAAATTTTTAAGCAAGACAAACCTCATGACTGGAGTGGGGCATTAAGAAAAGTTATAAGAGATATTTCTTAATTTTTAATAAATGTTTCTAGTTGCTCAATTAAATTTTTTTGGTGGGCTATCATCTCTTTAACAAGGTCACCTTGTGATAAAACGCCAAGAACTTCATCATCTTTTATAACAGGTAGGTGCCTAATTCTGTTTTCGGTCATTATTTGAAGTCCTTTTTCAAATGTGTCAGATGGCGATAATGTTAAAACTTTCTTTGTCATGATTTCACCAATGGTTGTTATTTTAGATGATCGACCTTTGAGAATGATTTCTCTCGCATAATCTCTCTCAGAGATAATTCCAACCATCTTGTCATTTTTTAAAACAACCAAGGCACCAATTTTATATTCTGCCATGATAATAAGAGCATCAACTACGGGTCTATCAGGATCTACTGAAATGAGATCTTTGTATTCTTTTTCTTGAAGAATTTGCAGTGTAGTTTTCATAATAAATAAAAATTTAAATAAAAAGCATAGCAAATTTATTTTTTTGTGCAAATAAATAAGATTAACTATTTTAGTAGCTGATAAAATAAGAATTATTTTTTTTAGTGAGGATTCAATGGCAGGGCACTCAAAATGGGCAAACATTCAGCATCGCAAGGGAAGACAAGATGCAAAAAGAGGCAAAATTTTTACCAAATTAATTAAAGAAATAACCGTTGCAGCTAGACTGGGTGGGGGAGAAATTAATTTCAATCCGAGATTGAGAGCCGCAGTGGCTGCTGCAAAAGAACAGAATATGCCCGCTGACAATATTTCAAGGGCCATAAAAAAAGGAACAGGAGAATTAGAGGGTGTTAATTACGAAGAAATTCGTTATGAAGGATACGGTATCAATGGAGCGGCCATCATTGTTGATTGTTTAACTGATAATAAACAAAGAGCCGTTGCCGAAGTAAGACATGCATTCAGTAAGAATGGAGGTAATTTAGGAACAGATGGATGCGTATCTTTTCTTTTTAAGCACGTAGGCTCAATTTTTTTTGCACCCGGAGCTAATCTGGACACTATTATGGAGAAGGCAATAGAACTTGGTGCTGACGATGTAATTAGCAATGATGATGGAAGTATAGAAATCATTACAAAACCCTCAGATTTTTTGAGTGTTAAGGAGGGATTTGATGAGGCCGCAATAAAATATGAGCTAGCTGAAGTTACAATGAAACCAGATACGGAGGTTGAGCTTAATGGTTCTGATGCAGAAAAGATGCAGAAGATTTTAGATGCATTAGACGATTTAGATGATGTTCAAGAGGTTTATTCAAATGTCGTTATTGAGGGATAAATATTAGTCATAATTTAAAAATATTGGGCATTGACCCTGGCTTAAGGATAACTGGCTTTGGAGTAATTCAGTTAAATGGAAATGATATGAGTTATGTCACAAGCGGTGTGATTAAAACCAGCTCACAAGATACAGATTTTTTTGATCGGCTTAAAGCAATTATTGATGGATTGCATGAAACAATAAAAAATTTTAAACCTGATTGTGTTTCAATAGAAAAAGTATTTGTAAATGTAAATCCACAATCAACTCTATTGTTGGGCCAGGCTAGGGGGGCGGCCTTATCAATTTCTGTGATGAATAAACTCCCCATTCATGAATACACAGCCCTTCAAATAAAAAAATCTGTTGTGGGTAATGGCCATGCTGATAAGTTACAAGTTCAATCCATGGTACAAAATATATTGAATTTACCTTCTCCTGCCTCTGAGGATTCATCTGATGCATTAGCAGCAGCAATTTGCCATGCTCATTCTTTTAAGTTCATGAGTAAAATAACAAATATAAATCGAATTAAAGGTGGAAGGTTAATATGATTGGACAAATCAAAGGAATTTTAATTAATAAAACCCCACCGAGAACTCTTGTTGATTGCAATGGCGTTGGTTATGAAATTGAGGTACCAATGTCCACTTTTTTTCAGCTCCCAAATTTAGGCGAGCCGATCACATTACTCACTTATTTTGTTGTTAGAGAGGATGCTCAACTTTTATATGGTTTTTTAACTCAACAAGAAAAAGAAATGTTTAAGCAGTTAATTAAGATCAATGGTGTTGGGCCAAAATTGGCATTATCAATTTTAAGTGGAGCAAGCGTTGACGAATTGGTAGAGGCTGCATTGAGTCATAATTCAAATGTGTTTGTTAATATTCCTGGCATTGGTAATAAGACTGCTGAAAGATTGGTGCTTGAGCTTAAAGATAAATGTGAGCACTTAGTTGGAGATCAGCCTAAAAATTCAGCTCCAAGGGAGATTGATGATATTCAAAACGCATTGATTAGTTTAGGATATAGTCCTAAAGATGCTTCAATCGCGGTAAAACAATTGCCTCGGGACGTATCTATCAATGAGGGGATTCGAGAGGCATTAAAAATTTTATCAAAAAAGATTTAAGACATGATTGAGTCAGACCGATTTGTAGATCCTAAGAATTCAGATGAAGCGGAGGAAAGCTTTGAGAGGGCCTTACGACCTAAATTTTTGGATGATTATGTCGGACAAAAAAAAATCCGTGAACAGTTAGAAATATTTATTGCTGCAGCTCAGAAAAGAAAAGATGCACTTGATCATGTTCTACTCTTCGGCCCACCAGGGTTAGGAAAAACAACACTAGCCCACATTATTTCTAACGAATTAAATGTCAATTTAAAAATGACTTCTGGCCCAGTCTTAGAGAAAGCAGGTGATCTTGCTGCAATCCTCTCAAACTTGGAAGAAAATGATGTTCTATTCATTGATGAAATTCATCGATTATCCCCTGTAATTGAGGAAATTTTATATCCTGCGATGGAGGATTATCGTTTGGATATTATGATTGGCGAAGGACCCTCAGCTCGGTCAGTGAAACTTGATTTACCGCCTTTTACATTAGTTGGCGCTACTACCAGGGCAGGAATGTTGACTAATCCATTAAGAGATCGTTTTGGAATTGTAGCAAGACTCGAGTTTTACACAGATGATGAATTGGCAAAAATTGTTAGCCGATCTGCAAAGCTTTTGGATGTATTGATTGATGATCAAGGGTCTGCTGAGATTGCTAAAAGGTCTAGAGGCACACCTCGTATTGTAAATAGACTGTTAAGGCGTGCAAGGGATTATGCGGATGTCAAAGCCAATGGGAAGATTAATCAGGCCATTGCGGAGGCAGCTTTAAGAATGTTAGATGTTGATGAAATTGGATTAGATCTAATGGATCGAAATTACCTATTGGCGATCATGGATAAATTTTCAGGTGGGCCTGTAGGACTGGATAATATTGCGGCCGCTCTTGGCGAGGAAAAAGAGACGATTGAGGATGTGATTGAGCCTTACTTAATTCAACAAGGGTACTTGATGAGAACACCTAGGGGGCGTGTAGCCACTCCAAAATCATATAGTCATTTTGGGATTAAATTGCCAAAGAGTAACGAAAGTTTATTTGATGATGCATGAATGGCTTGTCAGGATTTATTATGAAGACACGGATAGCGGTGGTGTGGTTTACCATTCCAATTACTTAAAATACATGGAAAGAGCTAGAACTGAGTGGTTAAGATCTTTGGGTATTGACCAAGTGGAATTGAAAAAAATATTTTCCGTTATGTTTGTTGTAAAAGAGTTAGCTATTAAATATCTGAAACCAGCTAAATTTGATGATGAAATTATTGTTCAAACCAAAGTGACTGACAATAATAATTGCAGTTTAAATTTAACCCAAAAAATTATAAGAAATAAAGAAGTTTTAACGGACTCGGTTGTTGAAATAGTTTGTATTAATGCTAACCTTTTCAAACCAACAAGAATTCCACAAGATGTAAAAAAAGTCATGGAGATTATATGAATATAGGTAGTGATTTATCTTTCTTTTCACTAATCATGGGTGCAAGCCTTCCAGTTCAATTGGTTATGTTGATCCTCATTGCAGCCTCGGTTGTTTCATGGAAATTTATCTATCTCAAGGTAAAAATTCTCAAAGAATCTGAGGAGAATACCAATGAGTTTGAAAAATTTTTTTGGTCTGGAGGTGATTTAAAGCGATTGTTTGAATCATTAGGGACAGGGCGTCGAACTTCAAATGGTTTAGCTGAAATCTTTAGAGCTGGATACAATGAATATCAGAGCCAAAAAGACCATGGCTCCATTGATAAAAAAAGTATTGAAAGTGTTAGGCGTGCCATGCAAGCCTCCTATAATCGTGAGCTGGATGTACTCGACAGACATTTACCCTTTTTGGCATCAGTAGGTTCAGTCAGTCCTTACATTGGCTTATTTGGAACAGTCTGGGGCATCATGAATGCTTTTATTGGATTGTCTAATGTTGCACAAGCCACCTTGGCACAAGTTGCTCCCGGTATTGCTGAAGCCCTCATTGCTACCGCCATTGGTCTGTTTGCAGCCATTCCTGCTGTGATTGCCTATAATCGTTTTGCTGCTAAGGTAGATCGACTCTCTCTAAGGTTTGAGAGTTTTATGGAGGAATTCATTAATATCATTGATCGAAAAGGTTAGGTTA
>Ga0255772_10004730_pt1 | contig 12769 bp, 23 predicted proteins | sample 071ome_34_FD_179970 | JGI IMG/M metagenome (GOLD analysis project Ga0255772, IMG submission 179970) | Coastal salt marsh microbial communities from the Groves Creek Marsh, Skidaway Island, Georgia - 071411BT metaG (version 2) | ecosystem: Environmental > Aquatic > Marine > Intertidal zone >...
TAACACATTTGTCAAGTAAATCGGGGTGACAGGATTCGAACCTGCGACCTAATGCTCCCAAAGCATCCGCGCTACCAAACTGCGCCACACCCCGTCAGCGAATCTCCACTGAATCAAGAAGTCTACGAGAAACTTTTCGTTCCTTGCGTTGTTCCTGCCACTGAAGATCAGCATCAGATAAAAGTGTATCATACTTTTTCTGATTCGTCAAACGTTTTTTGTATCCACCTTCAACAATCTCAACTAATGACATATCATTAGCAGTGATTCTCACCTGTCCATCACGATCAAGTGAAATACAAGTTTCGTTGGGACAGTGGCATCCGAAAATTTTATTCACTTGAGTTGATTCCAAGTGTATATTACAGGACTTACATCTAATTCTAGTCATAACAATAATTATTCTATTTTATATATGCTTGATGACGGGATCGAACCGCCGACCGCCTCGGTGTAAACGAGATGCTCTACCGCTGAGCTAATCAAGCAAGGCTCCCCCGCCAGGATTCGAACCTGGGACCAATCGATTAACAGTCGATGGCTCTACCGCTGAGCTACAGAGGAATGTTACTACGAACAGAGAGTACAGATTTTATCAAAAACTACAACCACATCATCATAGGTAGGATAAGGTGGGCATTCATAATCACCATTAACACCATCAGTAACACCACTAGAAATTACTGGGTGAAATCTACACTCATTCAAATGAGCATGATAGTTCTCCGTTAAGAGTTCTTTTGCTAACTTAAATGCCGTAAGTTTATCTTCTGGTGTCATATCTGTACTATCGTTTGTAGTATTTAGAGAACCTCAGTTCCCTAAAGCCCCCCATCGGATTTGAACCGATGACCGCTCGCTTACAAGGCGAGTGCTCTACCACTGAGCTAGAGAGGCATGGGACAATCTTACCATGAAAAGTACAGATTGTCAAGCGTCCCAGGCTGGACTCGAACCAGCGACCGACTGCTTAGAAGGCAGTTGCTCTATCCAACTGAGCTACTGAGACAAGGTGGGCAGGGAGGGATTTGAACCCCCGTAGGCAGAGCCAGTGGATTTACAGTCCACCTCCATTAACCACTCGGACACCTACCCGTAGTATGCCTGATAGTATTTAATAATTCCATCAGACCTCATATTACCTTGTGATACCCAGTCATGAGCACACTCAGTAATACTCTTCATACTATACACTGGTTCTCCGTTTTTGTCAAGTTGAGAACCAAACCTCTGAAGAAGAATGTTGTAGACCTTTTGCCTTAACTCCATTCGCTCATCAGTGTAGCGCCAATCATTGTCCATGTCAAGCCCAAATTAATTTTTTAGTGTAGTCATATGCGTATTGTTGACGGTATCCTTTGATACCCCATCCTAACCAATAGTAAGCAGCAACCATATATTGGTCAACTGTTTGACCAGGACCTTCAAATTCAGGAAGATACTTCTGGAAAGTATACTCGTTAATCATATATGCTGTCTGACCTTCAAGTGTAGAAGGATCATAACCATACTTCTTAGAAAACTTACCTAACCCCAGATAACGGTTCTTAGAGGTCCACTGAATGAGTCCGTAACCACCGCGAAGGCAACGATCGTAAGGAACTCTAGCACCTCCCTCACAAATATTGGGAGTGAAGTTACTTTCTGATTTAATGTTTCCCATGATCGTAGCAAGAGCATTGCGATCTGAGATTCTGGTTTTCTCTTGGAGTTTTTCGAGGACATATTTTTCATTGAAATTACATCCAGGACACTTCCAAGTTTTTTCTACCACTTCAATCGGAACTGCTTGCTCCTCATTGACAGTTACATCAACGGCAGGAGGATTCTTGATCTCGCTGATGCTTGGATAGGCACAAGCAGCAGGGATAGAAGTTGCCAGAGCTAGTGGCAGGATTTTTTTAAGCATAGAAATAACAGAATTCGACATCCACCAACGATTGAGAAATAGTTCAAAGGGATGGCACGGAGTATATATGCTAACACCATGACAGGGGGGTTGTCAAGCCCAAAATAAATACCTATAATAAGAAGGCATTCGATTTAACACCATGAAACTACATTCCTCCGACATCACGCGACTGATCGTTGCCTGTAAATGCTACCAGGACCAGACTGGTTCTGAATACATCTGGGATGAATATGAGCATTTGATAACCAAATTGAAATATTACGCAGAAGAAAATTGCGTTGACGAATAGATAGTGAATATATATGATCACTACAGTCGCTACTAATGTAATGTTTAAAGACTGGGGTAAAGGTGTAAACCCACCCGAAAGATTAACTGAAGAACGAGTTCAGGAGATGATTGATGACGCAATTCGCAAACACAACCGCAATGCTTCTATCATCAGTATGTGTGTCGGGTGGGTTGTCCTGGCTTTATTTGCTGAGGGTCTCCTCAGACTGATTGGAGTTATACCTCCTGTATTTCCATGGCTCAACATCACACTATAGAATGGTTAGGAGTAGTAACACTATTCCTTTTTGGGGTAACTATGATTATCCAAGGACATTTCATATATCACGGCAAGCATGGGTATAAACATTGCGAGCGTGAAAATAAAAAGTCCGAAGATACTCGCAGGCAAATAGAAAACCTATTGAAGGACAAATAATGGAACATCTGTTGGGGAAAGCACTCATCATAGTTGCTATTCCATTCGTGGTCGCTACACTTTACTTTGGTTCAAAGAAAGGAGACTACTATGAATCCGAACACTATAAGGGCAATGGCACCGCACACTAGACGGCGGTTTCATTTCGCAACATCATCATTCTCCAGAATGTTTGGAGTTGAAAAGGTTACCACAGAGATGATTGATTTCTGTGCTGGGTGGGCAGAGCAAACAATGCCAGCCCCACTCGAAGGGTTGAATGAAGTAGACATTTACTTTAGGAGACTATGGGACCTGAGATCACAGTACAACTAGGAATACTCTTCTTCATGTGTATGTTTGGAGTTTTTCTATTTCTAATTTCTATTCTATCAGATCAATGAGATTATTCGTTAGATATGTAATGGAGAATTCATGGACTCTTGGGTTCATGGCAACAACTCTAATTGCCGTACCTATCGCTGGTATATGGGCAATCCATAAATATGGATGGGAGCACTGGGAACCTTTTCATAGGAGCCACAAATGAATCCAATTATCTTAATCGGTTGTTTTACACCACTAGCAATTATTTTCATTGTGATGAAACTTGCTGTGTGGGCGGATGCTGTTAATGCTGAGACGGATTATGTCAGAAAAGAACCTTTACGAAAGCGAGGACCCTTCGTGGAGAATCCATATGCAGACGTTGATGAAAAGGAAGAGGAATATGGAAGTAAAACAGATTATCGATGATGCTCTATTTGAATATTACTCCGAGAAAGGTTTGGAGGTTCCACAGTGGAAAATGATAAAGGACCCCCAATGGTGGATCGATTATTTGAAAGAGCTAGGTCTTGACGAAAACAATCATTAAACAATGACCGAAGAAGAAAAAAAGATTTTCTACGAACAGTTACAAGAAAGAGTTCAAAGTCTAAGAATGGATCTTCTGTTTGAAGAACCATGTCCTTTGTATGAAGAGGATGAAGAATATGACTGGTGAAGTAGTCTGGAGTGTCATAATTCTTTTATCCTGTGGACTAGCATTCACACTATATTGTGTCGTCTATATATTACGATTAGCACATAAGGAGATGCGAGATGGGAGCACTGACGCCACCACCCAGGAAGAGTTGCTACACCTTCCGAGTAGTCGAGATCAACAGAGTAGTTGATGGTGACACAATTGATGTGACATTTGATCTTGGTTTTGATCTATATAAAAAAGAAAGAATTAGAGTAGCAGGAGTTGATACACCAGAGAAAAGAACTAGAAATCTTGAGGAGAAAGAGTTGGGTTACGATGCCACCAACTGGCTTAAGGATAAGCTTGAAGGTGCTATCAATGGCGACGATGATCTTGTTATCAGGACTGAGCTTGATGGTGGTGTGGGCAAATATGGGCGTCTTCTCGGGTGGCTCTATATCGGAGAATCAGAACTCTCCCTCAACGAACAAATGATTGAAGAAGGGTATGCTTGGGCATACGATGGTGGCACCAAGCAAAAGAACTTCGAAGAACTTAGGGAGATCCGTAGAGCTAAGGGAACATTAATTTAACTAAATACAGATAGTGTTTAGATCTCAATTTATGAAAAAAGCAGCATTGCTTTTTGGTATGGTTCTGATGGCGGCACCAGCAAATGCCGATCTTATTACTAAACATTCGACTAGCGTTCAGTTGACTGTTGATGCTGCTGCTTCTCAGGCAACTCGTCTAGGTTCATCCTATTCTGTAAGTGGTTCTAATGTATCTGCTACTCTTGGGGGTCTTACTGCTCCTGCTTCGGCAACTGATGCGGCAACTATGAACGCTGGGACATACACCCAGACAACAGCAGGTAGTGCCTTTTCCTTCACGGAAACCTTCAACCAAGGAGACGCAATCCCAACAGGAACGACCGTTTCTAGCGGTGTGGTTGGAACCTTACCCGCATTTGGAAGTGTCACAACCACTGCTGGTGGCGTGGCTGGTTCTCTCGCTGGTACTATCGATTCTGCTGGCACAATGTCGATAACTGCTGGTGGTGCTGGCACCTCAGCAACAGGACAATTCGTTGCTGAAATTACCGTTAAATAATAATGTCTAATTTAAGAGAAGCAATCGGTCTCGGATTGATTCTTGGTGCTTTACATGGGGCTGCTCAGGCAGTCCCTGTAGTCCCTAACTTTACACAGGGCTCCATGACATCACATACCGAGACGACACAAAAAATTACAGAGACCATCAACTCGATGGACTATAACACTGGATATCAATATTCAGCATCTGGGAGTGGAATCACTGTCAATGGCACTCTTTCGCCAGGGACAGGAGCAACTAATGTAACTATAGATGGAGTGACATCATCATGGACTGGAATAACAAGCAAACCAAACTTCACGCAATCAACACCAGGCGCGGCATTTCAATTCACAGAAACTTATCGTGGTCCTGGTTTAAGCAATCAAACAATCATTCAAAGAGAAACGGAAGTAAAATCAATCACAGATACCACAAGTATCTTTACACAGTAATCTTAAGTGTCGTTTCCACCCTACCCACACAAAGAGTTCTTGCTGAGACTGTTGGCGGCGTTAGCGCCACTGCTGCTCCTGTTGCTAATTCCTCTGGTTCAGTCACCAACCAAGCCATCCAAGTCCTCCAAGGTCCTTACATCACCAACACCTACGGTGGTGGAATTCAGTGCCAAGGACCAACCTTAAACTTCACCCCATATGTAACTGGTAGTGCTTCAGCACAGAGACCTTGGGAACCATATTATAATGATCCTGTCTACGATATGAGGGATCTCAATGAAGATGGGTCTCTAGATAATCCTGGCGATATTTTATATACTGTACCTACCAGGACTGGTCAAAAAGATAACTACAACTTAGGTGTAGGTTTCTCTGCTACATGGTCTCGTCCTCTTGATAAGAAACTACAGGATCAATGTAAAGAAGCAGCTGCTGCTAACATCGAACTGATGAAGCAAACAACTGCTAATAAGAGATTAGATTTTGAGATTGCCAGACTAAAGAACTGTGGTGATCTAATGAAGCAGGGTATCTACTTCCACCCAAAGTCTCCATATTATAAAGTGTGTGCTGATGTGGTTGTGACAAATCCTGGTGGTGTTATTCCACAACATGTTCATTCTATCCCTTCGGTTTCAGCACCTTCTTCAGTGCCCGAATCGCCTGAGTCCTCTCGCGCTGAAGATCTCGGCGCTCCACTACAGACAGGACTGGATCAGCCTTCCCCCTGATCTTGGCAATCTTTTTCATTACTTTCTTGACCGTTGGTTTGATAACCTTTAGTAGGATATCTGCCAGCGGTTTTGCCATAAGTGCTGATGCTGTTGCCACTACAGCAATACCACCAGTAGTTACAACAGATCCAGCACTAGGAAGACCAGCAATGATCTGCTCTGGTATAGGCACAGGTTCTGTGATCTGAATACACTGATTACCAATCAACTGGTACTCAGTAACTTTCTTTCTGAACCCCTCAATGTATGTGCCGACAGGTTCCTTTGCCTGCTGTGCTGGTGTGGGGCAGTCCACCTTAGCAGTAGCAGCGGGAGTTTTAGGTATCGGTAGATCGGGTGCTTCGGGAGCTTTAGGTTGCCTTGTATCTACCTCTGGACGCTGGGTAGGTAACTTCTGATTAGGTTCAAATGTGGGTGGATTGAATGACGGAACTTGCCCATCACAGAACACCATGTTACCTCGTGGATCTACCTCCCTAAGGTCATCAGTCTCTCGTGTTTCAACACACCCAGGCATGTCCACCACAGGAAATCCCATGTTTACCGTGACTGGTATGGGGTATCCTGTGAAGACTTCTGGGACATTGGAGTCAAAAATATTAACCTCAGGGATAGAAGTTCCCCGAATGTTTATTGGTTTAATCTCCATCAGTAAATAATCCTACAAATCCACTCCAAAGATGAAAGAAGAAAACATATAAAAAGAATTTTTCTTCAGCATCTCTGCTCTTCTTTCTGCGTGTTGTTGTCATGATTCATATCAGCAATCGTTAAATGCGGATCCAACTTTAGATCCAAGATCAGAACCGACTCTCTGACCCAATAAGGTTGCCCATCCAGCAGCCAACCATCCTATATATGGAATTCCAACAACTGCGGGAGCAATAGCACCAGCAGCAATACTAGTTCCTGCCATGGCACCTTGCGATCGTGCTCCAGCGTCCGCGATCAAACACTCTACTTCTTTCGCAGACTTTCCCTCGGCGTCTACGCCACCTCCTAAGTTTCTAGCACCATCCATCGTGTATTGATCGCGGCGATATTCTCCACGATACTCACTGCCACCAAAAAGACCCCTCTTATCTTTAGCATGTTGTAAAGATTTTTCGGATTCTAAAACTCTGGGATCATTCGCCCTATACTGGATGCGATAACCATCCTTAGTAGCCTCAATTTGATAAGATGAATATTCTCCTTTAGGAAAATTAATCGCAGGATATTGAGGTCTCGAAATATAACTAATTAAATGTCCCAGCACACCGATGTGGGCAATACCCACGCCAATAGCAGTCCATTTAATTATTCTATTCATTGAAATGGCAGGGCAGGACCTGTAGTTGTTGGCAGAGCTGGTCCAGTAGAACCAGGAAGTTTTGGCATAGCACCACTGATCATACCAGGGAGTGCTTCAGTTACAGATGATGTAACCTGTTTGATTGCTGCTTCTTTGGCACTCTCAATGAGAGCATCTTTGTTGAGTAGCACATATGCGCTACCACCAATAAGGGCAGCAGATGTGAGACCAGACAGAAGGGCGATGACGTTGATTAGTTTTTGCATTTTAAACCTCTGGATATAACTTCTGAATTTCTTTATCTAATTCAAGAAGTTCTGAATAATACTCACATGGATATTCCATTGTAATAGAATTTTCATACATCAACATATCAGTGCGGCAATAACCACCACCGATTTCCATATGACCAATAATAAACATAGTTACTAATAACATTGATCTATACCGTAGGCATTACAGGTGGCTCACCGTCCTTCTTAGGTGCGGTGGCAATTTGAATAGGTGCTTGTTCGATACGAATAGTCTGAGCAGGTGCTGTCTGTGCTGCTGCGGCAATCAGTTTCTCTAGATCTGCCTTGGAGACACCACCGCCACCCATCTTCATTGTTCCATCACCAGACTTCTTCGCCGTCTGGACCCCGAACGTAGCTAAAACGCCAGTGAAGACCGATGCGATGAAAGTAGGATCAAGTTTCTGCTCAGGGATTCCAAGGGCAGCAGGCAACTTAATGTATGCGAGGGTAAGAATACCACCAGACCAGATAAGAATACCAAGTCTAACCATTGTGCTGATCGCTTCTAACTGACCTTCATGATCAGTAGCAGCTTCCCTTAGTTTAGAGAAGGGACCTTTCTTCTTTTCTTCCTCTTTAGGAGTTTCTTTTACTTCTTCGGGCATGATGAGCCATAATTAGGCTCTTCTATTTATAGTTTACTTAATATATTTGTTTTCCTTCAACCATTTTTCGGTCAATGGCGTGGGTTTATAAACTTCCCACATGTTACCAGCAGCACAAGCAGCGAGTGCTTTAGCAGTCATGCCCTGAGTCATACCAGCCCATTTTGCTTCTGCTTCCCAGGGCACAGCAGACTTGGGATAAGTTTTCTCTACAATATCTCTCCAGACTTGAGGAACATCCTCCTCTGGTTTGATGATAGCAATCATAGAATTCTTAATAGAACCTGCCATACAATCTTGTGCTGCATGCCAACCTTCATGACGCATCACAGTCATGAGGACATTAGGACGATGCATAAATCTTTCATTCAGAAAGAAGTTATTGCTTACAGTATGGTATACACCACGATGTCCAGGAGGGAAATACTTTTCATCTCCTAGAAAAACCATAACTCCGACCTTATTAAGGGATACCAACATTGAGTTAAACTCTTCACCAACAAACTCAAAATTGCTATCAGGATAATTCTTTTTAATATCTTCGATACTGTTGATTCTTCGTACATTATCGGTACATTCTCTGAGGATCATGCACCCTGTAGCATCCATTGTATAGTAACCTACTTTAGGTTTTGCCTGTAATGACAATGGAAATGCCAAGTTGGCAATAAATGCCAACGAAAGTAAAAATTGGTGTTTCATAGTTCTTTATTAAACATTTGGATGTAATACTCAGCGTCAACTACTACCAAGGGTTTTTTGCCATTCTTTTTAATAACGACGATTGGTTCATAGTCACCACTGTTCGCTTTCGCTTGCTCATATGAATCCCAAATGTTTAATTTTTCTACATTCTTACATTCAATACTATGAGGAAACTTCTGACGAGCAGCTCTTGCCATGATGAGATCTTCTCCACCAGCGCCCATGCTACGAGATTCAATATCTTCAGGATGAATACTTAAACATTCTATAAGTTTTTCTCGCACCCATTGTTGTAATCTTCTACCTTTTGCTTTGGCAGATTGCGCTTTCATAAAAAAATACCCCCATCACTGGAGGTATTTATAGATTACATTAATGGGTCATCCCACGGGTCTGGAAGTTGTCCTCCCAATCCTTTCTCATTGCTCCCAGAGCCCATGCGTCCGTCAGTTTGCTCGGACCTTCTTTCAACAACTGAATTTGAAATGCCGATAGACCAGCCTTCCTCTCCAAATAATCCCTCTTCCACGACCTCTGCTTTATGTGCTCGTTGCTCATCTTCCTTGTCCCAAATGTCCCCCATGTGTTTTACTTGTCTGTCGATGGATGCCATCTCCATCTCAACTTTACCATCAACCCAGTGTTTCCACAACCATTCTATGATGCCAAGGGCGAGATGGTTGAATGGAAACTTTTGTCCAAACGCCCATCTCTTACCCTTGGTATACCAGTTATCTTCACCACCCCAGTGGTGTTCAAACTTATAGTTGAAATCCTGCGAAGGTGTTTGCTTTGACATCTTGTTTAATACCACCAACTACATATGATTCTACCTCAGTTTCTTGAGGAGCAACCTGAAGACCCTTAGAAGAAATCCAGTGCTCAGTCCAGGGCAGAGGATTATTCTTAGCAGCAACATCGTAGATTGGTTTCAGTCCAATCGCCTTCATGCGACGGTTAGCAACCCACTCAACATACTGATTGAGGAGTTTAGCATTGAGACCGATCATCGAACCATCCTTGAACAGATAGTCTGCCCAGGTACGCTCTTCATTTACTGCTGATTCGAACGCTTGGTAGACCCACTCTCGTTCTTCTTCAGCGATTTTAACCATGTCTGGGTCATCTCCTTCGCGCCATTTATTGATAATGTTTTGCGTAAGAACAAGATGTTGGTTTTCATCTCTTGCGATGAGAGAGATAATTTTAGCGGATCCCTCCATAACCTTAAGCTCTCCAAAAGCAAATGAGCAGGCGAACGAGACATAGAATCTGATTCCTTCGAGGATGTTGACATTCATTACGGCGCGATACAACTTACGCTTGAGTTCGTAAAGATCTCCCTGAGCAGCAGGTACACCCTCAAGGGCATGTTCCCATTGCTTACCACTACCATAAGTTTGAGCATGGTTAATGAAATCATTATAGGCAGAGGTTACTGTCTCAGCGCGTGATAGAATCATAGCGTCGTCAAGAATAGTGTCAAGGACTTCGCTAGGATCCGAGTAAACATTCTTAATAATGTGAGTGTAGGAGCGACTGTGAATCATCTCCATGAATCCCCACACTTCCATACATGCTTCCAACTCAGGCAGTGAGCAGTATGGAATAAATGCCATGCCAGGGGCACGACCTTGTACAGAATCAAGCATAATCTGATACTTCAGGTTAGAAGTAAAGATGTGCTTCTGCTCAGGACGAAGAGTTTGATAGTCTGCGCGATCCTTTTGGAGGGAAACCTCTTCAGGTCTCCAGAAATATCCCAGTTGTGTTTGAGTCAGTTTATCAAATACTGGGTACTTATAAGAATCGTAACGCTGAATACCAAGAGGAGCACCAAAAAACATTGGTTGCTTCTTGGTATTAACTTTCTGTTTGTTAAAAACCGTCATGCCTTTAACGGCACTGTCTGTACTTAATTTAAATTGAGCAGCTGTCACAGACTTCTTCCTCCTTAGATGAACTTAAAATGCTGTTTACTAAATCTTCCAGTGATTTCTTTTTATCCTCCTGATATTCATCAGTTTTGATATCATATGTATTCTGATAATAAGAAGTCTTCCAACCGTACTTGAAAGTATTCAGGAAGTCTCTCGCCATGACTGACACTGGAACTTCATTATCAGGATAGTTCTCAGGATTATAACTCCAGTTACCAGAGATTGCCTGGTCAAAGAACTTTTGCATCACAGCAACAATATTGATATAACCAGTATTGTCAGGCATGTCCCAAAGAAGAGTGTAATTGTTCTTAAGAGTTTGGTACTGAGGTACAATTTGCTTAAGGACACCCTTCTTCGATTTCTTAATGGACAGGTATGCTCTAGGAGGTTCGATTCCATTAGTTGCGTTTGACACAACGGAACTGCTCTCTGAAGGCATCTGTGCGGACAGTGTGCTGTGTCGGAGACCGTGCTCCAAGATAGATGCTCTAAGAGATTCCCAATCATAGAAGTATGCGTTTGCTACAAGTTCGTCAACATCCTTCTTGTATGTATCAATCGGTAGAATGCCATCAGAATACTTAGTGCGATTAAAGTATTCACAGGCACCCTTCTCTTTAGCAACCTGATTAGAAGATTTCAGAAGGAAATACTGAAATGCTTCAGTCAGTTTATGTACTTCAGTTAGAGCATATGGATCACTGTACTTAGCGCCGATTCTAGCGAGGTAATGTGCCAGACCGATGAAACCAATACCAAGAGATCTCCTCGCCTTTGTAGACCGTTCTGCGGCGGTTACAGGGTATTTTTGATAATCAATCAATTCCTCAAGACCGCGAACAGAAAGATCACAGAGTTCTTCCAGTTCAGAAAGTTTATGAATCTTACCCACATTGATAGCAGAGAGAATACACAGAGCAATCTCACCATCAGGATCATCGATATGCTGAAGTGGTTTGGTGGGAAGGGTAATCTCCTGACAGAGGTTACTCATCCAAACTTTATCCTTGAACGAGGAGTGCTCATTACAGTGGTCAATGTTCATGATATAAACACGACCAGTCTCTGCTCTCTCCTTCAGGAGGTCCAGAATGAGTTCTTGAGCTCGGACAGTCTTTCTTGGAATAGACTGATCTCGTTCATAAACCAAATAAAGCTCGTCAAATCCAGCAAGACCAAAAGCATCAGACAGACCAGGAACATCGTGGGGAGAGAAGAGTGAGATCTCTTCATCTTTGATGAATCGTTCATAGAATAGTTTGCTGATTTGAATAGAGTAATCTAATTTACGAACACGGTTGTCCTCAGTACCTTTGTTGTTCTTAAGAACAATAATATCTTCTATTTCTTTGTGCCAGATCGGGAAGTGTACAGTCGCTGATCCACCTCGGATGCCATTTTGTGTGCAGCAACGGACAGTTGCTTCAAACTTTTTGAGGAAAGGGATAACGCCTGTGTGCGCCACTTCTCCGCCTCGGATTTTACTGTTGATTGAACGGATTCTACCTGCGTTGATACCGATTCCCGCCCTTTGTGCAACATATCTGCCAATAGCCATATCGCTACTAAAGATACTATCGAGGGTGTCATCGCTGTCAATAAGCACACAGCTAGCAAATTGTCGAAGTGGAGTTCGCACTCCCGCCAGGATAGGTGTGGGAACATTGATTTTGTGCTTTGAGATTGCGTTGTAGTATCTCTGGACATAATCGAGTCTAGTTTCTTTTGGGTATTCTGCGAAGATTGTCGCCGCAACTAAAATGTATGCGTACTGTGGTGTTTCGTAGATTGTCGATGAGCTTCTATCCTGTACCAAATACTTATCAACGACCTGGCGTAGACCAGCATAAGTGAATAGGTAGTCACGATGATGATCAATAAACGAATTAATTCTATTCCATTCTTCCTGAGAATATTTATTAAAGAGTTCCTTGTCATAAATTCCTTTCTCAGCACCCTCAGCAAGATGACTGTTCAAATCAGGAAATCCATGCTTCCAATCAGGACCAAAGACCTGCTTGTAAAGACCAAACAGAAGCAGTCGTGCTGCCACAAATTGATAGTTGGGA
>Ga0255772_10004732_pt1 | contig 12767 bp, 8 predicted proteins | sample 071ome_34_FD_179970 | JGI IMG/M metagenome (GOLD analysis project Ga0255772, IMG submission 179970) | Coastal salt marsh microbial communities from the Groves Creek Marsh, Skidaway Island, Georgia - 071411BT metaG (version 2) | ecosystem: Environmental > Aquatic > Marine > Intertidal zone > Salt...
GTATAAAACGGCGATTAATCCAGCTAAGGCATATGAAATATATAAGGCAGGGAATAGTATGACTGGATTGTCTACATTAGTGAATAAATTTAAATTTAAATTTGCGTTATTAGAACATCAGAAAGAAGTGTCTACGTATATATTATAATATACTATATGATTTGTGAATGGAGTATATTATTAATATATATTACTATTTTTAAGAATAATATATTGAAATGTATTAAATTATATTTTATTCTATAATTACTATAATATAGAATAAATTATAATGGTTCCACAAACATTACAATTAAATAGAAGTCAAACAGCTAATATGTTTATTTATTTATTAGAATCTGATAATGTAGGAATAAAAATAGCGTTTGTATTAATTGTAATGGTAATGTTTATGATTATTTTTAGATTAAGTTTACTTATTATAGGATATATTTTTGAAGTTGATGGAGATCAATATGTATTCAAAGGTTTAAAAAATGCAAATAAAAAAGTGACTATAAGTCAAGATCCAAATTTACCAAACAATGTTATTATAAAACGTTCAAATAATGAATCGGAAGGTATTGAATTTACATGGTCAGTATGGTTATTTTTAAATAATACATATTTAGACGGATTAGATGAAGGTAATAAAAGATATTTACATGTATTTCATAAAGGTTCTATAAATAAAAATGAGGATGGTAGATTTTATCCAAATAATTGTCCGGGTGTATATTTAGATAGTATGACAAATAAAATGTATATTTATATGAATACATTCAATAATATAGAACAAAAATTTGAAATAGAAAATCTACCCACTAATAAATGGTTTCATCTCTCCATAGTTGTAGAACATGATGTTATAGATGTATATATAAATGGATTTGTTATGAAAAGGATATCAATGAAGGGTGTAAATGTTATAAAACAAAATTATGATAATATATATATAAATCATAATGGAGGGTTTAATGGTATGTTGTCTAACTTATTGTATTATGACCATGCGATAACTATATCAGAAATAAATTCAATTATAAAGAATGGTCCTAATCTAAAAATGGACGAAAAAATGATTAATAAGACATTCCCTAAATATCTCTCACAAAATTGGTTTTTAAATAATAAGTCATCATAATAGTAATAATATTGATAATGATAATGATAATGATAATAATATAAAAATACAATATATTTAATATTATTATTATTTAGATATAGATATGGTATATAGACAAAAGAAGTTAATATAAAATTGATTATATAAATATATAAATATATACTATATTATATAAAATAGTATGAATATAGATACACTATTGAATAAGTATATCGGTTTAGATAGTGATATACGTAAGAATAGTGAATTGGAAGTTCGTTTTAATACGAGTAATTCATCACATTTTAAAGTAAATAGAAATGAATACGAACAAGTATTGAAACGATTAAAATCAATCGGATATGTATTCACAGATTCATATCATATTTTAAAAATCATGGCTGATAAAAGTGATACTGATATAAATCAAAATATGAAAATGGAATTACATAATATAAATACAATACAAGCATTTTGTAAGGAAAAAGAAAATTTAAATATAGATCAGTATAAAAAATATATTCGATATAATTATAAAAATAAGAAAAATGTAAATGATTTAAATAATTTAATATATGTAAATAAAGATTTTGATTTTAATGTAACATTATCTACGGATATAGTTATAAATCATGAAGATTATGAAAATACTATTACAGATAAAGATAATACTAAAAATAATGTAATTCATTCTGAGATTAAAAAATGGACAGAACATTTTAAAAATAATCAAACAACAGGTAATGATGGTAAAATAAATTATGGTTCATTTTCAAATAAGAAATATAGGTATTTAAATAGAATAAGTGGAAGTCATTTATCTACATTAAAAAATGTTAAAATAGATATGAGTATAGTTGAAACATATCATGATAATAGTTTATTTGACAAGTCTACATTAAATAAAACACAAAGTGATAGAAATCAAACAAATACTATATCATATGAAATAGAGATTGAATATGTAAACAATGAAAGTAAAGACAAAATTAATTTATATCAAGAATCAAAATATATAAAATATGTTATTAATGCAATATTATGTGGAATTCAAAATACAAATTATCCTATATCATATGATAAAATAGAAGAAGTAAGAGATTCATATTTACGAATTGTATTAAATGAAAATGAATATAAAAAATATACAGATTTATTAAATAAAAATAAAACGACATATGGTAAATATAGAAGAAATATAAAATATACAAATTATTTTATAGGACCTTCGTCTGTTTCGTTGGAAAAAAAACATTTTGAAAATAACACAAATAATGATATAAATGATAATGTATTAGAACAGAATGTATCAGAAACAAAAAGGAATGTAATTAATGATAGAATATCAAATAATGTATCTATTTATAATTATTATACAATAACAGATAAAGCGGATGGATTACGTAAATTATTATTCATATATCATGTAAAAGATAAAAATCAGAAATATACAAATAGATATGAGTTATATTATATAACAACCTCATTAAGAATAGAATATACAGGAATAACATTAAATGTAAAAGACATTAATGTAAATTATCAAATAAAGGAACTTGGAAATACAATAATTGATGGTGAATATATAGAAATGGATAAAGAAAATAATAGAATAGATTTATATAAATCATTTGATATATATTTTGTAAATAATAAAGATATAAGACAACATAATTTCATAAAATTAAATGATACAATAGACAAAGATAAAAAAGGTAGATATGAGTTATTAAATGAAGTTATAAAATCAATAAATGAAGTAAAAATTCAGATAAAACCCTTTTATATGTTGTTTGTAGATGAAAACAATGATGTAAAAGATAGTGTAAAAAATCAACATATAAAAAAACAAGTCATAAAATTAGATTCAGAAATGAAGAATTTTGTATATAATACAGATGGTTTTATTTTCACACCTGCTTTTGAATCTATACCGGATACAATAAAATTTAAAAAAACATGGAATAAATCATTAAAATGGAAACCACCTGAATATAATACAATTGATTTTCTTGTTAGAGAAGCATCATCAAAAATACATTCTAAAATAATGAATAATTCAAATATATCATATAGACAGTATTATTTATATGTAGGTGGAAAAAATCATATGAACATGTCATCGTTTGAAAAAATAGCAAATATATCTAATCAAAATACAAGTTTATATTCAGAACAAAATAATAATTATACTAATATTCTATTTAAACCTGAAAATTATGCAACACCTGAATCACATATATATAATGGAATAATAGACGAAGATGGAAATATATATACAGAAGAGACACATGAAAGAATAGAAGATGATAGTATTATAGAATGTAGATATGATATGAATGGTGAAGATGGATTTAAATGGGTTCCAATACGTATAAGACATGATAAGACATATGAATATAGAATAAATAAATCTAATTTTGGAAACGATATTAAAACAGCAACAAACGTATGGAATACAATACATGAACCAATTAGTTTAAAATTATTAAAAGATCCTTCGAAGATATTGAAATCTTTAAATATAGAAACAGATAATGATTATAATCATTTATATTATAATCGTTCAAAAAATAAAATAATAAAAACAAATGAATTACGTAAATTTCATAATTTTGTAAAGAATATATTAATAAAAAAAGTAACAGATAATATTAGAAATAATTCACAAGATAAGAATAATATAAAATTACTGGATTTTGCGGTTGGTAAAGCAGGTGATTTAGAAAAATGGAAAAATAGTGGTATAAAATTTGTATTAGGTATAGATTTATATGAAGATAATATACATAATAAATATGATGGAGCATATAAAAGATATTTGGATAATATTATAAATAAAAAAAAGAGATATAATAATGATAATAAAATATTAGATTGTTTATTTGTTCAGGGAGATTCAAGTATTAAAATTTTATCCAATAATATAAATATATCAAACAAGGCAATAGATAATAAAATTTTAGAATATATATTACATGATACAAATAATGATCAACTATTAAGTCAAAATATGAATATAAATAATATAGATGATAAACTATTAAAATATGTATATGATAAATATAGTAAGTATAAGAATAGTAAATTTAATATTATATCAATACAATTTGCATTACATTATTTCTTTGAAACAAAGGAAAAATTGAATAATCTTTTAGATAATATTGATAATCATATTCAACTTGGAGGATATTTTATAGGAACAGGATACAATGGGGGAAGAATATATAATAAATTTAAAGAATTATCATCAAATGTATTATATAAACCAGAAAATAAAAAGGATGATGAAAATATATACTGGAAGATAGAAAAGGAATATGAAGAAACATCTGAATTGGATGATTTATTTATAAATAATAGAATAAATGGAAAATCTATGAATGAAAATAATGTAAAGAATATTGATAATTGTTTTGGTTTATCTATTCAAGTTTATCAGGATTCTATAAATCAAACATTAAAAGAGTATTTAATTCATTTCAAATATTTAGATGAAATAATGAAATCACGTGGATATAAAAAGGTATATATAGATAATTTAAATAGTTTAAATGGAGGAACATCATTAGAAACTAAAAATATACCAATAGAAGAACGTATAAATATTGAAAGTGAGATAAATTATAATTTTAAATATTTTAAAAATGAAATTATAAAAAATATGAATATAGATATAAAAAATGTGGATAAAGATTACCGATATATTATAAATGAAATACAAAATAAAAATAAAGATAAGAAAATGAATAAGTCATATTTAAATGAATTTTTAGATAATAGTAAAAAGGTTCAAGATATAAATATACAAAAAAATATTGACGATCAAGTAGAGATTTCTAATTATAATGACTTTTTCATATATAAAAAAATAAGAAATATATCGAATGATAATAATATAAATAATAATAATACACTTATTAGTGAAAAGAATATTATTAGTTCAGATGAAAAAGACAAACGTATAAATAATAAACTAGAACAAATACAAGATGCTGGAGAACGTTTAAATAAAAATAATTTATCTGAAATTTATAATGAGAAACGTTGGGAATCTTGTTTAAAATTTATAGAGAAAAAATCATCTTTCAATGCAACTCATTTTAAAACACATATTGAAGATATATTAAATACAAATACTAATACAAATACTAATACTAATATTAATATAAAAGATGTAGATATTTATAAATCGTATATACAAACTGAAAATTATAAAAAATCAATTGGAGATAATAGTATTAAAAGCAATAAAAAATATAAATCACATCCATTAATACAACAATTAATTAAATTAGAAAAAATAAGAACGAAAACAAAGAAAACAATTAAAATATCATCTACAATAAAGTCATATTTAGATTTTGGATGTGGTAATGGTGAACTTATAATGAATATAAAAGAACAATTAGATATAAAAAATATATATGGTGCGGATATAAAGAAATATAATGGAATAGAAGAAAATAAAATACAATTTTTGAATGTAAAGAATTTAATAGTTGATAAAATAAATAATACGGAAATAGATTTAACAGATTCGACAAAAATAAATGAATTAATAGATGAAATAATAAAGGGAATTGATAAAGAAACGAATAATACAAGATTTGATTTAATTACATTATATATGGTATTACATCATATATCAGATAAATATTTAAATATTATATTAAAAGTATTAACAGAATTATTATCAGAAAATGGACGTATTGTATTAAAAGAACATGATAGTCCATCCGTTGAATCTGATTCTGAATCAGATAATGATAAGGTATTATTTAAAAAAATAATAGATTCAGTCCATGATGTATATGATTATGCGATAGATAATAATGATTTACATTGGGATAATATAGATGATAAATTGGAATATGTTAGTGAATATAGATCTAGAAATGAATGGGAAAAAATGATGACTTCCAATAATTTATATAAGGTAGAAATAAATAATAGTAATAATATAGATAAAATAAATATTAATCCACAAAGAATATTTAATGATATATATGTAAAAATACCTAAATAGAATAGTAGAATATGAATAGATAAATGAAATTATATTATGAATTATTTAATACCACAATATATGCAACAATTTGATATCAATAATATAGATATAAAATATTATCAAGATAATCATGAAAATAATCATGAAACATATATTAATAAAACTTTTTTTATGTATTTAAAGAAATTAAAACATATTATTCATAAAAAACAAGATTTATGGAATACATATAAAATGTATATGAATACATATGAATATATACATACATCTTATTATGGAAAATTATATATAAGTAGATTGATACCGGTGTCAAGATCTTTTTATAAATTAGTGGAATTAAATCATATATATAACTTTTTAGATAATATACATGGAAAAAAATATGATAAAATACGTTCATTACATATAGCAGAGGGTCCAGGTGGATTTATTCAATCTATGAAATATTTAAGAAAAAAACAAAAATCGTATTATAATGGAAAAATAGATATAATACAGGATTTACATATAGGAATGACTTTGATTTCAAATGATACATCTGTTCCTACATGGAATAAATTAAAAGATATATATGATAATGATAAAACAATAGTTTTAGATAATGGACCTAATAATAATGGTGATTTATTTGATATAAAGAATTTTGAACATATGTATAAAAAATATGGTTCTAGTATGAATGTAATAACAGCTGATGGTGGATTTGATTTTTCTAGAAATTATGATAATCAAGAACAAAATATGTTAAAATTATTATATGTACAGATGTTATATGCGTTAGTATGTCAAAAGAAACATGGTGATTTTATTATGAAGGTTTTTGATATTTCTAATTATGCTACTTGTGAATTAATATATATATTAAATTCTTTTTATCACAAAATATATATAACAAAGCCAGTTACAAGTAGACCAGGAAATTCTGAAAAGTATATAGTATGTAAAAATTTTAAACATATAAATAATATTGGTAATTATTATAAGAATTTTCATAAATGTATTCGTGAAATTACATCTAATAAATTATATATAAAACGACTTTTAAAAATAGAATTACCATTACTATTTATAAAAACACTAGAAAATATAAATAGTATAATAGGACAACAACAAATTGAAAATATTAATGCAACCTTAATATTAATTGATAATGATATTAAAGTGAATGAAAATTTATTACAGATAAAAAAAAATAATATATATAAATGTATTCAATGGTGTAAAATATATGATATTCCAACATATCCTTTACATAAAATAAAAATACCTAATGTAAAAATTATTCATGATCATTATCAATATAATTTTAAGAATAATCGAACACATGATAATGATAATGATAATGATAATGATAATGATAATGATAATGATAATGATAATGATAATGAACTACATATTGAAATAAATACCAATATTGTATAGTGTATGAATTTAAAATAATATAATATAATAATAAGTATATTAGAGTGTATAAATTAATTTTTTTATGTATCACATTTATATTTATTATTTGATTTACTACAATTTACTGAATTTTTAGTATTATATTTTATATTACTTATTCGTTGACTACTTTGAACAGCTTGATTTGTAGCATATTTAGAATTAAGTGGTTTATCTACATAACATGATTTTCCGTTAATGTCATTTATTGTTTTTAATTTATTCATTTTATGTTGTAAATATTCATGTTTACTTGCAAAATATCTTTTAGTTGTTGGATTAGATGATGATATATAGTAATTATTATTTTTTGTTCTTGGTTTAATACATGGTGAAAGTATGGATTTAAATTTATTTGGTGGATTTTGTTCACTACATTGTATATTTTGATTTTTAATTCTATTTATTTTATCATATATTTGTGTAGATGGTGGTTTCATATTATATATAATTATATATATTTTATATATATTTTATATAATTATATATATTTTATATAATTTATATATTTTATATAATTTTATATACATTTTGTTTGAATGTATAATGTCTACAATAATTTTTACAATTTGTATGACAACCCGTATGATTATCAAAATAGTTTTTACTTTCAAGTTCTTTTAATAATATACAATTTCGTTTTTTTCTTATTCGTTCACTTTTTTCATAACCAAATGAATCTCTAACAAGTTGATCATATTTATCTTCAACATCTTCTGATATATTATCTATAAATGCATTTCTTAATTTTGGAGAATTTTCATCAATAGAATTTTCATAATCTGTAATTACACCTGCATCAGGATATAATGGTGGTTTTCTTTTAATAAGAAGATAAAATTCTTTATTATTATTGGCTGAATTGATTGAATGTTGATAGAGAGGACTTATATTATTACTGGATATCCCACTATATCCATAACATGATTTTTTATAATAATTGGTAAATGTTTTATTACATTTATGTATATTATTACATTTGGATATATTTTTTGGTTTTATTTCTGCGTGTTTTAAATAATGTAATTTAGATGTACCCATTTTATATTTTGTAGAGACCATTGTATGTTATAGTATTAATTTATATTACAATTATAAAATAAATTATACATAGAATATAATATACGATGTATTTAATTTTAATAATAGGATGTATTACTTTTTTTTTTATTCACACATTATATTTATTTATAAAAGAATTATATAATACCGAATATAAACATAATAATATAAATAACGTTGTAGAAAATTATACAAATAATATATTTAAACCATCAAGTATAGAAAAATCAATAAATCAAATTGATGCTGAAAAAACATATAATCGTGATTTTATACATTATCTAAAATGTATGAAAACAGAAGAAAATAATTTGTCAAAAAAAAAATAATTATATTAATTAACATACTATTTATAGAAATGAATACATGTGGGTCAAATTCATCATATAATAGTTTTAAATTAGGTGTATTAACTATATTATTATTAATTATTATTTATTTATTTTATTATCATATAAATATGTGATTATATATTCATATGTGATTATATATTCATATGTGATTATATATTCATATGTGATTATAAATTAATATGTAATTATAGTATAATATAATATAATATAATATAATATGTCTACTGGAATAGTATCTTCACAATATGATTATTTATCAAATATTAAAAATCCAGGGCAAATGAATATACATAAACAACCTACAAGTGATTCTCCAGGAGAATGGAAAAAACAAGTATCTGATAATATAGCAGGTATGATGAATTATACAAATTATTTGTTTGATGGATATGGGGATTATGAATTAGGTGGTAAAGAGATATTAAAAACAACTGAAGAATGTAGAGAAGTATATGATGTAAATAATAAAAAAATTACAGATACATTTAATGATAAACTTCCTTATAGAGATATATATATAGATAGTGTTCCAAAAGATGATGGAGTTTTAAAAAAAGGATTATTAGCAGGTATCAAACAACAAATACAAGGAATTGTTCCAGTAAATGAAATGAAACGAATGATTAGCGAATCAGGTAAATTAGAATGTTACGAAATTAATGATTTATTAATAAAACTAAATAATAATCCTAAAAGTGGTTCAAAATATAATACTGGATATTTAATTAAAACTGATATATGTGATTTAGATCAAATGAATGTTAGAAATAAGGAAAACTTAAATAATTTAAAAGGACAGATATGTAAAGAAGAATTTTCAAATATTAATCAATCTATAAATCCTATATTAACTAATAATAAGAATAATAATAATAATTCAGATATTCTTATTAAAACATATATTACTATATTTTCTATTATATCTATATATATGATATTACGCTGTATTCATAAATAAAATATAATAATTAAATCATTTATTATATTTTATATAATTATCTTTTTTTAGATATTTTGAATAATTCAAGAGCAATTAGACCACCTGCAAGTTGACTAACAACATATGGTAATACTTCATATTTTGGGAATTGTCCTTTTAAAGCACAAATAACAGTTACAACAGGATTGAAATGTGATCCAGATACTTTTGCTCCTAAATAAACAGCTATAATCAATGAAAGACCTATTGGGACAGGATGACCTGTTGCTAATATAGTATATATTAATAATAATGTACCAAGACATTCAGTTAAATATGAAAAAAAATTATATTTCATCTTATTTTTTCTATTATATTATACATTAATATTTTAATTGTAAATTGAAAATGGTTATTATATTATTCGGTTATAATACGTGGAATAACATTCATAGTTACTAATTCTTGGAATAATAATTTACATGAATACGGTATATCTACTTTTGTAAAATTAGAACGATTTTCACAATATTTACAAATATGTATATCATCGTTAAAACATGCGTTCATTCCACAATCTTTACATATATGTAACGAATATTTATCGGATACATCGTACATTCTCTCTTTTGTAAATCGTGTAGCTCCATGTGATATCATACAATCTCGTTCCATCTCTCCAAATCTTAATCCGCCATCTCTTGCTCTACCTTCAGCGGGTTGTCTTGTTAATACTACTTTTGGACCATCGTTTCTACTATGTACTTTATCATTTACCATATGTTTTAATCTTTGATAAAATGTAGGTCCTATAAATATTTTACTTTCTAATTTTTCACCAGTCATACCATTATACATAACTTCATTACCATAACTATCATATCCTAAATCTTTTAATTGGGAACATAAGGTTTGAACAGGATATTCATTAAAACTTGTTCCATCACCATATAATCCTAATTCTAATAATACTCGTCCCATTAATGTTTCTTTTAATTGAGCTATAGTCATTCTTGATGGTATAGCATGTGGATTAATAATGATATCTGGTTTAATACCATCCTTTGTAAATGGCATATCTTCTTCTGGTAATATGATTCCAATAGTTCCTTTTTGACCACTTCTTGAACTAAATTTATCTCCTATAACAGGTTTTCTAAACATTCTTGTTCTCACTTTACAAAATGTATAACCTTCACCATTTTTATCTACATAATTACGATCTATATATGTATTTTCAAATGTCCTATATGTTTTACTCATATCTTGATATTTAATTAATTTTCTATTATCATTCTTATTTTCTTTAATAGGAACTACTTTACCCATTATTACATCATTTTTACCTAATAATGTATTCTCATCCAATAATCCCTTTGAATTTAATTTTGAATAATCTGCAAATTTCATACCCTTTGTCTTTGATTTATCTGGATAACATCTAACCTCCTCATCACCATAATTCTTTTTATCTTCATCTTTTTCAGTATGATATATAGTTGCTGCGAATAAACCTCTATCTATTGACCCTTTATTCATTATTAATGAATCTTCTTGATTATATCCTGTATACGAGGCGATCGCTACTATTACCATCTCTCCAGAAGGTAAATTATTCAAATTAATAATATTCATTATTCTTGTATCCACTAATGGACGCATCGGATATGTTAATATATATGCCGTTTTATCCATTCTATATTCATAATTTGTCATATATATTCCCATTGCTTGTTTACCCATTGCACACTGATAAGTATTTCTTGGTGACTGATTATGTTCTGGAAATGGAATACATGATGCTAATATACCGAAAATAGTACTTGGATGTATTTCACAATGTGTATAATTATAAAAACAATTATTGGATTGATTTATCAGATTTCGTGGTCTCATAGCCAACATATTAAAACTTTGTTCTTCTGGATCAATATATTCTAATACAGAATGTTCAATATTATGATTTGTAAATAAATCATCCCAGTTAATTTTATTTTCTTTCATTTGTTGAATAATATTTCCATTTAATAATAACTTATTATCTTTAACCTTTAAAAGTGGTCGTGTCATTCTACCTGCATCATTACATACTCTTATTTCTGAATTAATTATATCAAATACAATACTTGTATATATATTAATTGTTCCATTATATTTTAATTCTTTTAAATATGTATATAATGTATATGCATCATTTGATACACCAATCCAACTTCCATTTATAAACACTTTTACATATTTATAAATTTCATCAATATCAACATCTTTTAATAATTTCACATGTGGATAAATAATCTCATATAACGATGTGCTTTCCGTTGGAATTGTAATATGACACATATAACTTATATTTTTTACTATACCTACCGAACCTCCTTCTGGAGTTTCCGCTGGACATATATATCCCCATGTTGTACTATGTAATTTTCTAGGTGGAACTAATTTACCAGTCTTATCTATTGGTGTATTTATTCTACGTAAATGACTTAAACTAGATATATATGTTAGTCTATTTAATACTTGTGCTACACCTACTTTATTACTATTTGGACTTTTAACTGCAAAATCTCCTGTCGACAACGCACGTTTAATACCACTTTCAATAGTAGATGATTTTACAAATTTAGATATATTTCTTTCATTAATTATTTTCATATAATCATCTCTTGATCTCCATGAACCACCGTTTATTTCTTTAATTACTTCTTTTTGCATATCCTTTACTAATTTATTGAAATAATTACGAAATAAATTATTTAATAATGTTCCTACTAAATCAATACGTTTATTCAAATAACTATCTCTATCATCAGGTTTTGATAATCCCAGTTTACATGCAATTAATTTATAAGTCATATATCCCATAAAATATATTTTTTCTTCTTCTGTTTT